>Ga0207702_10001145_pt1 | contig 27111 bp, 21 predicted proteins | sample KBSCornC62_FD_184302 | JGI IMG/M metagenome (GOLD analysis project Ga0207702, IMG submission 184302) | Corn rhizosphere microbial communities from Kellogg Biological Station, Michigan, USA - KBS Corn C6-2 (SPAdes) (version 2) | ecosystem: Host-associated > Plants > Roots > Rhizosphere > Soil ...
ATAAAAGGGTTTCAGCAAGGCATTGCTGCCTGTCAACGCTAACAGCTGGTGGTTCATCATGAGCTTGAGAACTGGCTTGATTGACATGATTTCTCTGAATCAACAATGAGCTATGAGCGATCAGCTATGAGCGATCAGCTTTGAGCGGCAGACAGCATCGAACCTTCAACATGAAGGCCTGAAGTCCAAATTGCAGAGTCTAGCTCATTGCTGATAGCTTACAGCTCATAGCTCACCGCCCGTTGTGCGGGGCGTGACTGTTAAACTCTCCCAATGCGAGCGAACCGATCCGTTCCGCCATGCGTCGTCATTCCTGTCCTCATTTACCCCGACCCGGGAGCAGCGGCCGATTGGTTATCCAAGGCTTTTGGGTTCACCATTCGCCTCCGCATTGCCAATCACCGCATCCAGATGAAAGCCGGGGATGGCTGCTTCACCATCGCCGAAGGCAACCTGGTACCGAACAACTCGCACATTGTGCAGGTTCGCATCGAAGATGCCAAGACGCACTGCGAGCGAGCGCGACAGAACGGTGCCACCATCCTCACGGAACCCCTAGACCAGCCCTATGGCGAGCGCCAATACAACGCTCAGGACTTTTACGGCCACCGCTGGGACTTCACCGAGACCATCGCCGATGTTGCTCCCGAGGAATGGAGCGGCGGTGCATTTCATCTTGAATAATTCAACCCCCCGGCGCCGGTCCAAATAAATCCGCACGGGGTTTTGGACGGTCATTCACGATCTATGTCCGCCTGGAATGGTTCGCGCGCTAGATGTTCCAGTAAAAATGCGAGTTGCCGAATGCTCAGTTCGGTTCTAGAATGGCGCCCATCAATCTGGTATGCAAATCTGCTAGGCAACAGGAGACGACATGAAAGCACGAAAAATCGTACTGACGATGGCCCTGTGTGTCATTGGCTTCGGAGTGTGCTTCGCCCAGAAGTCCGAGAAGGCATTGATGGGCACGTGGAAGCTGAACGAGGCCAAGTCGAAACTCGCGCCTGGCGCGGCAAAAAATCACACGGTCGTGTACGAGGCTGCGGGTGATGATGTCAAGGTCACGGTCGAGGGTACAGACGCTTCGGGTAATCCGACACACAGCGAGTGGACGGGCAAGTTCGACGGCAAAGATTATCCCGTCACCGGCGACGCCAATTCAGACACGCGCTCCTACGAGCTGAGGACCGCCCATAAAACAGGTTTTACGGCGAAAAAAGATAAGAAGGTTACGCTCACCGGGACGATTATCTTGTCCCCTGACGGCAAGAGCCGCACCGTTCTCACCAGCGGAACTGATGCCCAAGGGAAGAAGTTTAAGAGCACGGGCGTTTACGATAAGCAATAACCAGATTCGCAGCGTATCGTAGCACCTCGCGCAGGCATGCATTCGTGCCTTGCCGCGCCTTACGTGGTCTTACGTGCTTGCTCTGTCACCCAGTCTGTCCAGTATGACGACGCTCCACTGGCCAGCAATTCCTTCTTGCCTTCCACCGCGTCCACGAAGTTCTCAATCATCGGATAGTGCAAGTTGGGATGAGCAGGTCGATTCTCACGCGCAGCGGGCCATACGAGGTCCGGGCCATTCAGCGGAGACATCTCGATCTCACCGTCCGTTCCCCGGAGGCGGCATTCGTCCCGGGCGATCTTCGAATGCCAGCGGACATCAACGATTCCGCGCACGCCGTTCTCATACTCGATCATCGCCGTCGCATTGTCTTCCACCGCGTAATGGTGCACAACGTTCGACCATTGACCTGAGACCTGGACCGGCTTTCCGAACAAGAAATTCAGAACGTCGATGCGGTGGGAGGCGATATCGAACAGCGGACCGCCTCCGGCTCTCGCCGGATCGACCAGCCAGCTGCGACTGCCCGATCCGTCGAACCACATGTGATTCGTGAGTTCCGCGACAACCGGTTTACCGATCGCGCCTTGTTGCAACAACTGCTTTGCGCGCTGCACCTTGGGATAGCAGCGGCGGTAGTACGCAACTCCGAACAGTTTGCCGCTCTCTTCCGCAACTTGAACCATGGTGCGGGCCTCGGCCTCGTTCATCGCCATTGGCTTCTCGCAGATGACATGCTTTCCGGCGCGCAAGGCTTGCATCGTTTGCGGCGCGTGCAGAAAGACTGGTGTAGCTACATACACGGCTTGGACTGCAGAATCGGTGAGCGCCTCCTCCAGAGTTCTCCAGGTGCGCACGCCGTAACTGGCGGCCTTCGCGGGATCCCGCGTGACCACGCCGTACAAAGTGCTGCGAGGTTCGGCCTGAATCGCCGGAATGACGCGACGAATGGTGATGTCCCCAATTCCGATGACGATCCACTTGAGCATGGCAGTTTACACAAGCAAAAGTTAAAGGCCGGCGGGAGCCGGCCTTCAAATATAAAGGAAATCAGAAACTACTTCTTGGGAGCGATCGCGTCCTTCGCAGCCTTGGCGACGCGGAACTTCACCACGGTTTTCGCCTTAATCTGGATGGGTTCGCCAGTCTGCGGGTTCCGTCCCACACGGGCCTTGCGGTGCGCCTTCACCAGGCGGCCCAGGCCGGGCACCACGAAGATGCCGTTCTTTTTGGTTTCTTTGATAGCGGTATCCGCAAGACTCTCCAGGAACGCCGCCGCGGTTTTATTCGGAATCTCGTTCTTCTCGGCGAGTTGCCGAATCAATTGGGTTTTGGTCAGACCTGCAGCCATTCTTCCTCCTCAAAAAAATGTTTAATACCAGCGCGGGTATCTTATACCTGCAGCCTGTGGAAAAACACCTTATTTTACGGGGGTTTTATACTTCCTGGATGCTCCAGCCCCCGTCTTTACAGGCGTTTCTCATATCCTCGGTTCCAAAATGGGCCTTTTATGCATGCTGGCGACGAGAGCGCACTCTCTCGAGGAACATCGATGAAGATGCCATAATGGATGCAGGAGTCCCCCTTGAGCTGCGTCATCTGCGAAATTCGCAAGGAAAAGCGTTTTTGTCCGGCTGTGCACGGCCGCATCTGTCCGCAATGCTGCGGGGAACAACGCGAGGTAACCCTCGAGTGCCCGAGTGACTGTCCTTACCTCATTCAAGCTCGCGAACACGAGAAGCCTCGTTCAGCCGACCAGATCGATCCTGCCGCATTGTTCCTGCAAATCGCGGTTCCCGACCAGTTCATGTATGAGAAGGAACACCTGCTCATGGGCTTGAGCTACGCGCTGGCGAAAGCAGCGCGTGCGGATCGGAGCTTGCATGATCAGGACCTGATCGCTGCGCTCACAGTGCTCGCGAAGAGCTACGAGCGCCGCGTAAACTCCGGACTGCATTACGAGCAGCCGCTGACCAGCGACTCCCAGCGCCGGGCCGCGAACGAAGTCGAAACCATGGTGCGCGAATATCGTGAGGCCGAGCAGAAGCATACCGGCTACTCGACGCTGCGCGACTCCGAAGTCTTGAAAGCTCTCGTCTTCCTGCTTCGGCTGGCGCACGGCAGGACCTCAGGCCGTCCTAAATCACACGCTTTCGTGGAATTCCTGTTTGCGCAGTTCCCGGAGAAGGAATCGCCGGTGCTCGCTCCGCAGGAAACCGGCAGCCGGATTATTCTGCCATAGTAATTGGCACGGATCTCGCGGATTCACACCGATAAAAAAGCAATCGGAGTAGCTATGCTTTTTGGACCCTCTGCCCCGGAGAAACTTCGGCCAAGAGTTCCCGGACTTTCTTGTTTAGCAAAGGATGCCTGATCTCGGGCGCGATCTCGGCCAAAGGTTCCAGCACAAAGCGTCTTCGCGCCATGGCGGGATGAGGAATCGTCAGCTCCGGTGTATTCACAACTGCGTCTCCGAAAAGAAGAATATCGATGTCGATCGAACGCGGCCCCTTCCTTTGAATGCGCTGGCGCCCCATTTCCTTTTCTATCCGCAGCAATTCAGACATGAGCTGCCCGGGCTTGCTCCCGCATTCAAGCGCCATGGCGCAATTGAGAAACCATGCCTGATCGGTGACTTCCACCGGTTCGGTGTTGTAAAACGACGAAACGGATACGATTTGTCCCAAGCTCCCGAGCCGGCGAATTGCCTCACCCAAATTGCTATGTCGATCGCCAACGTTCGATCCCAACGAGAGATACGCGATGACGCTCATAGTTCCTGAGATGAATTGTAGCCCTGCGCGTGCAGCTTCCATGTGCAACATAGAACAACCGTTACGCGTCGACCAAGGGTCCGACACCTTGGTCACTATCCCGGACCTAAAGCCCTCTCTAGAATCGTCCCCATGACGTTGGAGTCTCTACTCCTGAGCCAGGACCCGGAATTAGTGTCGGTACTCCGTCCTACTCTGGAGGAACTCTCGATTGACGTGGAAATTTGTCAGGAAGCGCGCATTGGCGCCGACATGCTCGTCTCCGATAAGTTCGACGCAGTCATTGTCGATTGCGATGATTTGAACGGCGGACTAGCCGTTCTCCAAGGGCTCAGAAGCACTCCGGGCAACAAGAATTCTGTCGCCTTTGCCATCCTGAACGGGAAGCGAACGACTACCCAGGAAGCCTTTGGCATGGGCGCAAACTTTGTTTTGCAAAAGCCCATCACGACCTTGAATGCATCACGCTGCTTTCACGCAGCACTGAATTTCATGCTCAAAGAGCGCCGCCGCTACTTCCGGCAGCCGATCAATATGCCGGTCGACGTCATCGTCGAGGGCAACGTCCTAAAGGCGACCAGCACGAATGTCAGCGAAGGTGGCATGGCATTGATGCTGCGTCGAGCACTGCCCAAGGGGGCCACGCCTTCCGTGAAATTCTGCCTGCCACATACGGATGTGCCTATCGAAGTTGAAGCCGAGGTTGCCTGGGCAGATGTGAAGGGGCTGGTCGGCCTCCGTTTTCATCAGGTCCCGAAAGCTGTCCAACAACAGCTTGAGCGCTGGCTCGACGCGCGTATTGAAGAAGAGTTCCCCGGAACGAAAGATCGCCTGGCAAGCACAGCAGCCCCCGCTTCGGAGCGCAGCGGCTTCCAACCTCCGCCGGATCGCGAAAATTGACGCAACGCGACTCCCACCCCTAAAATCAATCGCAGTTCCTCACAACGTCTCAGAACACATGCCACTTTACGAATATCAGTGTAAGAAGTGCGGCCATCTCTTCGAAAAGATCCAGAAATTTTCCGACAAGCTCATCAAAAAATGCCCCGAATGCGGAGGTCGCGTGGAACAGACCATCTCCGCGCCGGCCGTGCAGTTCAAAGGCTCTGGCTGGTACGTGACCGACTACGCCAAAAAGTCGCAGTCTTCGGCTTCGTCCGACAGCGGCAAGGATTCGAAAGAAACAAAGAAGGACGAGAAGAAGTCGGAGAGTTCTTCGAAGGAAAGCCCCGCCAAGAAAGCCGATAAGCCCAAGTAGAGCTTAAAAACGGCTGCAAACATCCATTACTTATTTCAACTCTCGCTCAAAATGCTCCTGGATCATCGTGAACAGATGCACTCTGGCATCTTTCCCCGCAATACTGTGCGTTTTGTTCGGGTAAATCATCAGGCGGAATGGTTTGCCGGCATTGATTAGGGCGTTAATCATCTGAATGCTGTTCTGGAAGTGAACGTTATCATCGCTCGTACCGTGCACCAGAAGAAGCGCGCCGCGGAGCTTGTCCGCCGAACGGGTCACATCTGACTGCTCGTAACCCGCCTTATCGTCGTTAAGCCGTCCCATGTAACGCTCAGTGTAGATTGAATCGTAGTTTGCCTGATTCGTAACCGGGGCGACAGCCACTCCGGCACGGAATCGATCCGAGTGCGTCATGGAGTACAGGGTCATCGATCCGCCGTTCGACCATCCCCAAATCGCAATGCGATCCTTATCAAGCTGGAGATATTGCGCCAAGAGCTGATCCAGTGCCGTGAGCTGATCCTTCAGTTCGACAGCGCCAAACTCATGCCTGATTGCCGTCTGAAATTTGCGGTCTCGTCCCGGCGTGCCGCGATTGTCGACGGCGAAAATCGCGAAGCCTTTGCGCGCCAGAATCTCGTCATAAGCGCTCGGCACGTCCTTGCGCACCATCTGCGCAGCCGGACCACCATAGATGTTGATGATCAAGGGAATCTTCGAGCCGGCGGCGGAATCCGGCGGCAGGAGCAAACGTCCATAAAGAGTTGTGCCGTCCTCGGCTTTGAACTCCAGATACTTGGGCTCGCGCAGGCCATAATCTTTGATCTCATCCTTTCCATCCCAGACGGGATGGCATGACCCCTCCAGGGCGCATAGGGTAATTCGCGGTGACACTTGCGGTCCGGAATACATGTCGCTGTAGTGCTTTCCATCATCGCTGAATTCCGCTCGATGCTCGCCTTCCGCCGTGGTCAACGCCTTGATATCGGAGCCGTCCAGCTTCACGGAAAAGATCTGCGTCTGCCGCGGATCATCTTTGTTGGCCTCGAAAAAGGCAGTGCCGGCAGCTTCATCCGCCCCCAGGATTCCCGTGACTTCGTAGTCGCCTTTTTCCAGCTGCCGCTCCAGCTTTGCGTCGGCTGCCATAGGGTTCTGCTTATCGAAGCTGTACAGATAAATGTGCATGTTGCCGTCGCGCCAGCTTGGCCACAGGAATTGCCCATTGGATTTCAGGAAGCGCACCTCGACCTCGTTGAAGCTGATCCACGCTCCCGGAGTCGTTTCTGTCAGCACCAGGCGCGACTTTCCCGACTTCGCCTCGACAAAATAGAGGTCCAGCTTGTCCTGCAGGCGATTCAGCACCTCGGCCCAAATCACTCCGTCGCGCACCCATCCGAATCGCGGAATGTAGGTATCGGTGTCGCTGGTCAACTCAATCCACTTCACTTTGCTCTTGTCCGCATCCACGACTCCCAGTTTCACCACCGGATTCGGATCCCCGACCTTGGGATACTTTTCCTGATCGACACTGGGATGCGTAGGCATCCAGTCGGTAATGGGATAGGTCGGCACCTTGGTTTCGTCCATGTGCAGGAAGACAATCTGCTTGCTGTCGGGCGACCAAAAATAATTGCTGCGCACCGCCAGCTCTTCCGCGTACACCCAGTCAATGTCCCCGTTCAGCAGATCATCGCTGCCGTCCTTGGTCAGCTGCTTCTCCTGGTTGTCCTTCACCGTGCGAACGTACAGATTGTGCTTGCGAACGTAAGCCACGCGGTTCCCATCAGGAGAAAATTGGGGATAGCCGCTGGGATCGGGTGCGGACGTAAATTGCACCGCGGTCTGCGTTCCCAGATCGTAGAGCCAAAGCTGTCCCCGCGAATCGAACAGCAGATGCTTAGAATCCGGAGCCCACACGTACGCGGCCACGTGATACCGCGTCAGCCGTTCTTTTTCCCGCTCATTCTTCACCTTATTCACATCGGAATCCAGAGATGCCAGCTTCGCCGCGCTAACCAGCACTTTCTTCTCTCCCGTAGCGGTGTCTACATACCACAACTCACCCTTCTCGCCTTTATCGTCCCGCTGAATAAACGAAAGCTTGGCGCCGTCAGGACTCCACTCCATCGTCTCCGGCGCGCGCCCCGCAAGCCCTCCCGGCTGAAACATGGCTTCAATGGTCAATGGCTTTGTCGGCGAATTTTGCGCGTGTGTGCAGATCACCGAATTGGCGCAGAAGAAGATTGCGAGCACACTGAGACACGTGGCGGGGCGATACGTTCTTTTCACGAAGTCCTCACGAAGACGAACGACAAAAGTCACAGCAGGCGAACGAAAGAGTGTACACCGCTGAACAGCCAATCCCGTAGCACCAAAGGTTTTTGGAGGGGGTGCCCCACCCTGCCCGCGTTTTCGCGGCAGGGTGGGGCTTTTGACTTCCGTTAGTTCTCCAGTGAGCACGGATTTCTCACAAGCAATCCGCGCCGTTGTGATTTGGCAACCGGATATGCTGACTGGGGTCGCTACTTATCAGAGATACTTCAGCCACCAGTCCGCTCGCCGAGCTTTAAGCTTCGCGAACCAGCGGCATGAGAAGAAGAGCAATACGACCGTGATCGACCATGTGAGGTAGAGCAGGGGAAGGCTCCACTGATAGCCTTCCGGCGGTTCGGGATTGCCCATGGGATGGTTCGCAAATAGCCAGAGACTGACATAACCCAGTTTGGTCTTGCAGACCAGCAGCGCTAAGGCATGAATCAGCGGAATGTGAAGCATGTAGTAGAAGAACGGCACACGCCCAAATACTGTAATCCATCGAGCCAGAGCCCCTGTTGAGCGCTCAAGCAGTGGGACCAGAGCGATAATCGGTCCCAAGGTCATCAACAGAAAAGAGAGTGACGCAGGATATTTCGTAGTGTTCAGGAAAGACAGCAGAGAAGGCATTGAGTGCCCGCCATTTTGGCCCGCAACCGGAGCGTGCCACGGACGCGGATCTCCATACAAATTGAAGCCACGCAACACTAAAAACAGAGCGATAGCTGAAAGGCCGATCGCGAGGCAAAGTTTCTTTCTTTGCGCAGCGTCGAGCGTCAGAATTTTTCCAAACGCGTATCCTGCTGCCATCACTCCGATCCAGGGGACGATGGAGTAGAGCACGATGAGGTTGGGACCGTCAGCCCCAAACTGAATGGGCCCCGCGAAAAAGCCCACATAGAAGATCTTCCAGAGTCCGGACAGACGGTTCTGATCCATGCCTGCGATCAGGTTGCCCACGTGCGGATCCATCAGGTTATGCGCGCTGATGATAACCAAGCCGACCGCGGCAACCAGATTCTGCGGAAGCTTCACGAGTCCCGCCATCAGAATCATGCAGCAGCCGATGACCCAGATGACTCCCGCCATCTCGTAATGCCGGAAATCGAGATTGAAGGTCCAGGCGAAACGCAGCAATGTGAGTTCCAGGAATATAAGCCAGACGCCGCGGATCAGCAGGAACCGTGATACATCGGTGTGCTTGCGCGCGTACAAGAAGATGCTGGTGCCGGCCAGGAAGATGAATGCCGGAGCGCAGAAGTGCGTGATCCAGCGAGTGAAGAAGATGCCGGGCGATGGGCCGCCGGCGGGCACGCCGGAAAAGACCCGCACGTGATCGATCGCCATCAGGATCATCACCGCTCCCCGAATCAGATCTATCGATTCGATTCGCGATTTCGCCGCCGTTTTAATTGCTATTGGGCTGGGTGCCACGCTGACGCTCATGATCTGCTCCGCAAGCCAGAACGCATGCGAGGCGCTCCAGCCCGAAACTCACCTTGGTTCGACGCCTGCGATCAATAAAAGTAACTGCAAGCACGTAGGCATGCGGTCCATTGCCGTGCCTCGGCTATAATGCGCGCTGATGCCGCTGACCGCTGGCACAAAAATCGGGCCGTACGAAATTCAGGCGCCTCTGGGCGCCGGCGGCATGGGAGAAGTTTACCGCGCACAAGATACCCGTCTTGACCGGGCGGTAGCTGTGAAAGTTCTCCCCTCTTCGTTTGCTTCCGACCCCGACCGCCTGCGCCGCTTCGAGCAGGAGGCTCGTTCTGTCGCGGCTCTCAACCACCCCAACATCCTCTCCGTGCACGATATGGGCACTCATGAGGGGACGCCGTACATGGTTTGCGAGCTGCTGGAAGGAGAGACTCTACGCGAGCGTCTGCGGGACGCAGTGTTATCTTCCCGCAAAGCCGTGGAATTCGGCATTCAGATCGCCCACGGTCTTGCCGCAGCCCACGAGAAAGGCATCACCCACCGCGACCTCAAACCGGAAAACATTTTCATCACCAAAGACGGGCGAGTCAAAATTCTTGATTTCGGTCTGGCGAAGGTGGCCCGCGCTGGATCGGACGCAGGTTCGGGTCAGACGCTCACCGCCGCTGAAGTGGCCCTCACCGAAGCCGGCCAGGTTCTCGGGACAGCCGGTTACATGTCCCCCGAGCAGGTCCGCGGACTTCCTGTCGATCACCGTTCTGACATCTTCAGCTTCGGATCAATTTTCTTTGAGATGCTCAGCGGCAAACGCGCCTTCAGCCGCGACACCGCCGCCGAGACGATGACTGCAATCCTGAAAGAAGATCCGCCGGAACTGACGCAGATGACCCGCGGCATCTCCCCTGCTTTGGAAAGAATTGCGCGGCATTGCCTGGAGAAGAATCCGGAGCAGCGGTTCCAGTCGGCCCGCGACCTTGCGTTCGATCTCGAAGCTTTATCTCAATACTCGGGCTCTTCGGCGGAAAGGATCGCTAAACCGACAGCCGCGCAGCAAGTTCGGCGCTTCCAGGTACCGATCGTTGTCGTCCTGATGGCCCTGGCTGCGGCGCTGGGTTACCTGCTGGGCCATAAATCGAAACCGTCCTCCGAAGTCACCTACCACCAACTGACCTTCCGCAAGGGAACCGTGCTGAGCGCTCGTTTCGCCCCGGACAATCGCACGGTGATCTACAGCGCAGCCTGGGGTGGAAGCGATCCCGAGCTTTTCTCCACCCGCAAGGACAGCATCGAGTCACGTCCGGTCGGGTTGCGTCAGGTCGATCTGTTTGGCATTTCCTCGCAAGGAGAATTGGCCGTCTCGCTCAGGCCGCAAGGGCTTACCGGATTCTTCGGGACACAGGGAACTCTGGGCCGCACTCCCCTGACCGGTGGAACGGCGCCGCGGGAAATGCTGGAGAATGTGGAATGGTCCGACTGGTCGCCGGATGGGTCCGTCCTTCTGGTTACGCGCACGGTGGAAAACGAAGAACGAATGGAATATCCCATCGGCAAAGTCATCTACAAAGCTGCGTCGCCCGCCTGGATCAGCCAGCCCCGCATTTCGCGTGATGGAAAAAGAGTGGCCTTCTGCAAGCACGATACTCGGGGCGACGACCGCGGTTCAGTGGCGATCATGAACCTCGACGGAAGCGACCTGAAGTCCTTCGGGGATTTCACCAGCTTGTATGGGCTCGCATGGTCGCCGAAGGGAGATGAAGTCTGGTTCACCGCCGACCCCACCACAACCACAATCGCCCGCCGCCTGATGGCTGTTTCCATGGCGGGCCAGTTCCGCCTTCTGGCTGCCGCGCCCGGAGATCTCACCCTACATGACGTTTCCTCGGATGGCACAGCCGTTATCAGCATCGACGATCGTGAGCGCAAAATCTTCTTTGCCGATCCCAAGGATAATTCGGAACGGGAACTGACGTGGCTGGACCGCGCCGTCCTGGTTGCGCTCTCCGCTGATGGCAAGCAGGTTCTGTTTCACGAGGGCGGAAAGGGAGGGGGCGCCTATGGAACCATTTTCTTGCGCAAGACTGACGGCTCTGCCGCAGTTCGACTGGGTGACGGCTATGCCCGAGCCCTTTCCCCCGATCAGAAATGGGTTCTCGCCGGTACCGCCAGCACTCCGCCGAAGTTCTGGGTGATTCCGACCGGAGCGGGGGAAAGCATGGAGGTGAAACCGGCAGGAGTGGACAACGTAAATCCAGTCGGATTTGCCGCGGATAGCCGCCGGGTGATCCTCATCGCCAATGAACCAGGCCACCAGCCTCGGGACTATGTGCTGGATCCCGGCTCCGGGAAACTGCAGCCAATCACTCCCGAGGGAATTCGCGGCTTGTCCAGCCCTGATGGCAAGTTTATTCTTGCGCGCGACGCCGACGGTTCGCCCGAAATTCTCCCTCTCGATCCCGGACAGCCCTCTCGCCAGCCCAAAGGTGTACAGCCGAACGACCGTCCCATCCAGATCTCAGAAGACGGCAAGACGGCCTTTGTGGTCAACATGAACGGCCTCAGCTCTGCCGTTTACCGCGTGAATATCGACACCGGTGCACGGCAGCTGATAAAGACGCTCGAGATGAAGGACCCCACCGGCGGCTTTGGCATCACTCGCGTCGTCGGTAGCCCGGACGGTAGATATTTCGCCTACAACACCCTGCGCCAACTCTCGGAACTCTACTTACTTCAAGGCCTCAATTAGCCTGTGTAGCGGCGGACGCCCTCGTCCGCCGAGCCGCATAGCCAAACTCTGCGAGCGAGATTTAGCCCTCCATTCCGCGGCCCGGAGGCTCATTCGCGCTTCCCCAGCGTGCTAGAATCAATACAGCTTCACCACTAATGCTTCCTGAAATCGAGAATCTGCTGAAACTGCAAGACGTGGACAAGGAAATCCGCCGTCTGCAGGACGAAGTCGCCGAGCTCCCCAAACGTGTCGCCGCGATAGAGCTTAAACTCGCCGGAACCAAGGCTCAGCTGGAAAAAGCTCAAACCGCTGTCAAAGCCGACGAAGCCGCCCGCAGGAAGTACGAATCCAGCATCACCGAGCTGCGTACTAAGATTTCCAAGTACCGCGACCAGTCGCTGGACGTAAAAACCAACGAGCAATACAAAGCCCTGCTGCACGAGATCCAGTTCGCCGAGAAAGAAATCTCAGCCAACGAAGACAAGATCCTTGAGTTAATGGTGAATGCCGACACCCGCGACAAGGAAGTCAAAGCGGCGCAAGCCGAACTCAAAGAAGAAGCTGCCGAGATCGAGAGAGAAAAAGAACAGGCCCGTCAGCGCACCGCGGAAGACGAAAAGCTGTTAGCCGAATGGCGAGGCAAGCGCGATCAACTCCGCTCAGGCATCAACGAAAACCTGCTGCGTCAGTTCGAGCGCGTTTCCAAGTTCCGCGGCAGCGGCATCGCCGAGGTTCGCGATCACAAATGCATGGGCTGCCAGGTGATGTTGCGCCCGCAGACCTATAACGAAGTCCGCTCGGGCAAGGAAACCGTCGTTTGTGACTCATGCCAGCGCGTTTTGTATTTCAATCCCGCCGAAGAACTGGTAGACCAGAAGCCCACGTTGCATCGCGCTAAGCGGCATCATCCCAAGATCGACGCCGCGCAAGCCTGGTACTATCGCCCCGAATTTGCCGGAGATGGCGAAGTCTTTCTCTGCCTGACCAACCTGCGAGGCCAGGCCAGCCGCCGGGTTTATGACATCCACACCGGACGGCTGATCGGAGATATCCTGATCCGGGAGGGCGACTACCGCCAAGCCTTCCCCGAAGACATCAACGGGTCCACGCGGCTCAATGGCCTGTGGAGTGAAGGTGATCTGGATGCCTTTGGCACAGAGCTACCCATGGTGGTCCTGGATTCGCTGAACACCGATTTAGACATGGCGCGCCACGAAGCGGCTGCAGCTTCCCACAAGCAGACTGCTGCTGCCACTCCCGCCGAGCACGCCGCAAGCTAGCAGCATTCACTTAGGAGTCTTCGGTACCACGTACTCATCCAGGTAGCGCCGCAGGGTGTCCCGGTGGGCCTCCCGATAGGCGGGGTAGTCGCGTGCGACGTCCTTGTCGGCGCGGTTGTACAAGACAAACGGATCCAGCAGGCCTGAGTCATCGATTTGCACCAGCGCCACGAGCCCCGGATCGACGTCTTTAGTTTTCCCATCACTCGCAATCGTCTTGGCCATGGTGTCGAGAGCTTCGGCCTCTTCTCTCAATGAATGCCGGTAGGCAGGCTCTTGAGGAAATTCCTTTTTAAATTTCTCTTTTTGCCAGCCTGATCGGACTCCGCTATACGCGACCCATGCCGCGGCATCAACATCGCCGCTATTCTTAGCTTTTGAATCGGCAACCGTAGGAGATTTTCCCTGCGTCGTTGGCGTAGATTTGTCCTTCAGAACTACCAGATTAAGTTTCACCTGATTACGGTCTGCCCATTGCCGCAGTGCCATCCATGAATCCTTGCTGTACGGCTCCGCAACGACGGCATCGATAAATCTCGCCCTCGCGTCTGCGTTCTTTGAAAGCGAGGTCAAGGCATCCCCCCAATAGCGGTACGCCGCCTCCCGATTCGGATCCACCTGCGCCGCCCGCGCAAACCACTCGCTCGCTTTGTCGTACTGCTTTTTTCGGAAATAGACATCTCCGCTGAAAACCATGGCTTCGTAGTTGGACGGGTCCAGCGTCAGCACCTTTGTATATCCGGCCAGCGCCTTCTCGTAATCGCCTCGGCTGAAATCGGACTCCGCAGCTTTGATAGCGTCATCCACATCCTTGCGGCTCGAAAAGCTCCCTTCGGATCCATCTTCAGGAAGGGCCAGCATGACCTGTAAAACGTCGCTCTGATCCCCGGCCTTTTTCAGTTCAATGGCCAGTGCACGTGCGAGAGCCCGGGCCTTTTTCCGATCCCCGGCATCCGACAGCGTGGACCCATATTGCAGCACAGAGTAGGCCCAATGCTCCTTGGCGACCAGATCGTCAGGATGCTGGGTGACATAGTTCTCCAGCAGCGGCATGGCATCCACGTAGCGACCGGCGTCGTAGACTCGGAATGCTTCTTTGCGCGCCGGATCTTCCGGTTCCTTGGATTCTGTTTGAGCGATCCCGAGACTCGAGCAGAGCACTGCCATGCTCAGCCCGACAAAAAAGGTCTTCCCCCATTTCATCTGCAACATCAACTGCCTCCCCTGATTCCCCATCAAAGAATACCCGATCCGCGGTGTGATTCAGCCCTCAATGCGATTACCGTGGCTGTATTCTCTCGATTTCATACCACGAGTTTCTCGCCTGAAACCACGCTATATTCCAGCCCGCGTTGACAATCGAGGTGTAATCTACTTCGGTTTGCAGATGGGATTCAAAGCCCCACCGTGGAATCCGGAATTATAGATCGCTGCTAACAAGACAAATAGGGGTACTCCATGCTGAGATGGGACGTAAATCGCCGCGAATTCCTGAAGATTGCCGGTGGCGCCGGCGCCGCCCTTGCCATTCCAACTCCAGGACACACCGCTGTTTCCTCCAAAATGATCGGCATTCAGGTAGGAGCAATTTCGTTTGTGGATGAAGGTGTTGAAAAAGTCCTGGATGTGCTTCAGGAACGCGGCGGCGTGAATACGCTGTTCCTTGCCGTATTCACCTATGGTCGAGGAATCGCCGGAAGACAAATTCCGGGACAACCGCTGCCTGATCACGGCAAGCAAGAATACGATCTCAATTTTCACGGCGGAAACTTCGCTACCCCTCATCCCCAGTACTACATGAACACCGTTCTCAAGGACACTCGCGCACCCGATCACGGCAACCTGGATATCCTCGCCGAAGTGCTCCCTGCCGCCAAAAAGCGCGGCGTAAAGGTGATCTGCTGGCTTGAGGACGTGTTTCGCACTGACTTGCCGAATATCGGGAAACTGCAGGAGCGCGATCTGTACGGCCGGAATGCCGAAACACTTTGTGTCAATAATCCGGATTACCGGAATTTCCTCACCGGCCTGGTCGAGGACTATGCCCGTTCCTATGACATCGATGGAATCATGTGGGGATCGGAACGGCAGGGTGCGCTTTGCGACAGTTTGGGTGCAACTCACGATACGCCGCCAGTTGATCCCGGTAATGTCACTTGCTTTTGTGAATTTTGCCAGAGCAAAGCCAAAGAGCGCGGCATTAATGTGGATCGCGCCCGGGAGGGGTTTCTGCAGCTTGAGAAGTTCGTTCGCTCAGCGCGAAGCGGCAAACGCCCCGTAGACGGCTACTACGTTCAATTCTGGCGACTGCTGCTCCGCTATCCCGAACTGGCGGCATGGGAGATGCTATGGACCGACAGCCTGCGCGAGACTTACGCAGATATCTATAAAACCGTGAAGGCAGCGAAGCAGACCGTACCCGTGGGTTGGCACATCTGGCACAACAATTCCTTCAACCCGATCTACCGCGCGGAACAGGACCTTCACGAACTCTCGCAGTATTCGGATTTTATAAAAGTTGTTATGTACAACAACTGCGGCGGCGAGCGGATGGCGCTGTACGTAGACAATATCGGCTCGACGCTTTTCGCCGATCTCCCGAAACAGAGCCTGCTCGACTTCGACTATGCGGTCATGGGATTAAAGGAGGGAAGCTACGATCAGATTCCTCGCACCGGACTTTCAGCAGATTACGTCTACCGCGAAACCAAACGAGCGCTGGAGGGAGTCGCGGGCACACGGACTCTAATTTGGCCAGGCATTGATATCGATATACCCACTGAGCCCAACCACAGCAAATGTACGACCCAAAGCGTGAAGCAAGCGGTTCTTGCCGCGTTCCGCGCCGGCGCGCCAGGGGTGATTTTGTCTCGCAAGTATTCCGAGATGCGCCTGGCCGATTTGAGCGGCGCCGGAGACGCGATTCGCGAGTTGAAACTTTGAGAGCAGCTCGCCAGTTCAACTCCTGCTAAACTCGTGACCCCGCAACCGTACGAGCTGTTTATATCTGTGATAACTATCACTGAACCTCCAAGCTCAATGCCCAGGCATTAACATGTGGCCATGCCCCTGCGCTCACCGCAGTCCGAAGTCTCCAAGGTCAAAGTCTCCCCTCGGGGTGCTACCCGTCTCAAGTGCGGCCACGTCTGGGTCTACCGCTCCGACATCCTCTCGGCCGACGGCGTGCAACCTGGCTCTCTCGTCGCAGTCACCGACCAGCGCGGGAAACCGCTCGGCACCGCGCTCTACTCCAGCACCTCGCAAATTGCCATCCGTCTGATCTCGCCGGACCCCATCACAGACTTACCCGCCCTGCTTCGGGAGCGCATCGAGAATGCGATCAACTATCGAGAGTCTTTGGTCCGCGAGACGGACGCCTACCGCGTCATCTTCAGCGAGGCCGATTTTCTTCCCGGCCTCATCGTGGACCGCTACAACGACATTCTCTCGCTCCAAATTCTCACGCAGGCGATGGATTCCACCCGGATCCGAGAGACCATCATCTCTCACTTAGCGCAACGATTTCATCCCGCATCAATCATTGAGAGAACCGACCCGCGCGTTCGCGAGCTGGAAACTCTTGCCCCGCGTGCTTCCGCCCTGCTCCATGGAGACCGGAGCGCGACAACTTTCACCATGAACAGCGTCCGCTTCCATTTCGACGCGCTTGCAGGCCAGAAGACCGGGGCCTTTCTCGATCAGCGCGAAAACTATGCCGCCGCAGCCAGCTACGCCAAGGGCGAAGCTCTCGATGTTTTCTGCTATCAAGGAGGCTTCGCCCTTCACCTCTCCCCCGGCTGCTCCCAAGTAACTGGCGTCGACAGCTCCCGTCCTGCCCTGGAAACCGCCGACCAGAACGCAACCCTCAACGGCCGGGAAATCGAGTGGATCGAGGCTAACGCCTTCGACCTTCTCAGGGACTACGCTGCTGCTAATCGTCGCTATGACACCGTCGTTCTCGACCCGCCCGCCTTTGCCAAGAGCAAGCGCGACCTTGAGGCCGCGATGAGAGGCTACAAGGAACTCAACCTTCGGGCCCTTAAAATGCTGCGCCCGGGCGGCACTCTCGTGACCTGCAGCTGCTCCTACCACGTCAACCAGGACAGCTTCTTGGAAACGCTGGGCGCCGCCTCGCTGGACGCCCGCCGAAGCCTCCGCCTCCTCGAAGTTCGCGGCCAGGCAAAAGATCATCCCATTCTGCTGAATATCCCTGAAACAGCCTATTTAAAATGCGTCATAGCGTCTGTAAGTTAAAGAAAAATGGGAAAATGCTTTACTTGACAATGACGCGCTCAAGTTTTATGCTTCTTTTACGCTAACGATGTATCAAATGTAGTGACCGAAGCCTCAAGCGGAAGCGCAAGGTCGGTCGCAAATTCAACGAGTTCTGATCAAACACAACTTTCTGAAGGAGGATTTTAGTCATGACCGTATTAACCCGTTGGGAGCCGTTTCGTGAATTCGCTACCTTGCAGGACCGCATGAACCGTTTGTTCCGCGAATCCTACAACGATGCTGGCCAAGACGAGTCCCTGACGACGTCACGCTTTGCCCCAGCCGTCGACGTTTACGAGGACGAGCACCAAGTCACTCTGAAGATCGAAGTCCCGGGGATCGAGGAGAAGGACATTGACGTGCGCGTCGAGAACAACACCTTGACCGTCCAAGGCGAGCGCAAGATCGAGAAGGAAGAGAAAGAAGAGAACTACCGCCGCGTGGAGCGTCAGTATGGCACCTTCACCCGCACCTTCACACTGCCTCAGACCGTCGATACCGAGAAGGTTGCGGCGAACTACGACAAGGGCGTACTGAAGGTCACGCTGCCCAAGAGAGCCGAAGCCAAGCCGAAGCAGATCAAGGTAAACATCGGCTCCGAAAAAGGCGAGCGCACCCTGGAAGGCAAAGGCCCCAGCAAAGCCGCCTAATGAGCAACGCTCGCGATGCCCACGTAGGGACAGCCCCTTGGGCTGTCCCCGCGGAGGCGAAGCCGAGCGGCTTTGCAATTTTGAAATTTGGTATTGGGGTAATTTGAAGCCCCTCGGTTCGTAGAGACGTAGCTAGTACGTCTCTACGAACGGCTACCAAGTTACGAAATTACCCAACTACCAAATCGAGGTTTACCATGCCCATCCGTTGGGACAAATTTACCGTGAAAGCGCAGGAATCCGTGCAGCGCGCGAGCCAGCTTGCCTCGGAGCACGGCAATCCTGAGCTGCAGCCCATTCACCTGCTGGCCGCACTGTTAGAAGATAAAGAAAATATCGTTCCGCCTGTTCTGGAAAAAATCGGAATCGGCCCGCAAGCCGTGCTCAGCGATGTCTACAGCCAGATCGAGAAGCTGCCCAAAGTGTCAGGACAGGCGGCGCAACCCGGTCTCTCGAACGAAGCCAGCAATCTGCTGGAGCAGGCCTTCAAAGAAGCTTCCAATTTCAAAGACGAATACGTTTCCACCGAACACCTGTTGGTGGCCCTCACCCATCTGAAGCGGGATGCCGCTCAGCAGATTCTCGCGCAGCGCGGCGCAACCTACGATGCGATCCTGAAAGCTCTGACCGTGGTTCGGGGCTCACAGAAAGTTACCGACCAGAATCCTGAAGCGAAGTACCAGGCCTTGGAGCGCTATGCGCGTGATCTGACTGAGCAGGCGCGGCGCGGCAAGCTCGATCCGGTCATCGGACGGGATGAAGAAATCCGGCGGGTGGTTCAGGTTCTCTCGCGGCGCACCAAGAATAATCCTGTGCTGATCGGCGAACCGGGCGTGGGCAAGACGGCGATCGTCGAAGGCCTCGCGCAGCGCATTATCTCCGGCGACGTGCCTGAGGTTCTGAAGAACAAGCGCGTGGTCGCGCTCGATCTGGGCTCGATGCTGGCTGGCGCCAAGTATCGCGGCGAGTTCGAAGACCGTCTCAAAGCCGTCCTCAAAGAGATTGAAGACTCGCAGGGACAAGTCGTTCTGTTCATCGATGAGTTGCACACGCTGGTTGGCGCAGGTGCTGCGGAAGGTGCGATCGACGCCTCCAACATGCTGAAGCCGGCGCTGGCTCGCGGCGAACTGCGCGCAATTGGCGCCACCACGCTGAACGAATACCGCAAATATATCGAGAAGGATGCTGCTCTGGAACGCCGCTTCCAGATTGTCTTCGTAGGCGAGCCCAACGTTGAAGACACCATTTCAATTCTTCGCGGCCTGAAGGAGAAGTACGAGGTTCATCACGGCGTTCGAATCAAAGACTCGGCCATTGTTGCCGCTGCGACTCTCTCGCATCGCTACATCTCCGATCGTTTCCTGCCGGACAAGGCAATCGACCTGATCGATGAGGCGGCGGCATCTCTGCGCATCCAGATCGATTCCATGCCGACCGACATCGACCAGCTCGAACGTCGCGCCACGCAGCTCGAAATCGAGAAACAAGCGCTGAAGAAAGAAGACGATCCCAACTCGAAGGAGCGCCTCGCAGTTCTCGAAAAAGAACTCGCCGGCATTCGCGAGCAGTCCAACGCGCTCAAGGCCAATTGGAAGAAAGAAAAAGATCTCATTTCGCGCACGCGCGAGCTCAAGGCGAAAATCGACCAGCTCAAGACCGATGAACAGGCTGCTGTCCGCAAAGGCGACTACAACCGTGCTTCGGAGATTCAGTACGGCGAAATACCGCGCCTGCAGGCCGAACTGGGCCAACTCACGGCTAACCTGGACGGCAAGTCCGGGCAGCGCATGCTCAAAGAAGAAGTCGATGAAGAAGATGTCGCGCGCATCGTCTCCAAGTGGACCGGCATTCCCGTTTCCAAGATGCTCGAAGGCGAGGTCAAGAAGCTTGTCAACATGGAGGAGCGGCTCCGCCAGCGCGTGATTGGGCAAGATCCCGCGCTGGAGCACGTTGCCAACGCCATTCGCCGCTCGCGGGCAGGTCTAAGCGATCCCAAGCGTCCGATCGGCTCGTTCATCTTTCTTGGCCCAACGGGCGTGGGTAAGACCGAACTGGCCCGCGCACTCGCCGAATTCCTGTTCGACGACGAGCACGCCTTGCTTCGGATAGATATGTCCGAATACATGGAGAAGCACTCGGTGGCTCGATTGATCGGCGCGCCTCCGGGATACGTCGGCTACGAAGAGGGTGGACAGCTCACGGAGCAGGTCCGTCGTCGTCCCTATGCGGTCGTGTTGTTTGACGAAATCGAGAAGGCGCATCCGGACATCTTCAACGTGCTGCTGCAGATCATGGACGATGGCCGCCTGACTGACGGCAAAGGGCGCGTGGTCGATTTCAAGAACTCCATCATCATCATGACGTCGAATATCGGCTCCCAGTTCCTGCAGGCCGAGAGCCTGAAGACCGATGCCGACTTCGACGAGGCCGCGCAGCAAGTCCAGAACTTGCTGCACACGCACTTCAAGCCCGAGTTCCTGAACCGTGTGGACGATATCATCGTCTTCCGCCCGCTCGGGAAAGAGCAGCTGGTCAAGATCATCGAGCTGCGGCTGGAAGACGTTCGCCGCTTGCTGGCGGATCGCAAGATCTCGCTCGAGCTCACCGACGCTGCCAAAGACCTGCTGTTCACGCAGGGCTACGATCCGAATTTCGGAGCGCGTCCGCTGAAGCGCGCCATCCAGAAGCTGATTCAGGATCCGCTCGCGCTGAAGATCCTCGACGGAGAGGTGCTCCACGGCGATCACATCGTGGTCGATGCGGACAAGAAAGCCGGCAAGATGATCTTCAAAGTCAGCCAGCGTGTAGGTGAAAAAGCGCCAGCCCAAGCCAATCGCTGAGAACCTGGCCACGGATCCACACGGATTTTCACACATCAATTCTCGTCAGTTGATACGTGGGAATCCGTGGCCAATCTCGTTTGTCCCCTTGCGCTCGCAAGGCGTTTGAGTATCATGGTTTCCCGCGAGGCGCACTGATGACACACAAAACCTGGTTATTGCTCTCGATTCTCTTTTCCCTCATCCAACTGTCCATGGCACAAGTTCCGACCATGAAATGGAAGATTCACGATCCCAATCGCCCGAATCCGGCGATCATCACTCCGGGAACTGCCAGCACGCAGGACACACCGGGAACGGCTCCATCCGATGCAGTTGTACTGTTCGATGGGAAAGACCTGTCCAAGTGGGTGGACAAAGATGGCAAGCCTGCCGCATGGAAGGTTGAGAGCGGGTACATCGAAGTAGTAGCGAAGACGGGCAATATCTCCACGCGCGATTCCTTCGGCGATTGTCAGTTGCACGTTGAGTTCTCGGAGCCAACTCCGGCCCACGGAGAAAGCCAGGAGCGCGGCAACAGCGGCGTGTTTCTGATGAGCACTTACGAAGTCCAGGTGCTCGATTCCTACGAGAACAAGACTTATGCCGATGGGCAAGCGGGCGCGGTGTACGGACAGTATCCGCCGCTGGTGAATGCGTCGCGTCCTCCGGGACACTGGCAGACCTACGACGTCATCTTCCATGGGCCGCGATTTGCCAATGGGAAGTTGCAGCATCCTGCTCGCATCACGCTGCTACACAACGGCGTGCTGGTACAGGACAACGTCGAACTCACCGGACCGACGGCTCACGGCGAGCGTCCTGCCTACAAGCCTGGCCCTGAAAAGGCGCCACTGCAGCTGCAGGATCACGGAGATCCGCTGCACTTCCGCAATATCTGGATTCGGGAACTGCACGACCAATAGCGCCACGGCTTTGCAGAAACACAAGAAACCAGCGTGCTCGAACGAGAATGGTCGATCAGGCTGGTTGCCAGGTCTGGAACTGCTGGCGCAGTTTGCTCTTCAACAGCTTTCCGGTAGACGTATGCGGCAATTCGTCCACGAACACAAAAGCATCGGGCATCTGCCACTTGGCAAATCGTTGTGAGAGAAAGACGCATAACTCTGAGTCCGTCACTTGGCGGCCGTCCTTAAGCACGATTACCGCCAAGGGCCGCTCCGCCCATTTGGGGTGCGGCACGGCAATCACGGCAGCTTCCTTCACCGCCTCATGTGCTACCAAAGCATTTTCCAGATCAACCGAGCTGATCCACTCCCCTCCCGACTTGATCAGATCCTTCACACGATCCGTGATCTTCACATAACCTTCGGAATCAATCGTGACCACATCGCCGGTACGGAACCAGCCATCTTTGGTCCAGCGATCGCTCTGGTCCAGCTTGTAATAGCCGCTCGCGACCCAAGGTCCGCGAACTTCCAATTCCCCGGCTGTCGCGCCATCCCAGGATATCTCGGTCGTGTCGTTGATGGCGCGCACATCAATGAACGGGGTCGGAAAACCCTGCTTGGCGCGCAGATCATAGCGCTCATCCTCTGACCAGTTGCTCATGTGAGGTTTGGGCGTGCATACGGTCGCTAAAGGCGTGGTCTCCGTCATGCCCCAGGGCTGAATTACCCGGACACCTAGCTTGTCAAAGCGGCGGAACATGGATTCCGGCGCCGCCGATCCCGCAACGATCACCCTCATGCCCTGCGCGAGCTTCCAACGACCGGGATGACAATCGAGCGCATTCAACACCGACAGCCAGATGGTAGGAACTCCGCCGGTCAATGTCACCTGTTCGGCTTCCAGCAAGTCGAGGAGCGCTTCGGGCTGGAGATTTCGTCCAGGCAGAACCTGCTTGCTTCCTGTCATGGTAGCCGCATATGGAAATCCCCAGCCGTTGGCGTGAAACATGGACATAGCCGGCAGCACGGTGTCATGACAGCTGAAGTCGAGCTGGTCAGGCAGCGCGATGGCAAGGGAATGCAGCGAAAGCGCGCGGTGCGAGTAAACCACGCCCTTGGGCTTGCCTGTGGTGCCCGACGTATAGCACATTGCGGCAGCCTCTTCTTCGCCAAGCTCAGGATAATCTGGTTCACCTGTCGTACGGGCCAGGAACGACTCGTATGGCTCGCCTCCCTGGGTCTCACGCCCGCAACCGCGATCCACAACGAACACGCGTTCCAGCTGAACGCCCGGACGGAACTGCTCGAAGATGTCGAGCAGAGTAGCGTCGACAATCAGGAACCGGTCCTCCGCGTGGTTCACGATGTACGCTATCTCCTCGGGGTGCAGCCGCAGATTCAGCGTGTGCAATACCCCTCCCACCGCCGGCACACCGAAGTAAGCTTCCAGATGTTCCTGCTGGTTCCACATCAAAGTGGCGACGCGATCTCCGTTGCGAATACCAGCCTGCAGCAACGCCGCCGACAGCTGCTTTGCCCGCCGGTGCACCTCAGCGTAATTCGAGCGGTGGCGTGAGCCGTCAGCCCTTGCAGAAACGATTTCGACATTAGGGAAAATTTTTGCGGCACGCTCGAGAATTCCGGTCAGCAACAACGGCGACGACATCATGGTCGACTTCACGCAAAAACCTCCAGCGGACCGACTTTTTTTCGGATGACTGCCGGATGGGGAAGCACCGGCAGAATTCGGATTGGCGGGGATTATAGCCCGGAATCGTTGCTGGAGTGGCTGAATGTTTTGTCCCCCTCGGTTGAGGCGGTCGCTCGCCGCGTGGTAGCATCCTAGGTTTTGGCGGGTGCTTCGAAGGAATAAGCCCATTTGGGCGTCAGTTCCTGTCCTCATCCTCTTTCCAATGGGCCATTCCCTCCCTCGCCTGCCTGAAGGAGACTCAACTTGAAAGCCTATTCTGGAGAAAACATAAGGAATGTCGCGTTGGTCGGCCACGGCCACGCGGGCAAGACATCGCTCGCCTCAGCTATGCTCTTTACCTCGGGTGCCACCCAGCGCCTGGGCCGCGTGGACGACGGATCGGCCACAACGGACTACGACGACGAAGAAATCTCCCGCAAGATGTCGATCTCGACCGGCCTCGCTGTGGTGGAGTGGGGCAAAACCAAGATCAACATTCTCGATACGCCGGGCTTCAGCATGTTCGTTCATGAGGCCAAGATGGATCTACCCGTCGTGGACGCTGCCATCGTCGTAGTCGATGGCGTCGCCGGTGTGGAAGTCGTGACCCAGCGCGTGTGGAACTACTGCGAGGAATACAAGACTCCCCGCCTCATCGTCGTCAACCGCATGGATCGCGATCGCGCCGACGCCTCGCGCGTGCTCGAGTCTCTGGTGAATGCGTTCGGACGCAATGTGATCCCCATCGAATTGCCGATCGGTGCCGAGAAGAGTCTCTCTGGCGTTATCGACCTGGTCCGCATGAAGGCCTACACCTACGAGATGGGCGGCGACGGTAAGGGCAGGGAAACAGACATTCCGGCCAACTTGAAGGAGCAAGCGCAGGAAGCCCACGAGAGGCTTGTCGAATTGGTTGCCGAAGGCGACGACAAGCTGATGGAGAAATTCTTCGAGGCGGGCACCCTTGGCGAAGAAGACCTGGTTCCCGCTCTGCACAATTCGATCCGCGAAGACAAAATATTTCCGGTTATCTTCAGTTCCGGTCTGGGCAACATCGGCGCGGATCGCGTTATGGATTTCATCGTGGATTACACTCCTGCGCCATCCGAACATGAATGGGTGCAAGGAGAGCCCGTCGCCAGCGGCAATGGTGACGCTCCCAAACGTCACGAGAACGACGCAGAGCCGGTTTCCCTGTACATCTTTAAGACTGTCTCCGATCCATTCGCCGGACGTATCTCCTACTTCAAAGTCTTCTCCGGCGTTCTGAAGAACGACGCGACGCTGCAGAACTTCAGTCGCGGCGCGCAGGAGAAATTTGCCCACATCTCTACCATGCAGGGCAAAACGGCAGTCCCTGTCAATGAACTGCATGCAGGCGATATCGGTGCGGTCGCAAAATTGAAGGACACTCTGACCGGCGACACGCTCGGCGACAAGTCGGCCCCCATCCAGTACCCACGCGTGAACCTTCCAGAGCCCGCGATCACCTTCGCCATCGAGCCCAAGACCCGCGCCGACGAAGACAAACTCGGTCCTGGCCTGCACAAACTCATGGAGGAAGATGCCATGCTGCGCTTCTTCCGCGATCCTCAGACCAAAGAGTTTTTGATCGCAGGCACCGGCCAGCAGCACATCGAAGTCGCTGTTTCGAAACTGAAGAAGCGCTACAACACACAGGTAAACCTGAAAGCCCCGAAGGTCCCATACCGGGAGACCATTCGCGGCCGTGCCGACGTGCAGGGACGCCACAAGAAGCAGACCGGCGGTCACGGACAGTACGGCGACTGCAAGATCAAGATGGAGCCGCTGCCGCGTGGTGGCGAGTTCGAATTCGTCAACGACATCTTCGGGGGCGCCATCCCGAAGAACTTTATTCCCGCGGTCGAAAAAGGAATCAAAGACGCCGCGGGCCGCGGCTATCTCGCGGGATTTCCAGTAGTCGATTTTAGAGTCGTGCTCTACGACGGTTCCTACCACGACGTGGATTCCAACGACCTCTCATTCCAGATGGCCGGCCGCATTGCCTTCAAGAAAGCCATGGAAGTCGCAAAGCCGACGCTGCTCGAACCCATCATGAACGTTGAGATCACCGTCCCGGACGACTTCGCCGGCGCGATCATGGGCGACCTCAACAGCCGCCGCGGACGCATCCAGGGCATGGACAACAAGGGCGGCAACACGATCGTGAAAGCAGAAGTCCCCATGTCCGAAATGCTTACCTACGGCGTCGAACTAACGTCGATGACCCAGGGCCGCGGCAGCTTCAACATGGAAATGCATCACTACGACGTCGTACCGGGGCAGTTGCAGGAGAAGATCATCGAGAAGGCCAAGGCCGAGCGCGGAGAGGTGAAGGAAGAGGAAGAATAACTTTTCGCAACTAGCCAGGGCGTAAGAAAAGCAATCGCCAAAATTAATCCCCGCCGGATGCTGGGAAAGTGGTCGGCACCTCCTGAGTGTAGTTCAAGGCACCGCAGGAATCAGATTAGTAATAGTGGGAATTGGCACACCATTTTCGCGGCTTAGTGGGACGAAGCCCTCCACGGGCTGCCAATCTGTGCCTGCTTTCCAAAATTAAGCACGGTTGTTACGGCAACACACGTGGCGCGGCTTTGCCCACGGGCTTCTGATCCTTGGGATAGACCACCAGGCAGCGCCGCATCCCCTCGCCCTCGCTTTCAGTGTGGAGGTCGGTCTCCTCGCGTAGCGCGAGGTGGACTATTCGTCGTTCGCGGGATGACATAGGGCTGAAGTGGTATGGGGTTCCCGTCTTCCGCACCTTCTCCGCAGCGACCGTGGCTGCCATTCTTAGTTCCTGGATGCGTTGCGCACGGTGGTTGTGGCAGTCGAACGAAATCTTCTCATGTTCTCCGGACGGCAGGCGAAGCATCTCGAGCGCCAGCAATTCAAGGGCGCGCAGCAATTCTCCGCCGCGATCGAGCAGCAGGGTGGAGTCGGGTCCGGAGAAGTCCACGAGAATTTCCGGTTTTTCCCAATCACGATCCTCCTGCAGAGGGGGATCGACCACGATCCGATACTTAAAGCGAAGCCCGCCGTGGGTGACGACGGCCTGTAGGAACTCGTTAATCTTTTTGGCGGCAGCGACTTTGTCGGGAATGGACACGAATAAAAGCTCCTAGCTCCTAGTCACTAGCTGAAAACCTTTAATACAAATTGCAGTGCGACTCCGCGCGTATGCTACGGCTCCAGCCGCCCCAGCTCGTAGCTAGGAGCTAGAAGCTAGTAGCTACTTGTCTTTCTTGCGCGCGCGCTTGGCCATCATCTCACGCATTTCTTTGCCCAGGGATGTGCGGTTCATGATTGCCTGCTGCGCGATGGAAATCAAATTGGATTCGGCATAGTACAGGTTCAGGCCGGCGGCCAAACGGAAAAAGATGAAGCCCATCATCAGCGGCATCATGATGGTCATCATCTTCTGCTGCGTGGGATCCATGCCGGCCTGCGGCGTCATCTTCTGTACCAGCAGCATGCTGACGACCATGATGATGGGCAGAATGTAAGGGAACGGTTCGGCCGCCGACAGATCCTTAATCCAAAGCCAGTGCGCGTGACGCAAGTCGATGGCAGCGCCCAGCATGCGATAGTACGCGATCAAGAATGGGAACTGAATCAGCATCGGCAA
>Ga0207702_10001146_pt1 | contig 27102 bp, 27 predicted proteins | sample KBSCornC62_FD_184302 | JGI IMG/M metagenome (GOLD analysis project Ga0207702, IMG submission 184302) | Corn rhizosphere microbial communities from Kellogg Biological Station, Michigan, USA - KBS Corn C6-2 (SPAdes) (version 2) | ecosystem: Host-associated > Plants > Roots > Rhizosphere > Soil ...
ACGGTCACCAGGACCCTGAAGAATGCCGGCCTGCCGACTGGCAAGCTCAACAGCCTCAACAAAAATATCAGCCGCGTCGTGCAGCAGTACACCAGCCACCCGCCGGCGACGCCCACGCCCACACCGGTCTCGCCGGTGTCGATGGTGCTGAGCGCAGTACCAGTCGCCTAAGCGAATCGATCGACCTTTCAAGGGCGGACTCTGAACGAGAGTCCGCCCTTTTTTTGGTGATGTGTCTTGCCAGCTGAGTTTTGTTGCCGATAGTTTCGGCAGCTCTCGTCGGGCCCTGCCCTTCTTCTGAATGTCCTGCAAATCTAGAATGCGCGTGATTTATCGACCTGCCACCCTTCTGTCCCTGTGCGGCGCAATTTTTCTCGCAGCCTGCGCAGGCCCCGTCACCAAAAAGGTCCTCCCCGTAAAGGCGAGTGCGCCTGTTACTCGATCTTATAATTACAAGCTCGCCCCTAATGACGTGCTGAGCATTTCAGTCTATCAGCAGCCTGATATGACGACCCAACAGCAGGTGGCACGGGATGGCACAATCAGCTTTCCGCTGATCGGCCGAGTGCTCGTTGGCGGCCTCTCGATTGAGGAAGCCCAGAACGCCATTGCGAAGCGACTTTCCGATCACTATTTGGTGAATCCGCAGGTCACCATCGTCATCACCCAGTACGCGCCGCAGAATTACACCATCCTCGGGCAGGTAGGCGCCCCTGGCGCATATCCGATTCCGTATGACGAGACTGCTTTCACCCTTCCCATGGCAGTAGCACGGGCTGGCGGAAATACGCGCATCGGAAATCTGCGCAATGTTCGAGTCACACGCCGGGATGGAAACTCGGTCGTCCAATATACAGTAAACATGCTCAGCTCCGATGGACAGCAGTTCTCCATCCAGCCGGGAGACCTCATTACCGTTCAAGAGACCCTCTTCTAATGTCCGAGACCAAGCTTCCCGACGACTTTCTGGATATTGCCGATACCGGCAAGAAGGAAGGTGGAGAATCCGCGAAGGGGTTTTCCTTTGATTACCATCGTCTCTGGGAGACGACCAAGAAGTACATGTGGCTGATCATTCTTTATATGATCGCCGCAGTCGTGGCTGCGGTTGTTTACCTCAGTACCGCGACCCCGATCTATGAATCGTTTGCCCGCATCAAGGTAGAGCAGCGAGTGACGGATACGATGTCGCTCACCGGATCGAACATGGAGGAAGACCTCAGTGGTCTTGAGATGCTCCAGACGATCCAGATGAGCTTCGTCAGCCGCTCCCTCATGCATCGGATGATCGACCGGATGAATCTCAAGAATCGCCAGGATTTCATCAAATCGACTGGCCTGGAGAAACTCACCGACGATGAGTCTTTTACAGAGTATCTGTTGGGGAATGCCAAGGCTCAGTTAATCCAGGGCACTCGACTGATGACGATCGCGTTCGATCATCCGGATCCTCATGTCGCCCAGGAAATGGTGGATAACCTTATCCACGAGTACATTGCACTCGAGGGAGAGCAGCGCCTTCAGGCGGCTAGCGTGAATTTGAGTTACCTCATCGAGGAGAAGAAATCCATCGAGGAAAAACTAAAGCAGTCCGAGGAGAAGCTCAGCCAATATACTAAAAAGCTCGGCAGCATCTCCGTGGATAACGAGCTGAATATCATCGCCGGTCAGCTCGTCGATCTCAATAATCGCCTCGGCCAGGCGAAGGCAGACCGCCTCAAGATCGAGAGCGACGACAAACAAGTCGCAAAGGTCCGGGATGATCCCAAGGCTCTGTTGGAGATCGCCAGCGTCCAGCAATTGCCGGAAATTTCATCTCTTCGCGGCCAGATCAATACGCTCGACGGCGAGATTAGCAAGACCCGCTCGGTCTATGGAGATCGGAATCCCCAGTACCTCCAGCTTCAGGATCAGCGCGCCACCCTTCAAAAAGCGTTGTATGCAGAGGCGCTGCGTGCGCCCGATACCCTTGATCGCACCTACCAGGCAGCGCTGGACAATGAACAAGCCCTACTCCGCGAAACGAATTCGCAGGAGCAAAAGGCGATCGACACCAAGGATCTTGCCATTCAATCGAAAGTCCTCCAGCGGGAAATCGATGCGGATAATCTGGCCTTCCAGGCGGTCCTCACCAAGCTCAATGAGGAAACATCCCAGGCTAGGAGCCAGCCCGTGTATATCGAGGTGATGGACCCCGCCTGCCCGGCATTCAAGATCAAGCCGAAGGCAATTGAGGTGGTCGCAATCGCCGTGGTTCTGGGTCTCGTATGCTCGGCCCTCACGATCTTCGTCCTCACGAGCCTCGATACCTCGTTCAAGTCGGTGGATGAGCTGGAGACTGCTCTTGGCATACAGGTGCTTGCGGCAGTTCCGATGTACATGCCTGCCGATAAGGACAAAAAGAAACCCGCGGACGACGGCGCTGTGGAATCGCTGCCTGTCATGGAGGACCCGTACTCCGCTGCGAGCGAGGCGTACCGGACCTTGCGGGCGTCGCTGCTGCTGCTTGAAGATGATTCTCACAGTGTGCTCATTACGAGCGCAGTGCCTGAGGAGGGCAAATCCACGACCTCATTGAGTCTCGCCATTACCATGGCGCAACGTGGAGCTCGCACTCTGTTGATCGAAGCCGACCTTCGCAAGCCGGTGATGGGTCGACGCTTGTTTAAGCGGCAGGATCAGCTCGGCGTCGCGGACTTCCTGGACGATCGCGCGGACTTCGATGAGATTGTCCAGCGCAGCCCGATCGATAATCTCAGCGTTATCGTAGCCGGACAGGTGAATAAGAATTCCGGAGACCTCCTCCTTCGTCGGCCGCGCGTCGAAAAACTGCTCGCGCTTGCGAGACAGAATTTCGACCAAGTGATCGTCGACTCGGCCCCGCTACTTGCCGTAAGCGACACCCTTACCATTGCCCGGCAGTTCAAGGTCATCAACCTCGTTGTCCGCTCCCATAAGACGCCTCGTCGCCTCGTCAATAGAGCGGTCGATGTCCTCAAACGGGCTAAGCGCACTCCTTCCGGCGTGACCATGAGCATGGTGCCTCCGGGGAACGAGTACTACTATTACGGGTATAATGAGCGAGGGAAGGCCTACGGTGCGGATACTCCTCAGAGCCCGGCAATGAAGTCTTAGAATACGTCGATCGCCCTCCTGGCAGCTCCGCTCCGCTGGGGCCCAGGAGGCAGGATACTCCCAGAGGCGTCCTCGGTCGGGGAGGAGCCATTGGACGCGATCAGATTTGGAAGCCTCCATCTGGGTCAAAATCACCCTGCAGGCATGAGCTTCCCTTCAGACCAGCCATATCCGAGCAAGGCTGGAAGTTTGCTGCAGGCAGCATTTTTTACCGATCGAGGGCCTATATATCCCTTGCGGACTTCACCAAAGATGTCACCGATTTACTCTTGTGGCCCGGCTGTCGAGGTGCGAAGCATCTGTCGGCCCGAGTCCGGACCATTGATACCACGATTATGACTTCATCCACGGATCAGCCCACCAAACCCGGAAAACCCGGCATCTGGCGCCGTGTCGTCGAGCGGTACCGCTGGATGAGCCTCTGGAACAAGATCGGGCTTTGGGCCTTCCTCATTGTAGGCGCGATCCTTGTAGCTAATGCCAAGTGGTTTCAGCCGGAGTATCGATTGATCAAGATGAAGATCGCTCTGCGAACCGCCGAAGCGGATGTCGCAAAGAAAGATTACAATGGAGCGGTGGAGGCCTATCGCAAGGCTCTACTCTCCGGCCAGGAACATGCAGAAGCGTGGATCTCGCTCGCGAAATTCCTCGAAGAGGTAGGTTCACCCGAGGTCGTAAACGTCTGGGAGCGAGTTGCCTCACTGAGCTCGCCTGCGCAGGCAGCAATCTACCACTCGAAGGCGGCCCTCGCCGCCTTTAGGTTCGGTCGCTTTTACGAGGCCGATCAACTGCTGGCAAAGGTGCCGCTTAGTGAGCAGGGGACCGAAGATTATCTCCGCGCCTCGGCCGCGCTGGCACTCAACAAGAACAATCTGGTCTATGCCCAACAGGCTCTGGACCGGCTCCGGTCCATGGACCGGAAGGATTCGAATGCTGCGTTCGAGCTTTTACTCCTTCAGCTCAAGAGCGGCGACTCCTCGGCTATCGAGACAGCGAAGACTGAATTGGAGCAACTCGGCAATAGCGATCAGCAGGTTTCGGCGGATGCACTCCGGCAGCTCATCAAAATGGCTCTCGATTCGGATGATCCGGCGGAAGCCGACCGACTTGCTACAAAGCTCATTACAAAGCCGAATGCCACCTTCGATGACCGGGCACAATTTATCCGACTGGAACTCCAGACCAACAGCCTGTCCCTCATGGACAGCATCGGAGCACTGCGTACCTATGGGCAACAGCATCCCGAGTTCTTCGAACAAGTCGTGAGCATTCTCATGTCGGCAAAGGTGGATCCCGCCGGCACGAGTCTCTGGATCAAAGGATTGCCCGCGAGTTTTACCGATAAACCGGAAGTGAAAGCCGGACTTCTCCGCTATTACTTGGGACTTTCCGATTGGGACAATGCTTTCCGGGTCCTTCGCGCGCAGGAAAAGTCTGCGCATATTCCTCAAAATGCCATTGATCTCGCGGAAAAGGCAATCCATGCCGATATAGCCGATGACAGCTCGGCCGAGCAAATCTGGATGAAAGCCATCTATGCCGCCGATGGAAATGCTCCCGCCCTCCAGGCCCTGAGCGCAATTGCAAGCGCGCGCGGGTGGTCTGTCGCGACCGGATTGGCGCTCAATGCCCTTACACAGGCGGCACCAGAAGAGGTCCCCGCGTGGAAGATGTTGGTCGAGCACGAGCGCGTGGCCGGCAATCTGGAAGGCGTTTATGCGGCTCTCGATGGGCTCAAGGCTATCAATCCTTATGACATTTCCACCACTAGCCAATGGGTGATCGCATCTGTCCTGCTTCGAAAAGGGGATGGGGATTCCATCCTCGATGTCGCCAAGCGGGCCTATTACTCGGCCGATCCCGCAAATGCGGATGCCGGCACTGCTTATGCAGTGGCTCTTATGGAAACAGGCCATCCAAGCGAGGCTCTGGAGGTGGTCGAGCGTATGAGCATCAAAGATCGCCGCGATTTGGACCGGGCCATATATATGGGCGCCGTGTACGCAGCCGCCGGCGAGAAAAGTGAAGCTCTCGATTATTTCAAGCGCTCAGAAGACCTGGGAACCGCAAAGTTCCCTGAGGAGAAGGCCCTCAGGCGAATTTGGAAGGATGTGGCACTGGGCGGGTCGATGACTTCCGATGAGGCAAAACGCCTCCTGGCCAAGAGGGCGAATGAGGAACGTGATGCGGAGAAAATCGATCGTGAGCTTCACCAGCAACTCGAGCGAAGGTCCGATCCAGCCGAAGTGCAGCAAATTCTGGAAGGCTTGAAAGCCGAGAACGAGAAGCGCAGCAAGAAGCCGGTGGATATTGGCCAATTGTTACACCGAGCCGATGAGTAATAATCGTCCAATTGTACCTCCCCGGGGAAAGATGTCTCCGATGACTCTGTCGCTGCCGTCAGGTCAAAATGAGGCGCGCAGCGAAAAGCGCATCCTCTCACTTTTTCTTCTATCGGTCGCCGCGATATGGCTGCCTGCTCTACTGCGTTGCAGCATCGAATGGTCGGTAAACGTCCAGTACTATTATGGCTGGGCGGTGCCATTGCTTGCCGCCTATCTCGCTTTCGAATGCCTCGAGCAGCTGCCACCCCTATCCCGGCCGGCACACCCAATTCTCGCGGGAGTTCTGATTCTCCTCCTCGCACTACCGGAACCCATCACTCGCCTCGCTTCGGAAGCCAATAGTGACTGGCGGCTCATGCTCTGGGGCCTGGCTTTACCTGCTGCCGGAATTTCGATCGCCCTGCTGTATCTGGTCGGGGGATGGCCCTGCGCCGGACGATTTGCCTTTCCCATCCTTTTCCTGCTGACCGCAGTGCCGTGGCCCTCTCATCTCGAGAATAGCCTCGTGCAGGGAATGATGCAGCTAAATGCATCCATATCGGCGCATTTCGTGACCGTGTGCGGAATCCCTGCCACTGCGCACGGGAATGTCATCCAATTGCCCACTGGACTGCTTGGAGTCAGCGAGGCGTGCAGCGGAATCCGTTCGCTCCAATCGACGCTCATGGCATCGCTGTTTCTCGGAGGGCTGTACCGGCTGCGTTTCGTCGGTCGTATTGTGCTCGTTGTCGTGGGGGTCGGAATTGCGTTTCTGATGAATGTCGTACGCACCATTTTCCTGAGCTGGCAGGGGGCTTTCCACGGCATACAGGCCACGGAAAAATGGCATGATACAGCCGGCTTTGCCATCCTGGGGATCGTCCTCGTCTGCCTCTGGTTCATCAGTCGCTTCCTCGACCGGACCACCCGCCCGCGTACTGTGCCGGCCGCATCTCAAAAGCAGGCCTGAACCGAGCGAGCGCATTTCGTGCGGATTGTTGCCTTGCGTGACAAATCTGCCAAAATGCCGTCTTTATGTCGAAAGAACTGCCGGCACGACCTGGAGCATTTATCGGGGGAAGGAATGCCTTCGCCCTGGTTGTGAGCCGGTATAATCCGGCCTATACCTCGGCACTCGAGGAGAATGCACGCGAGGAACTTCAGGCCATTCATCCGGAAGTCGTTGTCGATGTATTCGACTCTCCGGGGTCGTTCGAGGTTCCGTTGTTCGTGAAACTTCTCGCGGCTCGGGGGAAGTATGATGCCATCCTCGCCCTTGGCGTGATCCTAAAAGGCGAGACGGCGCATGCAGATCTCATAGCCAGCTCGATTACGCAGTCGTTGCAGGACATTGCACTCACCCATGGAGTACCGGTCATTCACGAAGTCTTGCTTCTGAATGACGAAGCTCAAGCGCGTGCTCGATGCCTCGATCCCCAGCTCAATCGAGGTAGGGAGGCTGCTCGCGCGGCGGTGGCCGCCGCGCGCACTGTACACCAAATCATCACCAGCTGAAATTTACGTGACGGATAGGCATCGAGAGGCGACTGGTAGCTCAGGAGCCATTGCCGCCGGAATCCGCGTTTCATCATTTTACCAAGATACTTTTCATCCACTATGGGAGTCCGAAGAGAAGGTCGCGAGGCGGCCGTCCAATTTTTATACCAGCGGGATCTCAACCCGACATCCGAACTTGCCGATCTTACCGTCTTTTACAAGATGCGCGGGCTGAGTCCCAGCGCCCGGAAGTTTTGCGACAAGCTGGTGCCCGGCGTCCTCACTGGACAGGATGCGATCGACGCGCTCATCAAGGAACACACGGAGAACTACGAGCTGCATCGCATCTCGGCCGTCGATCGGAATATCCTCCGACTGGCCATCTATGAAATGCTTCATTGCCCGGAGGTCCCCCCTGTGGTCTCGATCAACGAAGCCATCGAAATTGCCAAGAAATACAGCACCGACGAGTCGGGCAAATTCGTGAATGGCGTGCTCGATCGCATTCGCGCACGACTCCCGCGGCCCGCTCGTACTGTGACGGCCACCGGAAACTAGCGCTTCGTCATTCCGGCTCATGGCATTTGGCTTTTTCAAGTCGCTCGTCGATAAATTCACCGGGAAGCCCGTCGATTGGGACGAGCTGGAGGAAAGTCTTATCCGAGCCGATCTCGGCGTACCGATGACGATGCGCATCCTGGATGCGCTCAGGACTCGGGGCGGCGAGCTCACGGCGAGGAGCGTGGTCGAGGTGGCTCGCAACGAGATCATCCAGGTGTTGCCGATCGGCTCACCACTCATCCGCCCGCTTCCGAATCGCCCAAAAGTGATATTACTCGTCGGCGTAAATGGCACAGGCAAGACCACCTCTGCGGCAAAACTGGCGCATGCATTTGTCCGCGATCGGCATACCGCGTTGCTCGTGGCCGCCGATACCTTCCGCGCTGCGGCGATCGAGCAGCTCGGCGTCTGGGGCGAGCGCATCGGCGTCGAGGTGATCAAGGGCCAGTATAATGGCGATGCGGCGGCACTCTGTTATGATGCTTATGCGAGTGCACATCGGCGCAACACCGAGTTTCTCATCTGCGATACTGCGGGCCGGCTTCACACGAAGGGCAATCTCATGCAGGAGCTCTCGAAGGTAACCCGCACGCTGGCCAAACATGATCCGGAGGCACCGCATGAAAAACTGCTGGTCGTAGATGCAACCACCGGCACGAACGCTCTCGTGCAGGCCAAGGAATTCCATGAAGCCGTAGGCCTCACCGGCATCATCGTCACGAAGCTCGACGGCAGCGGCAAGGGCGGCGTGGTCATAGCCATCCAGAACGAGCTGGGGATCCCACCGCGATACGTGGGAACCGGTGAAGGGCTGGAGGATTTCGCCCCATTCGAACGCGAGGCCTTCGTGGAGCGTATGCTCTGATCTTCACAAAGGATGGCAAATCCCCGCGAAAATCTCGCTTTTGGTTTGCGCGCCACCTTTTGATTCCTACATCCTCACGATTCCTGTTCTTCCTGGTCCGATGCTCGAATTTCTGCAAAAAGGCGGTCCTCTCATGTGGCTGCTCGCGCTGTGCAGCGTCGTCGCGGTAGCCGTCTTCCTCGAACGACTCTTCTATCTCCATCGTTGCACGGTGCGGGTCGGGGAAATCCTGGGCGGACTTTCCAATCTCCTTGCCTTGGGCAATGTCGCCGAGGCCGCCCAGGAATGCGCATCCACTCCGGGCCCTGCTGCGCGCGTAATGCGGGCCGTGCTTCTCAAGCACGATCTGGCCCGCCCCGAGCTGCGCGAGATTGCACAGGACGCCGGCCAGCTCGAAGTGCCCCGGCTGGAACGAAATCTCGGCGTTCTTGTAACCATTACATATTTGGCCCCGCTCATCGGCCTGCTCGGCACCGTGATCGGTCTCATCCAGACATTCATGGCCGTCGGCACCGCGGGCGGATACGCGACGACGGTGGAGATCGGCTCCGGTGTGTACCAGAGTTTGCTGACCACTGCGGCGGGACTGGCCCTTTGCATTCCCTCCCTCCTCGCGTATCAATTTCTCTCCTCCCGCGTGAATGAGCTTCTGCACGACATGGAACGAGCCGGCATTGAAATCGTGAATCTGCTGATCGATCTGCGCCAGTCGGGCCGTGCCGAAAGCCCCTCTCCGCACGAGCTGTGAAACTCCAGCGCAATTTCAATCCCGGCTTCGGCCTGCTCCTGCTCGCACCCGCCGCAGATGTCTTCGCGCTTCTTCTGATTTTCCTTCTTTTGAGCGGCGGCCTGCTGCTCCAGCCCGGCGTGGCGGTGAAGCCGCCGGACTCGCCATTTCTCCTCGCTCCCCAGCACGACCCTCGCATCGTGACGATCACCGGCGCGCCCATGCCGGCGATCTATTTCGAAAATAAGCGAATTGATGCCCGCGAACTCGATGCCCGCCTCGGAGCGATCGCAGGCGGCGCACGCACGATCGTGATCAAGGCGGATCAGCGTGCACCCGTAGATCTGCTCGTGCAGGTTACGAATGCAGCGATCACGCGGGGATTCTCCGTCGTACTCGCCACTTCTGAAAAGCCATGAGCCTCGCATCCAGCGAAGCCGGCAGGCGCCTGCACCTGCTTTTCGACTGGGCCTCGGCGCAGGACGATCGCCGCCGTCTGGCTCTCTGGATCGTGGTCGCCCTGGCCCTCCATGCCGGCGCCTACACGCTCTTTCGCCTCTCGTATCCAGTGCCACGGGCGGCGCGCATCTCCGATGCCACGCTCTACGTCCTGCTGCCGGGGTCGAGGGAGTCTTCTCTCATCGCTCCGTATCTGGCATCAGCCGATCCCGCACTTGTCGCACCCGAAGGCAGGCCCAATTTGAATCTCCCACCGCCGGCGATCCCAGCATACAAACCCAGCTATGAGACGTGGACTCCTGTCGTCTCACCTCTGCCCGATGCGCAGCCGCGAGTGGTGCCGCCCCTCGTTCGTGTTTATGCGCCGGTCGAGGTTTCCGACTCCTATGCGCCCCCTCCTCGCCAGGCGGCCCCGGCCAGTGATACTCAGCTCGTTTTCTCTCCCGCTCTGGCTTCCCGCGCGCCGCGGAACCGGCCACAGCTCCATTTCACCACCACTCGCGGCGAGCAGCTTGCGCCTTCCGAATTCCTTCTCGCGATCGCGCCCGATGGCCGCGTACTGCACGTCTTGAAAAATGGCTCCGGTCAAGCCCTCGACGATGAGGCTTCGATATATCTGATGAGTCTCTGGTTCCAACGCGGCAATGGATCAGCAATCGCCTGGGGGACCGCCACATTCCATTGGGGGTTGGATATCAAACGGGAGAAATCTCCATGATTCCGCTGGGGCTTGGGCAATCCGTCGTCATCTACACATCGGCGCTCGTCATGCTGATTTTTCTGACCTGGGTGTTCCATGAGTACCGTTGCCGCCGACGGGAAATCCGCTCCCGTCGCATGCTATTGCAATGCATTCTATGCGGGACCTTGTATGAATGCCCGGCATCCGATACACTTCCAGCCTGTCCTCAATGCGGCCAGCCGAACGAGCGCCGCGTACCGGACGGGCCTTAAAATCTGGTCTGTTTCGCGCGAAAACGTGCGTTTAGATTTTAAGGAAATCCGGAAGATTGTGGTTGCCAACAGGTGCACCCTACCGATTCATTGGAACCTTTACCTTTCAAGGCCACACCTTAAAGCATGAGCGAGCGCAGAGTCGTAATCACCGGTATTGGAGTCGTCACGCCAATCGGCCTGGATACATCCACCTTTTGGCGGAACCTTACTCACGGAGTAAGCGGCATCAGCCGGTTTGATGCATTTGATTCCAGCGAATACGACTGCAAGATTGCCGGCGAGATCAAGCAGTTCAACCCGCTTCCGTACTTCAAGGTTCCGAAATCGGTCAAACGCACCGATCGATTCACCCAATTCGCAATCGCCGGCGCGAAGATGGCGATCGAAGATTCCGGCCTCGATCCCTCGAAGCTCGATCCCACCCGCATCGGCGTGATGATCGGCTCCGGCATCGGGGGCTTGTTCAGTATGGAAGAAGAGGCCAAGCGCCTCCAGGCCAGGGGTCCCTCGCGCGTGTCGCCGTTCACGATCGCAATGATGATCAGCAACATGGCCAGCGGCATGGTCTCGATGGAGTACGGTCTCAGCGGGCCAAACATGTGCATCGTCACCGCATGTGCGACAGCGAACAACTCCCTGGGTGAAGCCTGGCGTATCATCAAGTTTGGCGATGCGGATTGCTTCATCGCAGGCGGTTGCGAAGCAACGATCACCCCGCTCGGCATCTCCGGCTTCGCAGCCATGAAGGCGCTGAGCTGCCGGAACGATGAACCAGAGAAGTCTTGCCGCCCATTCGACAAGGACCGCGACGGATTCATCATGGGCGAAGGAGCAGGCATCCTCGTGCTCGAGGAGCTGGAACATGCCAAGCGCCGCGGAGCACCGATCTACTGCGAACTCGCAGGCTACGGAGCCACGGCCGATGCGTATCACATGACAGCCCCGCTCCCCGAGGGAGAAGGCGCCGCCCGAGCGATGCAGATCGCGATGCGCCATGCGGGCGTGAACCCCACGGATGTCGATTACATCAACGCTCACGCCACCTCGACCCCGATTGGCGATATTTGCGAGACGAAAGCGATCAAGCAGGCCCTCGGTGAGTCGGCCAGGACAGTCGCGGTCAGCTCGACAAAATCGATGACCGGCCACCTCCTCGGTGCGGCCGGCGGCGTGGAAATGGCCGCCTGCGCACTTGCCATCAAGCACGGCGTGATTCCTCCGACAATCAACCTCGACAACCCCGATCCCGAGTGCGACCTGGACTACGTTCCGAATGTCGCCAGGGAAAAGAAGGTGCGCGTGGCGATCAACAATTCCTTTGGCTTCGGCGGTCACAATGCGACCCTCATTGCCAAGGAATTCGTCGAGTAATTCCTCCTTCGCAATCGTCCTCGTTCCCGTGCCTCAAAGGCACGGGATGGGGCGCACCGGCAAGCGCACGCGCTTCCTATTCTGGGAAACTCTCGGTGAGTTCACCGGGACTTACTGTCGCGGTACCGAGTTTACCCACCACGATTCCCGAGGCGTGATTGGCCACTTCGGCCGCCTCTCTGGCAGTCGCTCCGGCGGCCAGCGACAGTGTGTAAAGCGCAATAGCCGTGTCCCCGGCGCCTGAGACGTCGAAGACCTCCTGCGCACGCGTCGGCGTGTGGTATGGCGGCAGGCCATCGTCAAATAGGATCATCCCGTGCTCGCTGAGCGTAACCAGGAGCTGCTTCGTCTTCCAGCGATCGACCAGCCTCCGACCGACCTCCAGCAGCGGCGCATCCTCGAGCGGATTTTCCGCAGGTTCTGACTGAGGAATGCCTGCCGCAGCGAAAGCCTCCGCACGATTGGGCTTGATGGTCGTGACTCCCGACCAATCCAATGGATTCGACGGGTTCGGATCCACGGTGATGACAATGTGACGCTCGGCGGCCATGGCGCAGACCGCGTCCTTGAATTCCTGAATGAGGAGGCCCTTGCCGTAGTCCTCAAAAATGATGGCGTCCGTTTCCGGCAGGACTCTCCCGACCTGCTCGACGAGCCCACGCAGGAGATTGGCATCTGGACGAATCCGCTTCTCCCGATCCACCCTTACGACCTGTTGCTGCCGGGCGATTACACGGGTCTTCACGATCGTCGGCACCGAAGGATTTTCGACCAGACAGTCGGTCCGGATGCGCTCCTCTTCGAGAAGATTGCGGAGCTGCAATCCGTATGCATCACGGCCCACGAGACCCAGCACGCGCACCGCTCCCACGAATTCAGCGAGGTTGCGAGCCACGTTTGCCGCGCCGCCGGGATAGCTGTTCTCGTGCGAAACTTCCACGACCGGAACGGGGGCCTCAGGCGATATACGGGAGACCTTGCCCCACACGAACTCGTCCAACATCACGTCGCCTATGACAAGGATCCGCTTGGAGGATGCGTCTCTTAGGATATTGTGTATTCTGTTGCGATTCATTATTAATACTCGCCGGCAACCGGCACTCCGCGGAGGCCGGACATTAAATAGAACGTGCCCACTATGAGAATCACCATTTTCGGTCTCGTTGCCTCCCTCGCGGCGGCGATGGTTGGCCGTGCCGATCCCGCGCCCCAGCAGATCGACCTCTCGAGGTTTCCAGCCGCAGCCGTGCAGGATGTCGTCGTGCCGGTGCCCAGCGAGGTTTTCAACGTACTCGACAAGCTGGGCACTCCGAATTGGAAGGGCGAGCTTCGCGAGTCCCTCGGCAAGGATACCGGCGTGCGCGCTCAGGTCGCCCTGCTGTTGGGCACCGTGATCGCCGAAGGCTTTATCGCCGTGGAGGCGCAGGATAGCGAGCGAGTGAAGGAGATCGGTCGCGACGTACTCACTCTCTCCGCGGGAGTGGGCGTGAAGAAAGCCGTCGTGGCCCGCAGCCAGGCGATCATCGACAAAGCCGATGCCCGCGATTGGAATGGCGTCCGCCGGGAACTCGACGGAGCCCTCCAGGACGTACGCGGGGCAATGGACGAGCTCAACGATGAAGATCTCGCCCAGCTCGTAAGCCTCGGCGGCTGGGTGCGCGGCACGGAAGTCCTCACCTCCATCGTCCAAAAGGATTACAGTCCGGAGCGGGCCGAGCTTCTGCATCAGCCCGAACTCCTCAACTTTTTCGACCGTCGCCTCGACGATATGACCCCGCGGCTTCGCAAGAATCCGCTGGTCTCGCAGCTCAAGTCGATGCTTCACGTGATCAAGCCGCTTATCATCGAAAGTGCCGGCCATCCCATCACTCCCGAAAGCGTGCAACGCATCCACACAGTGACCAATCAAATGGTCATCTCCATATCTTCGGACTCCTGATTCCCGTGAAAATACGCCCCATATTAGCGGTCCTCGTCACCCTGCTGGCCCTTCCGTTTACGGCACGGGCCACGGTGGACGACGCACTGTCGTTTGCCTACGAAGCCGCAACGCCCTACGTGCAGCAGGGCTTTACATTCCGCGAAGATGCCTGGGGCGGAGATCTCGGAGTCGGAGATCGGAAGGCCGTCACCGCACAGCTCTTCCGGGGAAATCAATATTGGTTCTGTCTTGGCACCGACGTCGATCACGCGGTGGTCACCGTGCACGTGTACGACTCGAAGGGTAAACTCGCGGAATCCCAAAACTGGCAGAAAGGTCGCTTCGCCGGAGCAATGGTGGATCCCAAGGATACAGGAACCTACTATGCGATCGTTGAGGTCAAGAAGTCTACCGAGGAGCGTACCCACTGGGCGCTCGTCTATGGCTACAAATAATCCCATGCCCACTTCTTCGCCCGACGGCGTCACAATTGAATTTGAAAACGCGCGAGCGTTGCAGGCCCTCTACGCTGGGGACGAGAGGCTTCTCAAGGAACTCGAGGCGGAACTGGGCGTGCGCGTCGTCGCGCGCGACAGCATCCTGCGAGTGGACGGAGATCCAGTGCAGGTCGAGCGGGTGCGCCAGCTTTTCAACGAGCTGGACGATGCACGCAAAAAAGGCATGCCCATCCGGGGTCACGAATTTCGTTATGCGCTGCAGAATGCGGTCGGCGGCGAAAAGAAAAACCTCTCCCGCCTGCTCGATCACAAGATTGCCTGCTCGCCAAAAAAGGCTCCAATTGTCCCGAAGACCGAGGGCCAGAGCGCCTATATCGACACCATTCGCTCGTACGACATTACGTTTGGCATCGGGCCTGCCGGTACGGGTAAGACCTATCTGGCGATGGCACTCGCCGTCGCAGCTCTCAAGCAGGAAAAGGTCAACCGCATCGTCCTTACCCGCCCAGCGGTGGAGGCCGGTGAGGCACTCGGCTTCCTGCCCGGCGATTTGCAGGAAAAAATCCTTCCGTATCTGCGACCGCTTTACGATGCGCTCTACGACATGCTCGATGTGGAGGAGATCCAGCGGTACATGGATCGCGGCGTCGTCGAGATCGCTCCGCTGGCATATATGCGCGGGCGCACACTCAGTAATGCGTTCATCATTCTGGACGAGGCGCAGAATACGACGACCGAGCAGATGTTCATGTTCCTTACCCGCATTGGCGCGGACTCCCAGTGCGTCGTCACGGGCGATCGCACCCAGATCGACCTCCCGCGCAACAAGCGCAGCGGCCTCATCGAGGCGGCGGAGGCGCTCCGCCACGTGGATGGGATCGGTTTCCATTTCTTCCAGGAGACGGACGTCGTGCGGCATCCGCTCGTGCAGCGCATCCTGCGCGCCTACCGCAAGCATCGCGGCTTGCAGGATTCGATGATCTGAGTTCGCGCCGCGCCCTCGCGCCATGTGGAAATTTTCCCAACGTAAACGCCTGATCAGCCAGGGGCTCTCCAGCGCCAAGGTTCGGCGCAAGCAGCTCGATAGCCCCCTCGTGGATGCCCTCGAGGAAGGCTGGGCTGCAAAGAACGCGATCATGATCGCGTTCAATGTCGGACTGGCTGTCCTTATCTTCTCGAGCGCGCAATCCGAGCCGCTCAAGCGCTTCCTCATCTGCCTGCTCGTGTTCGGCACGGCGATGACTGCCCTGTGGATCAACCAGCCCCGCAGCTTTGCGAGCAATTCAAGGCTCCTGCTGATCCTCTCGGTCTGCTTCCTGCAGCTGGTGGGCGTGCGTCTCATTCTCGCGAATACCGGAGCGATCAATCCCAGCTTCGCGCCGCTTCTGTTCCCGTACGCTTTTGCCCCGCTCATTCTCTCTGTGCTTATCGGGCGGCACCATGGGCTTTACGTCGCGATCTTTTGCAGCCTCTGGGGAAGCTTCCTGCTTCCCTACATGAATCCGGTCTTCATAGTCCTGTCTCTCATCACGGGATTCATCGCGGTTTTCGTGACGCTGCAGGTACGTCGCCGCAGCCGCCTCATTCGCGCCGGCCTTTATGTCGGAATTGCTACCTGGATTCTCGCCGCCGTCTTCGGATTGATCGGGCCGATCCACATGGACGGGGTGGACTGGCGTTTGATTGGCTGGCAGACACTCGTCGCCTTGGGCACCGGTCTGGCGACTGCGGTGGTCGTGAGCGGCATCCTGCCCGCGATCGAGACGCTCTTCAACATCACGACCGACATCTCATGGCTGGAGATGGCGGACATGAACCATCCCCTGCTTCGCCGCCTCTCCATGGAGGCTCCGGGCACCTATCATCACAGTCTCGCTGTGGCGAACCTCTCCGAAGCCGCCGCGGAAGCCGTGGGCGCCAATCCTACGATCTGCCGCGTGATGTCTTACTTCCATGACATCGGCAAGCTGGTGAAGCCCGAGTACTTCACCGAAAACATGGGGGCCGGGCACAATCCGCACGACGAGCTCACTCCCACCATGAGTGCCCTCATCATTATTGCCCATGTCAAAGAGGGCGTGGATCTCGCGCTCAAGCACAAGCTCAACGGTCTGGTCGTCGATGCCATCCAGCAGCACCACGGCACCTCGCTCGTGGGCTACTTCTACCAGCGCGCGCTCCAGCAGCAGCAGGACGCCCGTCTCGGTGGAAAGATCATGAACATGCGGGACGACGACATTCCCGAGGTGCGCGAGGAAAGCTTCCGCTATCCGGGGCCGAAGCCGCAGAACCGGGAAATTGCCATCGTGAGTCTGGCCGACTCGGTCGAAAGTGCCTCTCGCTCGATCGAACGTCCCACCGCCCAGCGCATCGAAGACCTGGTGAATGATCTGATCGACAAGCGCATCGCCGATCATCAGCTCGACGAATGTCCCCTTACGCTCGATGAAATTCGTCGCATTGGAGAGAGTTTCCGCACGACGCTGGCGAGCATGATGCACTCTCGTGTCGCCTATCCCGCCGCCAGCCGCCGCGACAACAAGGAACCCAAGGATGTCGCGACGAAGCGCTCCGAACAATCCGCCGCATAGGATGGGCGACTCGTTGCTTCCCCGCGTCACGATCGCAAACCGCCAGCGCTCTCTTCGACTCGATCTTGCTCATATTCGGCGGGTGGTCCAGGCCGGCCTCCCGATGTGCATGACCGAGGCGGGCCCACTCCCTCCGCTACTCGGCTCGCTGCCCGAGGTCGGCGTATCCATCGTCTCTCCCTCGGTGATGAGCCGCGTGCATAAGGAGTTTCTGGATATTGACGGCCCCACGGATGTGATCACATTTCCGTATGGCGAGATCCTGGTTTGCGCCTCCGTGGCTGCGGAAAATGCCGGACATTACGGCAACTCTCTCGACGACGAGGTCGCCCTCTACATCATTCATGGATTGCTGCATCTCAATGGATTCGACGACTTGTCTCCCGCTCCGGCACGGCGCATGCGATCCCAACAGGCAAAGATTTTGAAAGCGGCCCTAGAGTCGCGCTAATGTAGGGAAGAGAATGAATTCCATTTCAGAGATCGAGACACCGAACGAGCTGCTCCATGGCTTGGGCCCGATTTGGGCGGCCACCCGGGTGGCAAATCCCGATTTCACATTGTGCACGCCTGTCACCTTCGATGGGCGCGCCGGATTCACAGCTATTGCCGACGCCTGGCGCTCGTCAGTATTCACGCCAGTCCTGCTTCCTGCGCTGCGTGCGGCACTCCACCATGGCCGCAGCGGCGAGCTACGCGAGCTGGCCGCACTCGATCGGCGTCTGTCTGAGGAACTGGATCCCCAGGCGCGCGAGGGCAGCCTTCGTGCCGGAAGGAATTTGGCCGCGAGGGGCGGTGATCTGCGCGGAGATCGCATACTTCCCCGCATCGCCGAGGCGATTCGTACCGGAACGATGCCGGGACATCTCGCCATCGTCTTCGCCGCACGCTGTGCCGTGTTCTCGCTGCCCGACCGGGTGGCCGCAGGCGCCTATCTCTTCCAGGAAATTTCCGCAGGGGCACCTCATGCCAGGGTGATCGATGTCTGTAATTTCGTGTCCGAATGCATCGAACCGCTTGGGGGCTCCTCTCTCGAGCTCCGCGCCGCATGATTCCCTTCCCATGGCTACGCATACGAAAGAGTTGCCGGCCAGCGAGACCGAGGCCGCGCTGAGCCAACCCTGGAATGTGGTCGTCCACAACGATCCCGTAAATCTCATGAGCTACGTGACGCTCGTCTTCCGCCGCGTCTTCGGCTACCCCGCGGAGCGCGCGCAGAAGCACATGCTGGAGGTTCACGAGCTGGGCCGATCCATCCTCTGGACCGGCGAGCGTGAGAAGGCGGAATTTTACGTCCAGCAACTTCATGGCCATCTCCTGCTCGCCACTCTCGAGCGCAGCGGCGAATAATCGAGCAATGGAGTTTTTTACCTCGGGAAAGTCCCGCATCGGATTCCGGCACATTCATCCGTTGCTGGCTGAATTTCTGCGCGGACTTCCGGAATTGGTCGATCCGGAGAGTCTCTCCGAGGCCGCGGAACGACGCTTCTTTCCCGAGCCCGCGCATGCCGAGGATCTGGATGATCTCCGATCCGACTGGAAGGCCTTCGTCGAACCCGGCCTCCACGAAGCTTTTCGCTCCGCGCGCGATGTCGTTGCGGCCGACCTGCGCAGCTTGGTGGAGAAAAAGGATTTCTTCGAACTCACCATCCCCGTGAAACACTCCGAGGATTGGCTCAATGTCCTCAATCAAGCCCGGCTGGCGCTTGCCGCAGATCTCGGATTTGACGAGCGGGCGCTCAGCCCCTCCGAAGCCCCCGACCTGCTCACGGACCGAGGGCTCGCCGTCTTTCGCATCAATCTGTTTGCATTCATGCAACAGTGCCTGATCGAGCAACTCGAATAGCACAAACGTGGAAAAGGCGTGCGGCATTCTGATCCGGCGCACCCGGTTCTCCGAGACGAGCCTTATCTGCACATGGCTCACCCGCTCGCACGCGAAGGTGAAGACTTCCGCCCGCGGCGCGCTGCGACCAGGAAGCCCGTTTGCCGGCAAACTCGATCTCTTTTACGAAGCCGAGATTGCATTTACACGCAGCGGACGAGGCGACGTCCACCCTTTGCGCGAGGTCGCGCTCCTCGAGCCATTCGATGGCCAGGGGCCGCACTACGCCAATCTGGCGGTGGCGGCTTATTTCGCCGACCTTGTTGATCGCGTCACAGAACCAGCCGGCCAAACGGAGGAAATCTTCGACCTTCTTCACCGGGCGGTCGGTTATCTGCGTGCACAATGTCCGTCACCGCGCGCGGTCACCCATTTCGAAGCGGAACTCTGCCGCGCACTCGGCATTGGCGATGCATCTGGGCGAAACGACCCTCTGGCGGCAATTTCGTCGCAGTGCGGACGCATCCCTGCAAGCCGCCTCCGTGCTCTAAATGCTTGCACACGGCTTGCGGAGCCCGGCGGCAGCAGTAATATGGGGTAATGCGCGATCACCCGTCCGCGGGAAACATGACCGGCTCGCTGTTGGTTGCTCATCCAAACCTGCGCGACCCTCACTTCCGTCGCACCATTCTCTTTCTCTCGCATCATAATGCCGAGGACGGCGCGATCGGATTGGTGCTCAATCGCCCTCTGCACAAAACAGTGAGTCAGCTTCCGCAATTTCCGATCGGCACCGGCTTGCAACGAGTGCCCGTATTCTACGGAGGCCCGGTGGGGTCCGAAGACCTTCTGCTTGCCAGCATGCAATGGCACGACTCCCCGGGCGCGGTCTCGTTCCATGGCTTCGGAAGCGCCAGCGAGGAGCCCGTTATTCCACCGGAGTTCCAGCCAGGGCTGCGCGCATTCGTGGGCTACTCCGGCTGGACCCGAGGTCAGTTGGAGGCGGAAATCGCGGAAAAGTCATGGCTCGTTTTCCCGCCTTCGCGCCGCCTCATCGAGATGCCACATCCGGATAATGCATGGCGTGACATCATGTATCATCTCGGGCCGGTATATCGGCTGCTCGCTAGCATGCCGGATGATCCGACCTTGAACTGACGCCCGGAGCGCGGCCTTACTGCGATTCGGTCGTGATGGAATCCTTTTTCCGAATCGCAAAATCTTCCTTTCGAGAGGCTTGATTTTAGGCTGTCAAACCCCGACTCCTGTTCGACCATGCTCCACCGATCGATTCTCGGTAAAATCCATCCTGCGGTTTTCCGCAAAGCCGCGCGCGCCGCTGCGTCCGAGATCGTGTCGGAACATGAAAAGAAGCTCATCGAGACATGCAGTGGCACGCCGGAGGCGGCGATCGAGCTACTGGGTGCATCCGATGGCGGCCTGACGACGGAGCAAGCTGAGAGCCGACGCGAAGAGTGCGGCCCGAATAACCTGAGCGGGCAGGAGCAGCCCGGCTTCTTCTCGGAGATCTTCCAACGTTGCAAGAATCCACTCGTCATCCAGCTCCTCGTGATCTGCATCGTCTCGGCGGTGATGGGAGATGCCATCTCCGCCATCGTCGTGGGCGGCATGATCCTGCTGAGCGTGGGGCTGGCCTACGTGCAGGAGCATCGCTCCGGAAAGGCTGTCGAGAAGCTCCGCGCCATGGTCCAAACCACGTGCGTGATTCTCCGCGACGGAAAGGAGTGCGAACTGCCGATGGAGGACATCGTTCCGGGGGATATCGTCACCCTCCAGGCCGGCGCCATCATTCCCGCCGACCTGCGGCTGCTCACGGCCAAGGATTTCTTCGTAAGCCAGTCGTCGCTCACCGGTGAGTCCATGCCGGTCGAGAAGACTGCCTCGCCATCCGACGTGACCGGCCGCGGCATCATCGAGCTGCAAAATGCCTGCTTCCAAGGCAGCAATGTGGTGAGCGGAAGTGCACGGGGACTCGTGGTGAATACGGGCGTGCGCACTCACTTCGGTTCGATCTCCGAAAAGCTGTCCGGCGAGCGGGTGCAGACGAGCTTCGATCGCGGCATCTCGGGCTTCACCTGGCTCATGGTGCGCTTCATGATCGTGATGGTCTCGATCGTATTCGTGATCGTCGGCCTCACGAAGGGAAACTGGGGAGACGCGCTGCTCTTTGGTCTGGCGGTCGCCGTCGGCCTCACCCCGGAAATGCTTCCGATGATTGTGACCGTGAACCTGTCGAAGGGCGCCATGGCCATGTCGAAGAAGAAGGTCATCGTGAAGCGGCTGAACTCGATCCAGAACTTCGGCGCGATCGACATCCTCTGCACCGACAAGACGGGCACCCTCACCCAGGATCGCGTCATCCTCGAGAAGCATGTGGATGTCACGAATCGGTCCAGCGACGACGTGCTGCGGTACGCGTACATGAACAGCTATTACCAGACCGGCCTGCGGAATCTGCTCGACCGCTCGGTGCTGTCGCACACGGATCTGGATGTGGACCACGGCTGCCGCAAGGTGGATGAAATTCCCTTCGACTTCCACCGCAAGCGCATGTCCGTGGTCGTGGATTACGAGGGTGACCACGTGCTTATCTGCAAGGGAGCCGTCGAGGACATCTATAAGGCCTGTACCCATTACCAGGTGGATGACGAGATCCATCTGATGATCGATCTCATCAAGAACGATCTCCTCGAAGAATATGAGGAACTCAGCCGAGACGGCTACCGGGTGCTGGGCATTGCGTATCGCGAGTTCCCCCAGTCGAAGAATATCTTCACCGTCTCGGATGAGAGCGAACTCATCCTACTCGGGTACATCGCATTTCTCGATCCGCCGAAAAGCTCGGCCGCCAAGGCGATCGCCTCCCTCAAGCAATATGGCGTGGCGACGAAAATCCTCACGGGCGACAATGCCCTGGTCACCCGGAAGATCTGCAAGGACGTCGATCTCGACGCTGGCGAAATTATCACCGGCGATCAGCTGCTTGGCTTGAATGAGGATGAGCTCGGTGAACTCGCCGAGCGGACGAATGTCTTCGCCCGCCTCTCGCCCGCACAAAAGGAAAGCCTCATCATGGCGCTGCAAAAGCGCGGCCACGTGGTTGGCTACATGGGCGACGGCATCAACGATGCCCCCTCGATGCGCGTGGCCGACGTGGGTATTTCCGTCGATACGGCGGTGGATGTGGCGAAGGAATCCGCGGACATCATTCTGCTGGAGAAAAGCCTTCTTGTCCTGGAGGACGGCATTCTCGAGGGACGCCGCGTCTTCGGAAACATCATCAAGTACATCCGAATGGGCGCCAGCTCGAACTTCGGCAATATGTTCAGCGTCGTAGGCGCGAGCTATTTCCTCCCCTTCCTGCCGATGGCTCCGGTTCAGGTCCTCATCAACAACCTGCTGTACGATGCCTCGCAGGTCGGCATCCCGGCCGACCATGTCGATGATGAATACCTCACGACTCCGCGCCAATGGAATATCGGCAATATCCGCCGATTCATGATGTTCATCGGGCCGCTCAGCTCGATTTTTGATTACGCGACGTTTTTCCTGATGCTGTATTTCTTCAATTGCGCGCTGTTTTCAGCTCCGACGACCAGCCCTGAAATGAAGACTTATTACGAAAAGCTTTTCCATACCGGGTGGTTCGTGGAGTCGATCCTCACACAGACGCTCATCGTCCATATCATCCGAACAAGGAAAATCCCCTTCATCCAGAGCATCGCAAGCCCGGTCCTGCTCTTTACGACGCTCGTCGTCATGCTCATCGGCGGTCTGCTGCCATATCTGCCACTTGGGGCCGCATTTGGCCTCGTGCCGCTGCCCGGCATCTACTGGGCATGGATCGCGGGCTTTATCTTTTGCTATGCCGTCCTCACGCATAATGTGAAGTCCTGGTTCTTCCGGAAATTCGGCATCGATTGATTCTGTCATGAAAAGTCTCCTCAACGCGCTGCAGGAGGGCCGGCTCATCGAGCTGCCCGATAACGACAAAACCGAGGCGCTGGAACTCCTCGCCACGCTTATCGAGGCCATTCCGGACCTCGATCTCGAGGAAGGCATCACCGAGGCGGTGCTCGCCCGAGAGCAGGCCCACAATACCGGAATCGGAAAGGGCTGGGGCTGCCCGCACGCCCGCTCGGCCAAGGATGGCGAACTCCTCTGCTCGGTGGGATGGACCCCGACGGGCATCGATTACGGCTCGCCGGACGGGAAGCCGGTGCACCTCATCGTGATGTATTTCGTGCCGGATACGCAGAAGAATGCGTACCTCAAGGAAATTTCCACGCTAGCGAAAGCGATCCAAAGCCAGGCCTCGCTCCAAAACTTACAGGAACTCACCGATCTGGGCGAGGTACGCCATCGCCTGCTCGACGCCATCACCATAGCCCTCGAGTCCACTGGGCCGGAGGCGCGTGCTCGCATGATCAAGCTCGAGGCCCGGCAGGCCGCGGTTGCCGAACAGGCGACGGAAATTGTCGGCGTCTCGCCTCGAAATTTCATTCCTCTTTCGATCGTCGCCGTCCCTGGCACCCGACCGGTCGTTCTTTCGCTGGATCGCGACCTCGTCGATGCGCTCGAGAAAGATGAGCAGCTCGTTGGCCGCCTGGCCCACAGCGGTCATTCGGACCATGCGGGGATCCGCGTCGTCGTGCGCCAGTCGAGCAATTTCCAGCTCGATCGCGTGGTCTATGAGTGCCTTGCCTTCAAAGGATAGGACAGCCTAACCCCACAGCCGGTCGAGCCCCCGCCCGACCGCATCGAATAGCTGGTCCGTCTCTGCATGGGTAATGATGAGCGGCGGCGCCAGGGCGATAAGATTGCGAATCCCGCGTACGATCGCCCCCTCCTCCCGGATGAGCTCGGCCGCCTGAAGGCCAAGCAACATTCCAGGCTGCAAAGCGTCCCGCCCCCCAGCCGGCATCAACTCGATGCCGCCGATGAGATGGTCGCCGCGCACCTCTCCGACCGCGGGATGCGAGGCCAGCCCGGACAGCTTCTTTTGAAAATAGGGGCCTATGTCGTCCCGAACCCGCTCGACTAGCCCGAGATCTTCGATCACCTGGAGATTAGCCAATGCGGCCGCCGCGCACACGGGGTGGCCGGTATAGGTGTACCCGTGCGCAAAATAGCCGGATTCCTGAATGAGATTCGCGATTTCATCACTCACCAGAGTCGCGCCGAGCGGCAGATATCCGCTGGTGATCCCCTTTGCGACATTCAGTAAATCGGGGACGAGATCCTCCCGCTCACTGGCGAACCAGCATCCCAGCCGGCCGAATGCCGTGATCACCTCGTCGGCAACGAAGAGAATTTCGCGTTCCCGGCACAACCGGCGCAAGCCGGCAAGATATCCCGGCGGCGGAATGATCACTCCCCCCGCGCCCTGGACTGGCTCCACGAACATGGCGGCGATTGTCTCCGGTCCCTCGCGATCCATGATCTCGGCCGTCCTCGCGAGCGTCTCCTGGCCGAAGTCTTCCGATCCCAGCTCCGTACGGGCGTGCCAGGCATATGGGGCAGGCGCGTGGATGAAACCTTCCAAGGGCAGGTCGAATGGCTCGTAACAGGTGGGCAGTCCGGTGAGGCTGGTGGCACCGAGCGTTACCCCATGGTACGCGAATTCGCGGGACAGGACCTTCCTCTTGGCGGGACGCCCGCGTCGCTTCCAATAGGCCCGTATAATCTTGAGAGCCGTTTCCGTGGCTTCCGATCCGGAATTGGAAAAGATGATCCGATTCAGGTTCGGCGGAGCCTGCTTCGCCAGCCATTCCGCCAGCAGGACTGGAGGTTCGGTCGTGGAATTGAAAAAGGACGGATAATAAGGAAGCTCCTCCATCTGGCGATGAACCGCCTTGACGATCGCCGCACAGTTATACCCCACATTGACGCACCATAAGCCCGCCAGACCGTCCAAAAGCCGGCGATCCTCCCCGTCGATCACGAAGCAGCCGTCTCCCGATTTAATCCACCGGGTACCCTCTCGGTGCATCTGGGCATGATCCGTAAATGGATGGATGTGATGCGCCGCATCTTTCTGGCGCAACTCCTCGAGCGTGGGGCGGCCCATATCTGAATGTACCATTGGCGCTGGCCAAAATGCGAGAAAACCTGCACAACACAGCAAGACTCATTCCATGCGGAACTTGCTGATATATCGGAAGTTGATATACCCCAAAGCTTCGCCGGGGGGCATGCCCCTGTCGGGTTTTCAGCTTGACCTGCGAAGGGGTTTCCGGTTGTTTCGCCGCGTTTTGAATGAGGGAAATTCTTAACCGATTCGATGGAAACGGTTGTTAATCATTTTATCTGGAGCGCCTGCTACCTGACGGTGCTGCTTGGCCTGTCGGCCTACGGGATCCATCGCTGGTCGATCATCTACCTTTTTCTCAAGCACATCCGAAAGGATGTGAAGCCAAAGGGGCATTTCGACGAGCTGCCGACCGTTACGGTGCAGCTCCCGCTCTTCAATGAATACTACGTCGTCCGGCGCCTGCTGAGTGCGGTCGCGAAGATTGATTATCCTCGCGAGAAGCTCGAGATCCAGGTTCTGGATGATTCGACGGATGAGACACGGGCCATCGTCGCTGATGAGTGCGCTCGGTTGGCCGCCAAGGGGCTGGATATTGTCCACATCCACCGTACCGACCGCACCGGCTTCAAGGCCGGAGCTCTCGAGAATGGGATGCATATCGCCAAGGGCGAATTTATTTTCATTCTGGACGCTGACTTCATCCCGCAGCCGGACGTCCTCATGAAGTCGATGGATTATTTCACCGATCCGGAGATCGGCATGGTCCAGATGCGCTGGGGGCACCTCAATCGGAACGATTCCTTGCTCACCCGCATCCAGGCGATGTTCCTGGATGGCCATCTCCTTCTCGAGCAGACCGCGCGCTGCCGCAGCGGCCGCTTCTTTAATTTCAACGGCACTGCCGGCATCTGGCGTCGCAAGGCCATCGAGGATGGCGGCGGCTGGCAGCACGATACCCTCACCGAGGATCTCGACCTCAGCTATCGATCCCAGCTGGCTGGCTGGAAATTCGAGTTTCTGCCGGATATGGTGATTCCCGCGGAACTTCCGCCGGATATGAATGGCTTCAAGAGCCAGCAGCACCGCTGGACGAAAGGCTCGATCCAGACCTGCAAGAAGATGCTCGGCACGATCTGGCGCTCGCATATTCCCTTCATTCTGAAGGTGGAGGCCACGATGCACCTCACTTCGAATTTCGGATATCTCCTCCTCGCGCTGCTCTGCATTCTCATGCTCCCGCAGACACTTGCCGCGCATCCGACCTCGGCCGGCGCCCTTCGCACCTGGCTCGTGGACGTGCCGATCTTTTTTGCGACGACAGTCTCGATTGCCACCTTCTACATTTGCGCCCAGCGGCATCTGAATCCGCGAGGCTGGATCCGCGACATGCTCCTGCTCCCCATGCTGCTCTCGCTGGCAATCGGCATGTCGGTGAACAACGCCCGCGCCGTGCTCGAGGCGATGCTGAACCACCAATCCGCTTTCAATCGCACTCCGAAGTATGGCGAGACCGCAAAGCCGACCCGCACCCGCCGGTCGAGCTATCTGCCGCTGGCCTCTTTGCTGCCGGTGCTCGAGATTCTCTTCGCTGGCTACTTTGCGTTCTGCGCCTGGCACGCTATCATGCATAGGCAATGGACTTCGGTCCCATTCATTCTGCTGTTCTTCATTGGGTTCACATACGTGGCCTCGAAGTCCATCGCATTCTGGCTGCAGCGATGGGGTGGCATCGAGCGAAGCCCTTCCAGTACGCCCAGCGCGGCTTGAGACCCCCTTCCATGCGCGGGCAGCATGCTGCGGCGTGGCGGCTCGGGCTCATCCTGCTTGTGGCCGCGCTGCTCGGCGGATGTGCGGGCGACCGCCGGCATGTCGTCCTGATCGGCATCACGGACCAGAAAATGGTACTGCTCGACCGGGGTACCGAGGTCGCATCGTATCCGGTCTCGACCTCGAAATTCGGGGTTGGCGATGCCACGGGGAGCTACCGCACCCCTATGGGCTGGATGCAGATCCGCACCAAGATCGGCGATGGCGCCCCCCTCGGAGAAGTCTTCAAGTCCCGCCAGCCCACCGGCGAGGTGATCGCAGTCAATGCGCCCGGGCGTGATCCCATCGTGACCCGCATTCTTTGGCTGCAGGGCTTACAGTCACAAAATTCGAACGCCTATCGGCGGTGCACCGCGACGAGATCGTCCGGATGCGACCGACGCTGAAACAATTGCTCGACACGATCGCCTGACAGCGTGCTTGATTTATATCGTTATACGATATAAATTCCGATCCGGAGGATAGGATGCGGATCTTGCTGGTGATCGTCGAATCGATAGGCCTGATCGTCGGCAGCGTCGCCGCCGCG
>Ga0207702_10001149_pt1 | contig 27090 bp, 23 predicted proteins | sample KBSCornC62_FD_184302 | JGI IMG/M metagenome (GOLD analysis project Ga0207702, IMG submission 184302) | Corn rhizosphere microbial communities from Kellogg Biological Station, Michigan, USA - KBS Corn C6-2 (SPAdes) (version 2) | ecosystem: Host-associated > Plants > Roots > Rhizosphere > Soil ...
GCGGCGGTTATTTCCTCAACACCATTTCCGCGGCGGGACTTTTGTCGCAGGTCGGCAGCCCCGCTTATTCCACGACAAAACACGCGGCGGTCGGCTTTGCCGAGAACCTCGCGATCTCGCACCGCGCAGATAACATTAAAGTTTCGATCCTGTGCCCGCAGGGCGTCGACACCAACATGCTGCGCTCGATCCCGAAAGGCCCGCAGTCCGGCGACGGCGATCTTGCGCCGGAGCAGGTAGCGGAAGATGTGCTGAAAGGCCTGGAACAGGAAATGTTTGTCATTCTGCCCCATCCGCAGGTGCTCGGCTATATGCGCAAGAAGACCGAAAATTACGACCGCTGGATCGCGGGCATGGCGAAGATCCAGGCCAAGATGCGCGAGAGTTACGGGAAGTAGCGGTCGTTCCCGCGAACGCGGAAGCGAAGCTGGGAATTTAGAATATCAACCTGTCAAACAGCCTATACCGTCATCACCCGCGAAAGCGGGTGATCCAGTATTCCAGAGTGTTCGTGTTCATCATCGGCACTCTGGAGCCCTGGGTCGCCCGATCGAGTGTGCGGACCGGGCGATGACGCCAGAACATACCTTTTCGTTCTCGCGCCGAGAGCGAGCTTCGCTCGCCTCGGACCCCGCAAGGGAGAGGGGAACAGGGGGCGCGGAATGACGAAAGCTAATTCTTCTGCGCGTAGAGCAGCGGCACGGCGGAATCGACCATCACTTCGATCAGACTGGTGCCGTTGTGCGTCAATCCGCGTTGCAGGGCTGGCAACAACTCCGACGCGCGGCTGACGCGAACGGCGTCGCAACCAAAACCCTGCGCGATGCTGACGAAATCGATGCCGGGAAGTTCGAGGCCGGGGACTTTACGCACCTGCATCACCTGGCTGAACGAGCGCATTGCACCGTAGCCGGCATTGTTCACCACCACGACGGTCAGCGGCAGCTTGCGCTGCGCCGCGGTCCACAGCGCCTGGATCGAATACATCGCCGAGCCGTCGCCGATCAGGCAGACGGTGCGGATCTCGGGGCGGCCGAGCGCGATGCCGACCGCGGCGGGCAGGCTGTAGCCGAGGCCGCCGCTCGACATGGTGTAAAAACTGTCCTGGCCGCGCATCGGCATGAATTTGTGCATCAGCGGACGATGCGACGGCGCTTCTTCCACCAGGGCGGCATCATCGGGCATCGCCACCGACAGCGCGTGCAGCAGATATTCGGCCGGAATCGGATCGGCGGCCTGCGGCGCCGGCGGCAACACGCGGCCTTTTGGCGCCGCGCGCTTTGTCTCCGGCAGCGCCTGCTCGAGCGCCGTCAATGCCTGCCTGATGGTCGCGATGATGCTGGTGCCCTGCGGCGTGACGGCCGCGGCGTCCGGATCGTCGGTGATCTGGTACAGCGTGGTCGCGCCGTCGAAGATCTCGGCGTGGCCCTCGACGTGGAAGGTAAAGACCGGCGCGCCGATCACGACCACTACGTCGTGCTCGCGCAGCGCATCGGAGAGCTGTCCCGGCGAGGCGTGCAGGAAGCCCGCGAATTGCGGATGCCGCTCCGGAAAGCTGCAACGCGCCGAGAACGGGCTGACCCAGGCGCTGGCCTTTGTCTTTTCCGCGACACGAACCATCAGGTCGACCGCCCGCGCGCGGTCGACGCCGGGGCCGATCACCAGCGCTGGGTACTTGCTGGCGGTAAGCGCTTTCACCAGTGCGCCGATCGCGACGGGGTCGGGACCGAATTCGCAGGTGACGTTGCGGGCCTCGACCGGCTGGGTCTGATGGGTCCAGTCGTCGATCGGCACGGAGACAAAGGTCGGGCCGCAGGGCGGCTGCATCGCGACGTAATAAGCGCGCGCGACCGCCGCCGGCACATCTTCGGCACGCGCGGGCTCGACGCTATATTTGACGTAAGGCCGCGGGAATTCGGAGGCGCGCTCTGCATAGAGGAAGGCCTGCAGCGGCAGGATGCTGCGCGCCTGCTGACCCGCGGTGATCACCAGCGGGGTCTGGTTGCGGTGCGCGGTGTAGACATTGCCGAGCGCGTTGCCGACGCCGGCGCCGGAATGCAGGTTGACGAACCCGGCATTGCGGGTGGCCTGGGCATAGCCGTCGGCCATGCCGACCACAGAGGCCTCCTGCAGGCCCAGCACATAATCGATGTCGTCCGGCCAGTCGCTCAGGAACGGCAATTCGGTCGAGCCGGGATTGCCGAACACTTTCTTGATGCCGAACGCGCGGAGCAGGTCGAGGGTTGCCTGCTTGACGGTGACGGAGGCGGGTTTGGTTGGCTTACGGGACAATGCTCATTCCCTTGCGAGTGCGAAGAAACTCGTCATGCCCGGGTCAAGCCCGGCCATGACGATTGGGAGGTCACCACGTCGCGGCGCCTTTCATCGTCGGTTGTCCCGCCGAATTCGCGCTCCACACGTCCATGCCGGCGGCGGTCTCGTTGGCGTTGATGCTGAATTCGCTGCCTTCGAACAAAGGCTGCAGCCCGCGATAGCCGATTTTCTTCGGAGCTTTTCCGCCATGCAGCTTGGCGGCCATCTCGACGATGAAACTAGCCTGCAACGGGCCATGAAAGATCAGGCCGGGATAGCCCTCGACTTTTGTCACATAGTCGCGGTCGTAATGGATGCGGTGGCTGTTGAACGTCAGTGCCGAATAGCGAAACAGCAGCACGGGATCGGCCATGTGGCTTTCGCGGTGTTTTGCGGCGGGCGGCCGCGGGGGCGCTTTGGCCGGAGCGGCCGGCGGCGCACTGGAGATATCGCGATAGACGATGTCCTGGCGCTCGCGAACGGCCACGCCGCGTGCGGTCGTCACGACATGCTCGACCGAGACGAAGCAAAGTATGCCGGTGCTGCCGGTCTTCATGGTGACGTCGGCAATGCGCGAGGTGCGCTTGGCCTCGTCGCCAACCCGTAGCGCGTCGACGAATTCGAGCTCGCCGCCGGCCCACATCCGGCGCGGCAGCGGCACCGGCGGCAGAAAGCCGCCACGGGTGGGATGGCCGTCCTGGCTCAGCATCGACATCGGAAACACCGGCTGCGCCAGACACCAGTGCACGCAGAACGGCGCGGCGTCGCCGGGCTTCGGCTCGCCGATCTCCTGGAACAGTGTCGCGCGCAGGCCTTTTACCAGTTGCGCGGTAACGATGTCGGAAGCCTCGGTGGTGCGCCCGATCCATTCGCGCAAATGATCGGTGTCGATCTTTTCGGTCATGATTTCTTACCCCTGCGCTCGCCAATGGCGGGCACGCCGCCATAATGACGCGGCTCGCCCGAAAAAATCGCGGCGGGCGCCGGATAGCTCACTTTGCCCTTGGGCGTATCGACCTCGATGCGGCGCAGATGCGGATGCACCGCGAGATCGGCCATGGTGTTAACCTCGGCAAAGGCGATGTCGGAATCCGACAGCCGTTTGATCAGTTCATCGCGCGTCAGCTTGGCAAAACTGTCGCCGACCGCGCCATCGGTGAGCGGGCGATTGCGGACGCGCTCGACCATGTTGGCAAAACGGGGATCGTCGGGCAGGTTGGGCTGAACCAGCACCTCGGCGCAAAGCTTTTTCCACTCGCGCTCGCTCTGGATCGAGATCAGGATGTCCTTGCCGTCCTTGGAGCGGAACACGCCATAGGGCGCGATCGAGGGATGCGCGAGGCCCATGCGCTTGGGCGGATTGCCGGCCTCGGCGTTGAGCAGGGGCACCGCGAGCCAGTCCGCCATCACGTCGAACATCGAGATCCTGATATCGGCGCCCTTGCCGCTTTTTCCGCGCGCGATCAGCGCTTCCAAGATCGAGGCGTGCGCGGTGGCGCCGGTCGCGACGTCGACGATGGAGACGCCAACCCGCGAGGGCCCCTCGGGGCCGCCGGTGATCGAAGCCAGTCCACTCTCGGCCTGGATCAGCAGATCATAGGCCTTGCGGTCGGCATAGGGGCCGGTATCGCCATAGCCCGTGATGGTGCAGCAGATCAGCCGCGGATAATCCTTTGTCAGGCGCGCCAGCGAGAAGCCGAGCTTGTCCATCGAGCCCGGCTTTAGATTTTGCAGCAGCACGTCCGCGCTTGCGATCAGTTGTTCGAGATGCGCGCGGCCCTCCTTGGTCGCAAGGTCCACAACAACAGAATCCTTGCCGCGGTTGAGCCAGACAAAATAGCTGCTCTGGCCTTTTGCCGCCGCATCATAGCCGCGGGCAAAATCGCCTACGGGACGCTCGACCTTGATGACATGCGCGCCGGCGTCCGCCAGCCGCGAGCTGCAGAAGGGGGCTGCGACCGCCTGCTCGACGGCGATGACGGTGATTCCTTCAAGCGGAAGCATGATCTAAAATTCTCAGTAGGAGCGCGGCATGCCCAGCACGTGCTCGGCGACGAACGACAGGATCAGGTTGGTCGAGATCGGCGCGACCTGATACAGCCGGGTCTCGCGGAACTTGCGTTCGATATCGTATTCCTCCGCGAAGGCAAAGCCGCCATAGGTCTGCACGCAGGCATTGGCCGCATCCCACGCCGCGTCGGCCGCCAGCATCTTGGCCATGTTGGCCTCGGCGCCGCAGTCGAGGCCGGCCTCGTATTTGCGGACGGCTTCCTTGACCATCAGTTCGGCGGCGCGCATCGCGGCATAGGCCTTTGCAATGGGAAACTGAATGCCTTGATTTTGGCCGATCGGCCGGCCGAACACCACGCGCTCCCTGGCGTAAGCGGTGGCCTTGGCGATGAACCATTTGGCGTCGCCGATCGATTCCGCCGAGATCAGGATGCGCTCGGCATTCATGCCGGAGAGGATGTAGCGAAAGCCCTTGCCCTCGTCGCCGATCAGGTTTTCGGCGGCCACCTTCATGTCGGTAAAGAACACTTCCGTGGTGGAGTGGTTCATCATGGTGCGGATCGGGCGGATTTCCAGGCCATGGCCTTTCGCCTTGCGCATGTCAACCAGGAACACAGAGAGGCCATCGGTGCGCTTCTTGGCCTCGTCCTTTGGCGTGGTGCGCGCCAATAGCAGCATCAGGTCGGAATATTCCGCGCGGCTGGTCCAGATCTTCTGGCCGTTGACGATGTAGCTGTCGTTACCGTCCCGCTTCGCCACCGTCTTCAACGACGTAGTGTCGGTGCCGCTGCTCGGCTCGGTGACGCCGAACGCCTGCAGCCGCAATTCGCCGCTGGCGATTTTCGGCAGGTACTTTGCCTTTTGCTTGTCGTTGCCGTGCCGCAACACGGTGCCCATGGTGTACATCTGGGCGTGACAGGCGCCGGCGTTGCAGCCGGCGCGGTGGATTTCTTCGAGGATCGCGGTGGCCGCGCCGATTTTCAGGCCAGCGCCGCCATATTCCTCGGGGATCAGCACCGAGAGATAACCGGCCTTAGTCAGCGCTTCGACGAAGGCTGAAGGGTAGGCCATCTCGCGATCGAGCTTGCGCCAGTATTCGCCGGGGAATTGGGCGCACAGTTTGGCGACGGCGTGGCGGATGTCGGCGTGGTCGTCTTGTTCGATGTCGGCGATATCGGTCATTGGAACTCGGCTGGCAGATCGAGGGCGCGCATGGTGGCGGTGCAGAATGCGCAGAGGCGTTCGGACTTTTCGTCTTTGGTGAAGACTTCGACGGTGGCGACACCGATCGAGCCGGACATTTTCAGGGTTTTGGCGCGGGCAATCAGTTCGTTGCCGTCGCCGGGACTAAGAAAATTGACCTTGATCTCGACGGTGACTCCGATCCGCCCCTTGGGCAAGCCCGATGTGACGGCGATCCCGGCGGCCTGATCGGCCAGCGCCGTGATGACGCCGCCATGAAAATGGCCAAAGAACTGCAACAGATCGGCGCGGCGGGCGAGCCGGACCTCGGCATAGCCGGGCTTGACCTCGACGATGCGAAAGCCGGCGGCGTGGGAAAAACCCTTGGCGCTGACGGCTTCGGCCAGGCTTGGTGGATTGAGGTTTGGCGGATTGGGCGGTGTGTTCAAGTGACGATGTCTTACGAAATGCGGACCGGCAGGGACGCGTAGCCTTTCACGAAGCTTGAATAGACCCGCTTCGGCTCGCCGACCACTTCGATTTTCGCAAATCGCTTCAGCATTTCCTGCCACACGATTTTCAGCTGCAGCTCGGCAAGCCGCATGCCGACGCAGCGGTGGATGCCGAAGCCGAACGACAGATGCGTGCGGGGCCGGGCGCGATCGATGATGAACTCGTTGGGCCGTTCGATCATCTCCTCGTCGCGATTGCCGGAGACGTACCACATCACGACGCGGTCGCCCTTGCGGATGGTCTTGCCGTTCAGTTCGGTATCGACCAGCGCGGTGCGCCGCATATGCGCCAGTGGCGTCTGCCAGCGGATCACTTCCGGCACCATGGAATCGATCAGCTCGGGGTTTTCGCGCAACTTCGCGTATTGATCAGGATTTTCGTTCAGCGCCAGCACCGATCCGCTCATCGTGTTGCGGGTGGTGTCGTTACCGCCGACGATCAGCAGGATGATGTTGCCCATCAGATTGTCGGGGTCCATGTGCCGCGTCGCGTCGCTGTGCGCCATCATCGAGATCAGGTCGTTGCGCGCAGGCGCGTTGACGCGCTCGTTCCACAGCTTTGTAAAATAGGCCGCGCATTCGTCCATCTCGGCGCGGCGCTGCTCGGCGGATTCGACGATCATGCTTTTGGGCAGCGCGGTCGATACATCCGACCAGCGGGTCAGCTTGCGGCGTTCTTCCCAAGGGAAATCGAACAGGGTCGCCAGCATCTGCGTCGTCAGTTCGATCGACACCCGGTCGACGAAATCAAAAGTCTCGCCGCGCGGCAGCGCATCGAGCACCTTTCCGGCGCGCTCGCGGATCAGCACCGCCAACTGGTCGAGATGATCCGGCGTGAACATCGGCGACACGGTCTTGCGCTGGGCGGCATGCCGCGGCTGGTCCATCGCGATGAGGCTCGGGTAGTCGTAACCGGGCGGGACGTCACGGATCGAGATACCGCCGAGGCTGACATCGCTGGAGAAGATGCCGTGGCTGGTGTCGACGTGCATGATGTCGTTGTATTTGGTGACCGACCAATAGGGCTCGATCGGCGAATTGGTGCAGTAATGCACCGGCTCTTCCTTGCGCAGCCGTTCGAACCACGGCCATAGCGTGTCGTTCTGGAACAGTCTTGGCGCGCCCGGGTGAAATTCCCCGAGCGGCGTGGCGTAGGCCTCCTCGCGCGCCAGGCGCAACCGTTCGGCCTTGTCACTGCCAACGGGGGTATGGATATTCATCGTCGATCGATCCTGTTGCGGCTTGCTTTGGACGAGACTTGTTGTGGGGAAGGATTGCCGGATCAGCCGGCAATGCGCACCGGCAAGGTCTCGTAGCCTTTTACAAAACTCGAATACACCCGCTTGGGCTCGCCCACCACCTCAATATTGCCGAAACGCTTGAGGATTTCCTCCCAGATAATCTTCAATTGCAGTTCGGCGAGGCGAATGCCGACGCAGCGATGGATGCCGAAGCCGAAGGAGATGTGGGTGCGCGGCCGGGCGCGATCGATCAGGAATTCGTAAGGGCGTTCGATCGCCTCCTCGTCGCGATTGCCCGAGACGTACCACATCACGACCTTGTCGCCCTTCCTGATCTGCTTGCCGCGGAATTCGAAATCCGAGAGAGCAGTCCGGCGCATATGCGCGAGTGGCGTCTGCCAGCGGATCACCTCGGGGACAAAGCTGTCGATCAGTTCGGGATTGGCGCGCAGCTTCTTGTACTGGTCGGGATGCTTGCTCAGCGCGTAGATGCTGCCCGACAGCGTGTTGCGCGTGGTGTCGTTGCCGCCGACGATCAGTAGGATCAGATTGCCCAAAAAGTTCTTCGGGTCCATGTCGCGGGTGGCGTCGCTATGCGCCATCATCGACAGCAGGTCGCTCTTCGGCGGCTGGTTGATGCGTTCCTTCCACAGCCTGCCGAAATAGCTGGCGCATTGCATGAGTTCGGCCTGGCGATCGTCCTCGGTGGCGACCACGCCGTCGGGGCCGGGCAGGGTGGTGGCGACGTCGGACCAGCGCGTCAGCTTGCGGCGGTCTTCCCAGGGGAAGTCGAACAGCACGGCGAGCATCTGCGTGGTCAGTTCGATCGAGACCTTGTCGACCCAGTCGAACACCTCGTTGATGGGCAGATTGTCGAGGCATTCGGCCGAACGCTTGCGGATGTTGATCGCGAGCTGGTCGAGATGGGTAGGCGTGAACATCGGCGCCACGGTCTTGCGCTGCGCGCTGTGGCGCGGCTGGTCCATCGCGATAAAACTTTCGCGCCGCAGATCGGTGGGCGCATCGCGCACCGTGATGCCGCCGAGCGAAGCCGCCGACGAGAACACCGAATGGTTGGTTTCGATGTCCATGATGTCGTTGTATTTGGTCACCGACCAATACGGCCCGAACATGCTGTCCTTACAGTAGTGCACCGGGTCTTCCTTGCGGAGCCGATCCAGATACGGCCAGAACGTATCGGTCTTGTACAATTCGGGATCGGCGACGTCGAAGTCGGCGAGCGGCATGGTACGGGCTTTTTCCCGCGCGGCCGCAAGATGCGAATCGGCGTCGAGTTCGATGGTTCCGTCCATCTGGCGTCTCCTGAAGGGCTTTCCCTGCCGGTCGGCGGCGAAGGGCGATTTGGCCCGAATTACACCCTCTTGGGCTGCGTTGGGCAAGGGCTGTTAGGGTCGCGGTCGAGGCGTCGTCGTCCGGCTTGACCGGACGATCCAGTATTCCAGGGCTTTGATCTGAATGGATAATCTCTGGAATACTGGATACCCCGCTTTCGCGGAGTATGACGGCCGTGCCCCTTCTCAGGTCCGCCCGGCCGTGACAAGCTTATTTGCAACGCTTAAAGGCTGCGCAACCCATTTGCACGCCTGCCCCGGGAGGCTTCTCGACCATGATTCCCAACGCGCATCGGATGTTCAATTTCGATCTCGGCGAGACCGCCGACGCGATCCGCGAGACCGTGCACAGCTTCTCCTCCAACGAGATCGCGCCGCGCGCCGCCGAGATCGACAAGAGCAACCAGTTTCCCAGGGATCTCTGGCCCAAGATCGGCGCGCTCGGCCTGCATGGCATCACCGTGGAGGAGGAGTATGGCGGCTCGGGCTTGGGCTATCTCGAGCACTGCATTGCGCTGGAGGAAATTTCGCGGGCGTCGGCCGCGGTCGGCCTGTCCTACGGCGCGCATTCCAATCTCTGCGTCAACCAGATCCGCCGCAACGGCAACGAGAAGCAGAAGCAGAAATATCTGCCAAAACTGATTTCCGGCGACCATGTCGGTTCGCTGGCGATGTCGGAGCCCAACGCCGGCTCCGACGTGGTGTCGATGGCGACGCGCGCCGAGAAAAAGGGCGACCGCTACGTCATCAACGGCAGCAAGATGTGGATCACCAACGGCCCGGTCGCCGACACGCTGGTGGTCTATGCCAAGACCGACGCCTCGGCCGGTCCGCGCGGCATCACGGCCTTCATCATCGAAAAGGGTATGAAGGGATTTTCCACCGCGCAAAAGCTCGACAAGCTCGGCATGCGCGGCTCCGACACCTGCGAACTGGTGTTCGACAATTGCGAGGTGCCGGAAGAGAACGTGCTCAGCGAGGTCGGCCGCGGCGTCAACGTGCTGATGTCGGGCCTCGACTATGAGCGCGCGGTGCTGGCGGCCGGGCCGCTCGGCATCATGCAGGCCTGCATGGACGTGGTGATGCCCTATGTGCACGAGCGCAAGCAGTTCGGCCAGCCGATCGGCACCTTCCAGCTGGTGCAGGGCAAGATCGCCGACATGTACACCACCATGAACGCCTCGCGCGCCTATGTGTATGCGGTGGCAAAGGCCTGCGACCGCGGCGAGACCACGCGCGAGGACGCCGCCGGGGCCATCCTCTACGCCTCGGAGAAGGCGACCCAATGCGCGCTCGACGCCATCCAGTTGCTCGGCGGCAACGGCTACATTAACGACTATCCGACCGGGCGGCTGCTGCGCGACGCCAAGCTGTATGAAATCGGCGCCGGCACCAGCGAAATCCGGCGCATGCTGATCGGGCGGGAGCTGTTCGAGAAGTCTGCGTGAACCAGATCACGGCCGCCGCGACAAATCTGTGTTTTACTGTTGTTCCATGATGCTTTTCAGGGAATTCATTGATGAACCAGATGACCTTGGTGCCGCCGCAGCCGGCCCCGCCGCCGCCTCTGCCGCTAGCGTTTTCCGGTGACAGAAGCGAATTCCGCGCCCTGGTGACGCGCGGCGCAGCTCTCGAACTGGTCACCGTCGGCTTCTACCGGTTCTGGCTCGCCACCGACATCCGCCGGCATCTCTGGTCCAACACCGTGATCGACGGGGATGCCGCGGAATATACCGGCCGTGCGCGGGAATTGCTGATCGGGTTTCTGATCGCGATGGCGATCATCGTGCCGGTCTATCTCGCCTATTTCATCGCCGGCCTCGAGGCCGAGCGGTTCAAGGCGTTCGCCAGCATTCCGCTGCTGCTGTTCTTCTACGTGTTCGGACAATTCGCGATCTACCGCGCGAGGCGTTACCGGCTGACCCGCACGGTGTGGCGCGGGGTGCGGTTCTGGATGGCCGGCTCGGGCTGGGCTTACGCAGGGCTGTCGCTGCTGTGGGGCCTCGGCGTCATATTCACGCTCGGCCTGCTGCTGCCGTGGCGGGAAGCGGCACTCGAGCGCTACAAGATGCGGCATTCCTATTACGGCGACCTGCAAGGCAGTTTTGAGGGCCGCGGCTGGGAATTCTTCAAGCGTGGCTGGTGGCTGTGGCTGCTGGCGCCGTTCTCGTTCTACCTGTTTCCCGCGGCGCCCTTCGTCTATGCCGCCTACAAGGCGGTGGAATGGCGCTGGTGGCTGTCCGGGATCCGGTTCGGCGACGTGCGGCTGGAATCGACCATGGCGAAGAGCGCGCTGATCGGCCTGTACTGGAAAGTGATCGGCTGGTTCGTGCTGGCCTGGTTCCTGTTCGCGGCCTATCTGGCCGGAGGTGCGGCGCTGATCGCCAGCATGCACGGCATTCCCATGGCGATGCTGTTCAAGACGCCCGCGCTGCTGCACAGCGTGCCGCTGTTGGTGCTGCTCGGTATCGGCTACCTCGCCGTGATACTCGGGCTCAATGTGGTGATGCGGGTCTATCTGCTGCGCGATCTCTGGGCCAGGGTGCTCGCAACGACCACGGTGCACGGCATCGAGGCGGCCGCGAATGTCTCGGCCCGCGGCGAGCTCGCCAATGCGCTGGGCGAAGGCTTTGCCGACGGCCTCGACGTTGCAGGCTTTTAGATTTGGCAGGGTTCCAGGTCATGAACGACGGCTCGACGGACCATTTGCAGGAAGACGCGCCGGCACAGCCGGCGCCCGGGAGGTCGGCGATTTTCTTCAACGGCGAGTCCAGCCGCCGCCGTACGGTGACCGTGATGTTTGCCTATGCGCTTGAACTGCGCGAGCCCCTGAACTCGACGGTTCGCTGGCAGTATGACGATATCCGCCGCGCCGACAGCCCGTCCGGCGTGCTTCGCCTGAGCTGCCTGAGCGCGCCGGCCCTGGCGCGGCTCGAGATTCGCGACCCGGCGCTTGCCGCCGAAGTGATTGCGCATTGCCCGCGGCTCGACGAAAGCCGCCCCGGCCGCGGGGGCGTGGCCGCCATCGTCGGATGGTCGCTGGGGGCGGCGGCTTCGATCGTCGCCATGGTATGGTTCGGCGTTCCGCTCGCGGCAGACCGGCTGACGCCGCTGGTGCCGCAATCCTTCGAGCGCCGCCTCGGCGACGTCGCCGATGGCCAGGTCAAGGTGATATTCGGCAGCAAGATCTGCAACAACGGCGCGGGGCAGGCGGCGTTTACAAAACTCGTCAACACCTTGCGCGACGCCGCCGGCCTCGACCCGTCGGTGCGCAGCGCGGTGCTGGCAACGCCGGTGCCCAACGCGTTCGCGCTGCCGGGCGGCCGGGTCTATCTGTTCGACGGCCTGCTGGCCAAAGCGCAAAACCCGGACGAGATCGCGGGCGTGCTGGGCCACGAGTTCGGCCACCTCAAGCATCGCGACAATACCCGCAATTTGATCCGCAATGGCGGCACCTCGTTCCTGATCGGATTGCTGTTCGGCGATGTCACCGGTTCCGGCGCGATGATATTTGCCTCGCGCTCGCTGGTGACCGCGTCCTATTCGCGCGAGGCGGAGCAGAGCGCCGACGATTTTTCGATCGAGGTGATGCACAAGCTCGGCCGCCCGACCAAGCCGATGGGCGAACTGCTGTTCCGCGTCACCGGCAAGGAGGGCGACAAAAATTTGTCGTTTCTGGCCAACCATCCGCTCACCGAAGACCGCCTGCAGCACATGACCGACGCCGACCGGCCCGCCGGCGGCCCGCCGCTGTTGACGGCGGACGAATGGCAGGCGCTGAAGACGATCTGCGCGCCCGCCGGGAGCGGCCCCGGAAAAGGTGGTAGCGGAAACGCCAGCGGAAACAGTGACGGCGGAAAGATCAGCGGCACAAGCGGTGAAAAGATCTGACCGGCGCTTCCCGGAACATGTGGCCCGCAGGGCACAGCGGCGAACCAACATTGATCGCGTTGTCATCGCTCGATTGCGGGCGATTCGGCGAATCACCTAGACCGTTGCCGGGGCTGGGAAGCGGAGTAGTGGTATGAGAGTCGCTTCCATAGAAAGTGTACTGACGGCGGCCACCCTGATATCGGCCATCGTCGTCGTGTTGTGGGGACTAAGGATTTTCTACGGCACGTGAACAGGCAGGAAACCGGCGTCGAACAAGGGGCCTCCGCTCGAAGAGGTTCGCGACGAACGCATGACTTCCGCGGCGGCGGAAGCTTTTCCTGTTTCCATCGTCAGGCCGGGTCTTTCGCCGGGCGAACCGCGTTTTCCGCTGCGCACCGCGTTTGAGTTACCAACATCGGCGCGACCCCCGCGCCGTCCGCAGCCGCTGATTGCAAGCCGTCCGATGCATTTCCGCTACTATCTGATGATCGCAGCGCTTTTCCTGATCGGGCTGGAAGCGATCTACTCGCTTTATCAATTGGTCACATTGGTGCTCTGACGGCCGATCAAACCGCACGCCGCAATGATGCCGCTTTGACGCCGGGGTCGCGTCAATCCGGATCGGGTTTTGGTCGCAAATTTGCCCGCCGAATCGATTGAGTTTGACGCCGTGAAGCAAGCGGCCGGGGGCACGTTCGGTTTTCTGCATTGGAGTATCATTTATGCAAACAGACCATCCGAAGCATCACAAGCGTCCGCACAGCGCACCCTCATTGTGGGTGGAGACACCTGTCGACGACGCGCTTTCGTTACTTGAACATGCCCTGCGCGAGGATCATCCCGCGCATGGCGACGACGACCACCGCGACGAAGTCCATTCGTTGCGCGAGGAGAACGCCCGGCTTCGAAGGCTCTTGGCCGCGCTGCCGCAGACGGTGAGATGAAAACGATCGAACCCGCCACGCGCTCAACGTCATTGAGGAGCTCTTGCGACGAAGCAATCCGACCTTGCTTGCGGCTCTGGATTGCTTCGCTCGCGCTGACGATCGGGGATCCTGCCTCGCCGGGCGCTTTTACTCCGGCAAATTATTGATCTTGGCGACCCAGGTCCGCACGTCGGCGAGCACTTCCGGCAGCACGGCCTTGACCTCCTGCACGGTCATGCCGGCCTTGATGCGGGGATCGTACAGCAGGTTGAGAATGTACTGGTCGTAGACGTCGAAAAAACCCATCGACACTTCGTCGTTGAACATAGTCCACGGCACCGAGCTGGTGTCGTTGATCGGCCCCAGCGACTGCAACAATTCCTCATAGGCGCAATCGAAAAAGACAAAATCGCCGCTGTCGACGGTGAGGATGACGTCGGAATGCTCGATCTCGAACTTTTCGTTCTTGCGAAATCCCGACAGGCATTGCGGGTCGAGCGAGGTGCGGATTTCCTTGGCCCGCTCGCTGCCGTAGAAATTGCTGATGGTGCGTGACAAATCGCGGTCGCGCACCAGGTTGACGATGACGTTGGCCTCCTCGCTCTTGGAGGCCATCGCGATGTCGAGATGCTGGATGCGCTGCCTGATGTCGGCGACGACTTTTGCCAATTGCGCCCTGCGGTCCGCCCGTGAGGCGCCGTCGGCGAACACCCGCACCGGCCCGTCGTATTTCCGGATGCGGTCGACCCGGCCGGCCAGATGATATTCGGCGCCGAACGCGGTCTTGAAAAACCCCTCGATGATTTCGCTGTCGGTAAAGCTCTTCTTTTCGGCCCGCTCGCGCGAGGCGATGGCGGGAATGTCGTTGGCGGCGGCGGTCGTCGGGAGCGCACAGTCGAACGCGAAGCCCGCCAGCACGATCGCAAGCGTCGGCGAGATACAGCGGGTTCGGCGAGTCGCGCTCATGGCGGCGACGCTGCCGCAACAGGCGCTGCTCTGCAACCCGCGATCGGGCACAGCTGCCGTCGGATCAGCGCAAGTTCCGGTGAAGATGAATGCGTCGACCAAACCGCCGGCGCGCTCCCTCTCCCCCAACTCGGGTTCACCCGAGTTGGGCTTTATATTGTTGAAGTCGGATTTATCCGACTTCAATGGGGAGAGGGTTGGGGTGAAGGGGGTACGGACTATCGATAAATCAAAACCCCTCACCCGGATCGCATCTGCGATGCGATCCGATCTCTCCCTTTGGGAGAGGTGAAGTCAGGTCGGCAGCGCTCAAGAGAAAAGCTAGTTCAACACCACCACTGTGGCGCCGACGGAGACACGGTTGTAGAGGTCGGTGACGTCGTCATTGGTCATGCGGAAGCAGCCGGACGACACCGCTTGGCCGATGGTTTCCGGCTCGTTGGAGCCGTGGATTCGGTACAGCGTCGATCCCAGATACAGCGCGCGGGCGCCGAGCGGGTTGTTGATGCCGCCGGCCATGTGACGCGGAATGTCGTGGCGGCGGGCCAGCATCTCGGCGGGCGGGGTCCAGTCCGGCCATTCCCTCTTGGCGGTGATCTTGTGCACGCCGCCCCAGCGGAAACCGTCGCGGCCAACGCCGATGCCGTAGCGCAGCGCCTGCCCGTTCGGCAGCACCAGATAGAGCCGTCGCTCGGCGGTGTTCACCACGATGGTGCCGGGGGCGTAATTGCCGTTGAAATACACCGTGGCCTTGGGGATCGGGCTCGAGCCCTGAATGAAATTGGGACCGCCGCCCATGATGTCCGGCGTGTAAAAACTCTCGGCCTGGGCGTGGCCGGTGGCCAGTAGCGCTGCGGCAGCTATCAGGGAAGCAAGGACGCGGGTCATTATTCTTCCTCGTGAAAAATCCGGTTTCGATCCGAGGAGCCATACTAGCCGCGATTTCGCAAGCCGGGGTGACAGGACAGGGGCGATTTTCGGGGATGGCGTTAAAAAAGGTTGGTGGTGATTTTGGACACGCTCGACGCGGGCGCTGACTGCGCCCCTCCCCGCAAGCGGGGGAGGGGAGAGAAAGGGCAGTAACTGAGATACCAGCAATGTGCCGACGACCCTTTGACGAAACCCGTCAGGAATGATTGATCTTAGGCGGCTTTTAAAAAGATTGTCGCCAACGGAGTGAAACGATGAACGGTGCGGAAAGTCTGGTGCGGACCCTGGTGGCGGGCGGCGTGGATGTCTGCTTTGCCAATCCCGGCACCTCGGAGATGCATTTCGTCGCCGCGCTGGACCGGGTCGAGGGCATGCGCTGCGTGCTCGGCCTGTTCGAGGGTGTGGTAACCGGTGCCGCGGACGGCTATTTCCGCATGAAGGGCACGCCGGCCTCGACCTTGCTGCATCTCGGGCCCGGGCTGGCCAACGGTCTGGCCAACCTGCACAACGCCAAGAAGGCGCATTCCGGCATCGTCAACATCGTCGGCCAGCACGCGATCTATCACATCGGCTTCAACGCGCCGCTGACCTCCGATATCGAGGGCCTGGCGCGGCCGATGTCGGCCTGGGTGCGCACCTCGCCGAACGCCAAATCGGTCGCCGCCGATGGCGCCGCCGCAATCGCCGCCGCCAAAAGCGCCCCGCCGCAGATCGCGACCCTGATCCTGCCCGCCGATACCGCCTGGAACGAGGCCGACGGCATCGCGCAGGTGCCGGTCGACAGCCAGCGCGTCAGCTATTCGCCGAAAGCGGTCGAGGAAGCAGCGCGTATCCTGAAAAGCGATCCGGTCCACACGCTGGTGCTGATGACCGGCAGCGCATTGACCGCGGAGGCCTTGAAACTGGCGCAGGAGATCGCCGGCAAGACCGGCTGCCGGGTGATGGGCCAGACCTATCATCCGCGCATGGCGCGCGGGCAGGGCCGCTTCTCGATCGACCGCATTCCCTATGTGATCGAGCAGGCGCTGCCGATCCTGAAGGATTTCAAGCATATCGTGCTGGTCGAGGCCAACGACCCCGTGGCGTTCTTCGCCTATCCGAACAAGCCGAGCATGCTCAAGGCCGAGGGCACCGAAGTGCATCGCATGACCGCGTGGGGCGAAAACTCGGTCGCGGCGCTGGAAGCGCTTGCCAATGCGCTCGGCGCAAAACCGTCCGACGTCAAGCCACAGAAGCTGATGGAGCTGAACAAGCCGACGGGCACGCTGACCCATGCCTCGATCGCGCAGGCGATCGCGATGGCGATCCCGGAAAACGCCATCGTGGTCGACGAGTCCATCACCACCGGCCGCGGCTTCTTTCCGCCGACGGCGGCCGCAAAACCGCACGACTGGCTGCAGAACATGGGCGGTTCGATCGGATTTTCGACCCCGGTCGCGACCGGCGCCGCGGTGGCCTGCCCGGATCGCAAGGTGATCTGCATGGTCGGCGACGGCAGCGCGATGTACACCATCCAGTCCCTGTGGACCCAGGCGCGCGAAAACCTCAACGTCCTCACCATCGTGTTCGCCAACCGGATCTACCAGATCCTGCGCGGCGAGTTCGATGGCGTCGGCGCCGGCGAACCCGGGAAGCGGGCGATGGACATGTTGAAGATCGACGGCCCGACCATCGACTTCGTTTCGCTCGCCAAAGGGATGGGCGTGCCGGCGCGTTCGGTCGACAATGTCGACGATTTCGTGAAGGCGCTCGCGGAAGGGGTCGCGGAAAAAGGTCCGCGACTGATCGAAGTCTTGATGTAAGCTCACTCCCACGTTGTGTGAGTCGCGTATCGTGGTGACGGCATGCGGGCCGAGGTCGAGGCCGAACTAGACAAGGTGGTCCGCGCGCTCCGCGAATTTTTCGCGCGCGAGACCCATCTGCTGGACAAGGATCTCGGCGAGCGCGTGCTGACGCACCGCTTGGCGGTGCATCTGGAACACCAGTTCCCCGGCTGGGATGTCGATTGCGACTACAACCGGCTCGGCGAACGGCGATTGAAACTGCCGAAGGGATCGATCGTCTCCACCGACGACGACAGCGGAAAATCGGTATTTCCCGACATCGTCGTGCACCATCGCAGCGTGCCGGAAAACCTGCTGGCGATCGAGCTGCGCAAAGCCGCCAATCACCAGCCGGTCGAGCACGACCGCCACAAGCTGCGCGCCATGACCGACCCGCATTTGTGGCACGCCTTTCGCGCCGGCGTGCTGCTCACGCTGGCGAAAAAGAACGTCGCGACGTCCGAGGTCTATGTCGGCGGCGTCGCGGATGCCGAACTGTCGGGCTGGCTCGCCGGGCGGCTGCGGGAAGCCGGCCAATAGCGCTTCGGGCCTCCGTTTCCGCAATGCATCAAAATGGAAAGCCGGCATTTCGCTCCAAATTGATCGGATTCGACAAGGCCCGCGCAACAGACTGACGGCAATATCAGGGCAGGCGATGGAACCCGCCCCGCAACCGGCGGTTATCCTGCCAAAGAGATCAGGAGGCGTTCATGTCGGATCAGTGGAAAGCTTTCGACAGCTATGACGATATGCTCGGTCCCGGCGACCGCGACGACCAGGCCGCTTACGCCGCCGGCTGGACCATCAGCGGCCTGGCGACGCTGGGCGCGATTGTCGCGGTGTGGATTTTTGCGATTTAGGATCCTGGCGAGCGCCGTGTTGGGTTTGGCGATGTCCGCTGGCAGCACAGGCCACTCAACGTGGCCATTATTGACGATCTCATTCAAACCATAGACCGGGCAACTTCCGAATATAAGGCAGCCTTAGTCTGCGACCCCAAGCGTTCAGAAAGCGCGGGAACGAAGCGTCGCGCTCCGTTACAACGAACAAATAGATTGCCGCGAGGCTGCCTCAAATCTGGACCAGCGCAAGCGTGAAGTACGCCACCAAGGCGGCGGTGCTCAACGCCATGACGACCACGGCGCGTTCGCTGCCGGCTTTTGTGTGATGCTCGTTCATGCGGGGCCAACGCCAAGCACCCGCATCTGGTTTCCCGGATTTTTCGGATGCAGCGCTTTAACCCACCTCGATCAAAAAAACGCGGCACCTCGTTGCCGCGCTTTTTTCTAACGAACGAGAGCGGCCGCCAATGGCTTGCCGCCCCGCATTCGACCGCCAGTAACGGAAACTTCGATCCCTCACCAATGACCACGACGGCGGCCCCAATATCCACCACCGCCGAACAAGAACAACACCAAGACGATAATCAGGATCAATTCCATTGCGATTTCTCCACTGACGGCGATGGCGCTGATGCGCCGAAGCTCGCAGGCCCAACGGAGTCTTCGAGGGTTCGTTCCATTGAGGGAACGATGGGAGGATGCACGTGGGCTTCGCGACAGGGTTCGTGTTAACCTCATGTCCGGTGGAAAGCTTTCGACACCCATGACGATATGCTTGGCCCCGGCGACTGCGACGACCGGGCCGCCTCCGCCGCCGGTTTGAGTGAATTGTCGCTCGTTCGCCGCCCGCGCGCGGAGGAATACAAACTAGCTCCGGGCTCGAAAACAAGTCAGCTGCGGATTGATGGTCTGAAGACGTGGTGGGCGCACAAGGGATCGAACCTTGGACCTCTCCCGTGTGAAGGGAACGCTCTCCCGCTGAGCTATGCGCCCGGGAATTTCGTGCGGGGGCCGGTTTGCCGGTCCCGAAAAATGCACGCCGTCAGAAGCCGCGATTTACGAAGGGCGGGGCCTTGGTGTCAAGCGATCCCGGCCAATTCGGCCGAACGGATTGCGATAAAAGGTGAGGGGGATCAGGCGCCCTGCTGGCGGGCGCGGGAGGCGTGGGATTGCAGCGCCCGGATGCGTTCCGCGAGCGTGCCTCCGCTTTCGGGGAGGTTGCCATTGGCCGCGCCGTTGGGCGCAACCGTATTGGCGGGTTTTGCCACCGGCTTCGCCGTCACCGGCTCCGCCGCCAGCATGGCCTCGATCGCCGAATTCGGGCCTTCCAGCGTCATCGCCAGCTTTGCCACTTCGGCGGCGATGTCGTTGATGCGTTCGCGCAGCAGCGCGTTTTCCATCCGTTCGGTCGCCCAGGAGCTTTCGGCCTGCTGCTGGATCGCGTTGATGTCGCGCTGCAGTTTTGCGCGCTCGTCGCGGGCGACGCGAAGCTGCTCCTCGACCGCGGCCTTCTCAGAGCGCAGCTTGTCGATCGCCGGCGACTTGCCGCCGTTCAACGCCGCGATCTCGTCGCGCAATTCTTTTGCCGTGCGCTCGGCCGTTTCGTTGAGCTGGCGCAACTGGTTGTTTTCATAGTCGCGCTCGGCCAAGAGCTTGCCTTGAGTCGCCAAGCGGTTTTCGAGGTCGGTGACGCGGTTGCCGAGCATCTCGGCTTCCTTGACCTGCACGATCAATTGGCGATCGAGATCCGTGACGCGTTGGCTCAGATTTTCGACCTTGCCGCGGGCCTCAGTCAGCTCGCGCGAGGCGGCTTCGGAATCGCTGCGCTCCTGCGCCAGCCGCGCTTGCGTGGCGGTAAAATCCTTCTCCGCGTCGCCGACGCGGTTTTTCAGTTCATCGATCTGGGCGCGCACCGCAAGCAATTCGACCTGGCGGCTTTCCGCCATCATCGAACGGTCGGACAATTCATGATTGATTTTCGAGAGCTCGCCCTGCTTGTCGGTCAGCGCCTTCTCGGCGCCGCGCAGCGCCTCGGTCTTGGCGGCGAATTCTTCTTCCGTTGCGCGCAACTGTTCCTTGACCGCCTTCTCGCGCGCTTCCAGCGAAAAGATCGCGGCGTTCTTTTCGCCGAGCTCGATCTTCATGCGGTTGATGGCGTCGCTTTTCTTGCCGAGTTCGGCGAGCTGGCTGGTGGTCTTGTTCTTGAGCTGGTCGACGCTCATCTCGAGCCGTCGCGCCGACATCGCGAATTCCGCGCGCAACTGGTCCTTGTCGGCCTGGATCTCGGCCATCGACAGCGGCGTTGCCGCTTCCATGCGCCTTGTGGTCAGCCGCACCGCGCGGTTATGCACCAGCGGCACGATCATCAGCCCGAACAACATCGAGACCAGAAAACCGATCGCCAGATACATGATCGGTTCGACCATCGACGGAACTCCTGCTACCCACGATAAAGAAAGGTTTCGTTAATCACATTGCCATGATGCGCCGGGCCAAAGCCAGCCTCAAGCCAACAACATGCCGCGTTAACGTAAACCCGGGACCGGAACCGCCGACGTGCCGCAATGCGCGGGTGGTATCCGGCTCAGAACGGGTTCCAGGTCGCGCGCGGCGTGTATTTCAGATAGCCGATATTGGCGCCGAGACGCAGGCCCAGGCCGGAGCGGATCGGTACCAGCACGATATTGTTGGCGGTCAGCGCGGTCATGCCGAAACCGCCGATAATATAGGCGGAGCCGTCGATGCCGGCGAAGCGCTGGTAGATCGCATTCGTCGCCGGCAGATTATAGACCAGCGTCATGGTGCGCGCGCCGTCGCCGCCCCAATCAAAACCGACCGACGGACCCTGCCAGTAGACCCTGAGATCGCCGGCATTCTTGGTGTAGAGCGTGCCTTCGCCATAACGGAGCCCGGCGACAAAGGCGCCAGAGCCTTCCTCGCCCAGCACATAACCGTTGGGGAGGCCCCATTGGCTGACCGCGCGCTCGATTACCGACGCGAGCCCGCGCGAAACATTGCCGAAAAACCGGTGGCCGGCATTGACCAGCTCGTCCGGGCCGTAGGTATTCGAGCTTGGCTGCGCGCGCGGCGGCGCCTGCGGCGGCGGCTCCTGCTGCATCGGCTGCTGCTGGATCACGGGCGGAGGCGGCTGCGGATAGGGCTGCTGGGCCGGATAGGGTTGTGGCGGTGGGGGCTGCTGCGCGAAAGCGGGCACGGTCCAGCACATGACGGTGGCAAGCGTCACCGCGGCAAGGCGCGAGGCGGAAATCATGTAAGGAACCCCTTGGGTCTTCAACCTGGTCTTAAAATCGTGGCCGCCGCCTTAACCTGACGCCAACATACACGGCTTTAGGTTGCGTCCATTGTCCCCCGACTCGAACGTTATCGGTACCAACTATGACGGCACCACGGCAGGAAGGAAATGGCAGTTCTTCAACAAGACGGGCGTTTCGCCGCGGAATAGCCTTTATCGGACTGTGGGCGGTGACCGGCATAAGCCTTATGGCGCAGGGCGGAACGCCGTCCGCGGTATTTTTTCCGGCAGCCTTGGCCTCGACCACCGAACGCGTGATCGTGAACCGGTTCTCAGGGCTCGCCATCGAGGGCTTCGACCCCGTCGGCTATTTCGCCGATGGCGTGGCCGAAATCGGCAGCGAGCAGTTCGAGGCCTCCCAAGCCGGCGCGGTCTGGCGCTTCCGCAATGAGGGCAACCGGGCCTCCTTTGTCGCGCATCCGGATATTTACGGGCCCCAGTTCGGCGGCTACGACCCGATCGATATGGCCCGCGGGGTAACGGTCGCCGGTAATCCCAGGTTCTGGCTTGTTTCCGGGCAGCGGCTTTATCTGTTCAACCGCGAGGAGACGCGGGCGGCTTTTTCGGCGGACCCGTCAAAAGTGCTGCGCAGCGCGAGCCAGCGCTGGCCCGGGATCGAGCAGACGTTGGCCGAGTAAGTTTGGGCCCGAGTAGGGTTTGGGCCGAACAGGATTTGAGCCGAGTGGGGATCAGCCCGCCGCGGCTGGATCGCCCCAGGCGATGAATTCGGGCACGATGAAATCTTTGGCCCCCTGGCCGAATCGGAGGGGAGCGCCCTTGGCATCGGCTACCTTGCCACCGGCGGCGGTGACGATGGCGTGGCCGGCCGCAATGTCCCATTCGGAGGTCGGCGCCAGTCGCGGATAGATGTCGACGGCACCCTCGGCCACCCGGGCAAACTTGACTGCCGAGCCGAGCTCCGAGCGCGTCGCGCCCGGCCTGGCATCGATAAAGGCCTTGGTCCTGGCATCGCCATGCGAGCGGCTGACGGCCGCGATCCAGGGTGTTCCGGATTGCGGCAGGCGGCGGGTGCGAATCGCGGTGGCCGTTCTCGCCGATGAACCCTGAATCGTCAGGCGCTCCGCGCCGCGGCCGACCAGCGCGCGCCAGATCAGGCCGAGCGCCGGCGCACCGATGATGCCCAACAATGGCGTCCCGTCGCTGACCAGCGCGAGGTTGACGGTGAACTCGTTGCGGCCCGCGACATATTCCTTGGTGCCGTCCAGGGGATCGATCAGGAAGAAGCTGCCGCGGAACGGAAGGCCCGTGGGGCATTCGCGCTCCTCGGAGACGGCCGGTATCGCCGGCGCCAGCCGCTCAAGGCCGTCAGCGATGATTCGGTCGGCGGCGTGATCCGCCTCCGTCACCGGCGATCCATCCTGCTTGCCGTCGACTCTCATGACATGGCGGTCGACAGCCAGTATCGCCGCACCGGCCCTGACCACGAGATCGGTCAGGGGCGCGATCAGCGCCTCCGCAGCGTCGCAATCGATTACTGGTGCTGACAAATATACCTCATTGATGGGCGTGCCTCGAATGCAATCCGTTATCTACACGTTTCCAACCACAACAGGCATGCCGTAATTGCACCTGAAACGGAAAGCAGCGTGTAACGAGGCCGTCTCGGTGGCCCCCCGCGTATCCGCAGTGTATCAAATCAGCAAACAGCCGATTCGCTTCATTGCTTTGGAAACATCTGATGTCTGGCACCTCTAGTCCCGCTCCCGACGCCCTCGAACTCGCGGCGCTGTTGTGCTCGCGGGTTTGCCATGACCTGATCAGCCCGGTCGGCGCCATCGTCAACGGGCTCGAAGTGCTCGACGACAACCCCAAGCCGGAAGACCGCGAATTTGCCCTCGACCTGATCCGCAAGAGCGCCAAGACCGCTTCCGCGCGGTTGCAGTTCTGCCGGCTGGCGTTCGGCGCGGCCGGCTCGTCAGGCGCGCAGATCGATCTCGGCGACGCCCAGACCATGGCGCGGGGACATCTCGAGGACGCCAAGACCACGATCGCCTGGAATTTGCCGCGGGTGCTGCTGGCCAAGAATCGCGTCAAGCTGCTGCTCAACATGATGGTGATCGCGCAGCAGACCATTCCGCGCGGCGGCACCATCACGGTCGATCCGATCGGCGAGGGCGAGGCTTTGAGTTTTCGCGTCGCGGCCAGCGGACTGAACGCGCGGATGCTGCAAAACATCGCCGACCTCCTGGGCGCCGCGGAAGGCTCAAGCGTCGATGCCCATGCGGTGCAGCCATATTATACGCGGCTGCTCGCGCAGTCCTGCGGGCTCAAGGTGGTGCTGGCGCCGGAAGGCGATTCGATCGTGGTGACGGCGTCGTAGAAGAGGCCGTGGAGCGCGTTTATGGTTAACCAAGTCTTTACGGCGCCGCCCCGATCTCCGGGAATGCTCTTATCTCTTTGTTGAGAGCGTTCTTTTCCGATTACGAAACCAATATTAAACGCTTTGCATAGAAGCTGACCGCACTCCGAAAGGCGTGTCGAAGTGGCGCGTCCCGTGCGTACCAAGGTCGGTTTCATGGATGATTTATTGCGGGAGTTTTTGACCGAGACCAGCGAGAGCCTGGACACGGTCGACAACCAGTTGGTGCGGTTCGAGCAGGACCCGAACAACGCGAAGATTCTGGATAATATTTTTCGGCTGGTTCACACGATCAAGGGGACCTGCGGCTTTCTGGGCTTGCCGCGGCTTGAAGCGCTGGCGCACGCCGGCGAGACGCTGATGGGCAAGTTCCGCGACGGCATGCCGGTCACGGGGCAGGCGGTCAGCCTGATTCTGGCGAGCATCGACCGCATCAAGGAAATCCTCGCAGGACTGGAAGCGACCCAAACCGAGCCGGAGGGCTCCGATCAGGATCTGATCGTCAACCTGCATGAGATGGTCGAGCACGGGATGGCGGCAATGTCCGGCTCGGCTTCGCCGATGCCGAGCTCGGCGCCGGTTGCACCGGCAGCGCCGGCTTCCGCTCCCGCCGCACCTGCCGTCGCGGAGGGCGCGCTGGTGGTGCAGACGTTGGAACGCGAACTGCGTCCAGGCGAAGTGTCGCTGGACGAACTCGAGCGCGCCTTCCAGGAAACCGCGATCGAGGTGGCGGCACCGAGCGTTGTGCCGGCGGCTGCTCCGGAAGCCGAGCCCGCGCCGGCTGCGCCGAAGCAGGAAGCCAAGGTAACCGAAGTCAAGCCAACCGAAGTCAAGCCAACCAAGGCGGCGGCCAAAAAACCCGCAGCCGATACTGAGGTCGCCGAGGGCGACAAGATCGCCAACCAGTCGATCCGCGTCAACGTGGACACGCTGGAACACCTGATGACCATGGTCTCCGAACTGGTGCTGACCCGCAACCAGCTCCTGGAGATCTCCCGCCGCAACGAGGACACCGAGTTCAAGGTGCCGCTGCAGCGGCTCTCCAACGTCACCGCCGAGTTGCAGGAAGGCGTCATGAAGACGCGGATGCAGCCGATCGGCAATGCCTGGCAAAAGCTGCCCCGCATCGTGCGCGACCTCTCCGGCGAACTGCGCAAGCAGATCGAACTGGAGATGCACGGCGCCGACACCGAGCTCGACCGCCAGGTGCTCGATCTGATCAAGGACCCGCTCACCCACATGGTGCGCAACTCCGCCGATCATGGCCTGGAGACGCCGGCCGAGCGCGCCGCCGCCGGCAAGCCGGAGCAGGGCACCATCCGCCTGTCCGCCTATCATGAAGGCGGCCACATCATCATCTGCATCGCCGACAACGGCCGCGGGCTCAACACCGAGCGGATCAAGGCCAAGGCGCTGCAGAATGGGCTGGTCTCCGAGGCCGACCTCGAGAAGATGACCGAAGCCCAGATCCACAAGTTCATCTTCGCGCCGGGCTTCTCGACCGCCGCCGCCGTGACCTCGGTGTCCGGCCGCGGCGTCGGCATGGACGTGGTGCGCACCAATATCGACCAGATCGGCGGCACCATCGACATCAAGTCGGTGGCCGGCGAGGGCTCATCCGTCACCATCAAGATACCGCTGACCTTGGCGATCGTCTCGGCGCTGATCGTGGAAGCCGGCGGCGACCGTTTTGCCATTCCCCAGCTCTCGGTGGTCGAACTGGTGCGCGCGCGCGCCAATTCCGAGCACCGCATCGAGCGCATCAAGGACACCGCGGTGCTGCGGTTGCGCAACAAGCTGCTGCCGCTGATGCACCTCAAAAAACTGCTCAAGATCGACGACGGCTCGTCCTCGGACCCCGAGAACGGCTTCATCGTGGTGACGCAGGTCGGCAGCCAGACCTTCGGCATCGTGGTCGACGGCGTGTTCCACACCGAAGAAATCGTGGTCAAGCCGATGTCGACCAAACTGCGCCACATCGACATGTTCTCCGGCAATACCATTTTGGGCGATGGCGCGGTCATCATGATCATCGATCCCAACGGCATTGCGAAAGCGCTCGGCGCCTCGGGCGCGGCTTCCCATGAGATCTCCGAGGACAATGCGGCTTCGCGGGCCTCGGCCGCCGAGCAGCTCACCTCGCTGCTGGTGTTCCGCGCCGGCTCCAGCCAGCCCAAGGCGGTGCCGCTCGGCCTCGTCACCCGGCTGGAGGAGATCGCCACCGACAAGATCGAACTGTCCAACGGCCGCTACATGGTGCAGTACCGCGAGCAATTGATGCCGCTGGTGCAGATGGCCGGCGTCAACGTCCAGACCACCGGCGCCCAGCCGATCCTGGTGTTCGCCGACGACGGCCGCTCGATGGGGCTCGTGGTCGACGAGATCATCGACATCGTCGAGGAGAAGCTGCACATCGAGGTCGCGGGTTCCCAGGAGGGCATCCTCGGCTCCGCCGTGATCAAGGGCCAGGCCACCGAGGTGATCGACGTCGGCCACTTCCTGCCGATGGCGTTTGCCGACTGGTTCTCGCGCAAGGAGATGCGCCCGTCCGTGTCAGCCCAATCGGTGCTGCTGGTCGACGACTCGGCGTTCTTCCGCAACATGCTGGCGCCGGTGCTGAAGGCCGCCGGTTACCGGGTGCGGGTTGCGCCCAACGCGCAGGAGGGCCTTGCGGCGCTGCGCTCGGGGCAGACCTTCGACGTGGTGCTGACCGATATCGAAATGCCCGACATGAACGGTTTTGAGTTCGCCGAGACCATCCGGGCCGACCAGCATCTGGCTTCGATGCCGATCATCGCTTTGTCCTCGATGGTGTCGCCGGCGGCGATCGAGCGCGGCCGGCTGGCCGGCTTCCACGACTATGTCGCCAAGTTCGACCGTCCCGGCCTGATCGCGGCGCTGAAGGAACAGACCGCCGAACTGGCCAAAGCGGCTTGAGAGGCGGCCTGAAGATGAGCAAGGAAGCCAACATGACCACCCCCACCCCCACCAAGGTCACCGCCGCCGAAGGCACCGTTGCCGAATACGTCACCGCGATGATCGGCGGCCAGCTGTTCGGCCTGCCGATCTCGCGCGTGCAGGACGTGTTCATGCCGGAACGGCTGACCCGGGTGCCGCTGTCGTCATCGGAGATCGCCGGCGTGCTGAACCTGCGCGGCCGCATCGTCACCGTCGTCGACATGCGCGCCCGGCTCGGGCTGCCCAGAAACGAGGACGGCAAGCCGCCGATGGCCGTCGGTGTCGACCTGCGCGGCGAATCCTATGGCCTCTTGATCGACCAGATCGGCGAAGTCCTGACGCTGCCCGACGACAGCCGCGAGGAAAACCCCGTCAACCTCGATCCCCGCATGGCCAAGCTCGCCGGCGGCGTTCACAGGCTCGACGGCCAGCTCATGGTCGTCCTCGATGTCGATCGCGTGCTGGAAAT
>Ga0207702_10001157_pt1 | contig 26890 bp, 23 predicted proteins | sample KBSCornC62_FD_184302 | JGI IMG/M metagenome (GOLD analysis project Ga0207702, IMG submission 184302) | Corn rhizosphere microbial communities from Kellogg Biological Station, Michigan, USA - KBS Corn C6-2 (SPAdes) (version 2) | ecosystem: Host-associated > Plants > Roots > Rhizosphere > Soil ...
CTGCCACAGCGACCTCCACATCTGGGAAGGCGGCTACGAACTCGGCCACGGCCGCAAAAAACTCTCCCTCAGGGATCGCGGCGTGTCGCTGCCGCGGATCATGGGGCATGAGACTGTCGGCGAGATCGTGGCCTTCGGGCCCGACGTCGAGCCCGGCGAGAAAGGCAATCTGAAAGTCGGCGACAAGGTGCTGGTCTATCCCTGGCTCGGTTGCGGCAAATGCGAAACGTGCATGGCCGGCGACGAGAACATGTGCGTGGTCAAGCCGAATGCGCTCGGGGTTTATTGCGACGGCGGCTATGCCGATCACATGACGGTGCCGCGCGCCAAATATCTGCTGGACCTGAAAGGGCTCGATCCCGTCACCGCGGCGCCCTATGCCTGTTCCGGCGTCACCACCTACAGCGCGCTGAAGAAGGTCGAATTCGCCTTCAAATCGCCGATCGTGATTTTCGGCGCCGGCGGGCTCGGCCTGATGGCGCTGTCGCTGCTGAAGGCGATGGGCGGCAAGGGCGCCATCGTGGTCGACATCGATGCGCGCAAGCGTGAGGCCGCGGAAGCGGCCGGTGCGCTCGCCACCGTCGACGGCAGCGCGCCGGATGCGCTCGAGCAACTCGCGAAAAAGGCCGGCGGGCCGATCCGGGCGGTGATCGACCTCGTCGGCAATCCCGCGACCACGCAACTGGGTTTCGACTGCCTGACCAAGGGCGGCAAGCTCGTGATCGTCGGCCTGTTCGGCGGCGGCGCGACCTGGGCGCTGCCGCTGATCGCGATGAAGGCCGTCACCATCCAGGGCAGCTATGTCGGCAATCTCAGGGAGACCGCCGAATTGCTCGATCTCGTGCGGACCAAGAAGGTCGCGCCGATCCCGGTGACGCCGATGCCGCTCGCCAAGGCCAATGAGGCGCTGGTCGATCTGCAGCAGGGCAAACTGGTCGGCCGCGCGATTCTGACGCCGTAGGCGGTTCCCACACCGTCATTGCGAGGAGCGGAGCGACGAAGCAATCCAGTCTTCCCTTGTCGCTCTGGATTGCTTCGCTTCGCTCGCAATGACGAATCCAACCTCTCGTTTCCAAGGATCATCCCCATGTCAGCCAACGATTCCTTCCACATCGCCGTCCTCGGTGGCGACGGCATCGGCCCCGAGGTGATGGCGCCGGCGCTGGAAGTGCTGCGCAAGGTCGAAAGCAGAGCGGGGGTCAAATTCCGTTTCACCGACGCGCCGGCCGGCGCCAACCATTATCGGGAGACCGGCAAATCGATGCCGGAAAGCACCGTGCGGCTGTGCGACGAGGCGGATGCGATCCTGCTCGGCGCCTGCGGCCTGCCGTCGGTGCGCTACCCCGACAATACCGAGATCATGCCGCAGGTCGAACTGCGCTTTCATTTCGATCTCTATGCAGGGGTGCGTCCGGCGCGGCTGATCCCGGGCGTGCCGAGCCCGATCGTCGGCGCGGACCAGCGCGGCATCGACCTGGTCGTGATCCGCGAATCCACCGAGGGCCTGTTCGCCTCGATGGGCAAGGGCGTCGTCACCGACACCGAGGCGCGCGAGACGCTGGTGATCACCCGAAAAACCTCGGAGCGGCTGTTCGAGTTCTCGTTCAGGTTGGCGGAGCGCCGTAAGGCGCGCGGCCGCGCCAATGGCGGCTTGACCTGCGTCGACAAGGCCAATGTGTTCAAGGCTTTTGCGTTCTTTCGCGAGATGTTCGATGAGGCGGCCAAACGCCATCCTGATGTAAAAACTGATCGGCTCTATGTCGACGCCTGCTCGGCGCTGCTGGTGAAGCGGCCCTGGGATTTCGACGTCATGGTGATGGAGAACATGTTCGGCGACATCCTCTCCGATATGACCGCCGGCCTGATCGGCGGCATGGGCATGGCGCCTTCGGCCGATATCGGCGACCGCCACGCCGTGTTCCAGCCCTGCCACGGCACCGCGCCCGACATCATGAGGCAGGGCAAGGCCAACCCGACCGCGATGATCCTCTCGGCCGCGATGATGCTGGACTGGCTCGCCGACAAGCACGGTCTCGAAGGCGCAGCCGAAGCCGGCGAACGCATCGTCGGCGCGGTCGACAAGGTCTATGCCGAGGGCATCAAGCCGATGGAATTCGGCGGCCGCAACGGCACGGCGGATATTGCGAAAGCGGTGCTGGCGGCGTTGTAGGGCGAGGCGAGGCCGAAAGCGCGCGGCAAGGGATGTTGCTGTTCAGAGGGGAAGCCAGCGCATGGCAGGGCGTGCAACAGGATGCCTGAAATGGGCTGCGATCGGGTTTGCTATTATCATCGTGGTTGCGGTGATGGCTTACAAAATAGCCTTTCCCACCTATTCCTACCGATACCGGCTTCATTTGGCGGTGGAAATTGAAGGAAAGGCTTACGCCGGATCGAGCGTCATCGAAGTCGATTGGAGCTGTGGGCTGAAGATTGCCGACTCGGGGTGCGGTGCCACCCTTGACGGTCAAGCTACAGTGATCGACCTCGGCGCCCGCGGGGTACTCGTCGCACTGCTGCATCCTGGCGAATTCAATACTCCGGTCTCCCAACAGGGAACCGACGCCCGCTTCCTGTGCGCAAATGCGTTTGATAAACGCAGCACGCATCAGGAGTTGCCGTCACTCCCCTATCTTGCCGGGCGTCGAAATCTGTCACCCAGAAATTTCCCTTACCTGATTTGGTTTCCGACTCCCGCTGACAAGCAATCGGCGAGAAAAGTTACTCCGGAAGATATTTCCAGCAAGATCGATCCGACAGCCCGTTTCACCGAGGCGTTTGTCGAGATCACGGTGGACCCGATCGTGATCGATATCGCAAGCAAGCTGCCCTGGTATCCTGCCCTGCAACGTGAGCAAAAGGGCAAAGCGATAATGACGCAATCAGGTATGCTCCAGCTCGTTTACAATATGTTCGTAGAGGATTGAACTCAACGCTGATCCATCTCTCACCATCCTGAAGGGACGAATCCGTTCGACAGTGCTCCGTCAAATCACCTTTGCAGCCTTCAACTTTGCGATCTCATCCTCGCCATATCCCAGCGAGCCCAAAATTTCCCCGTTGTGTTCGCCCAAATCCGGCGTTGCCGAGCGCAGCGCGCGGTCGTAGCCGGTGATCTGGCAGGGCTGCGCGACGAGGTCGATTTCGCCGAGCCGCGGATGCCTGACCGAGCGTTTCAGGCGGATCGCCTCGATCTGCGGATCCTCGAACGCCTGCCGGATGTTGTAGACGGGACCGCAGGGCAGGCCGGCCGCGACGATGATCTCGAACCATTCGCCGGTCGTCTTCGTTCGCAACGCTTTCGCGATCGCTTCGTTGAGCGCCTCCTTGTTGCGGCCACGGAGCCCGCTGGAGGCAAAGCGCGGGTCGCTCGCCAGCTTCTCGCGGTCGATCAGTTTGCAGAAGATGGCAAAATTCTTGTTGCTGGTCGCGGCGACGTTGATGAACCCGTCGGCGGTGGGGAACGTCCCCATCGGCGTGTTGGTCGGATGGTTGTTGCCTTCCTGCGGCGGAATCTTCTTGTCCATGGTCCAGCGGGTGGCCTGGAAGTCGAGCAGGCAGATGCCGGCCTCGATCAGCGAGGTCTGCACCCAGCGGCCTTCGCCGGTCACCTCGCGGTCGAGCAGCGCGATCAAAATGCCCTGTGCCAGGAACGCGCCCGCCATGATGTCGGTGACGGCGACGCCGACGCGGACCGGGCCCTGGCCGGGCAATCCCGTCACCGACATGATGCCGGACATGCCCTGCGCGATCTGGTCGATCGAGGGCCGCGAGCCATAGGGGCCGGTCTGGCCAAAACCGGAAATGCTGCCATAGACGATGCGCGGGTTGCGCTTTTTGACGGATTCGAAATCGACGCCGAGGCGTTTTGTGACGCCAGGCCGCATGTTCTCGACCACCACGTCGGCCTGCTCGGCGAGCCGCAGCAGGATTTCGCGACCCTCCTCGGATTTGAGATTGAGCGTGATCGCGCGCTTGTTGCGATGCAGGTTCTGGAAGTCCGAGCCGTCGCGGCGGCCGACCAGTTCGTCCATGTCGCCGTCGGAGGGCGGCGGCTCGACCCGGATCACGTCGGCGCCCCAGTCGGCCAGCGTCCGCACGCAGGACGGGCCGGCGCGCGCCAAGGTCAGGTCGATTACCTTGAAGCGCGACAGCGGCAGAGTTTGGGTTTGCGTGCTACTGGGGCGGGGCGCATCGATGGGCTCATGCATGACGATCGTCCGTTATCGTCCCGTGAATTGCGGCTTGCGCTTTTCCATGAAGGCGCGGCGGCCCTCGCGAAAGTCTTCACTGTCCATGCAGTCGGTGCCGATCTGCTTGATCGCGTTCATGTCGCGATCGGCGGGGTCCTTCAGCACCTGCGCGATGGTGATTTTTGCCGCCTTGATCGCCAGCGGCGCATTGCTCGAAATGGTGCGCGCGATCTCCATCGTCGCCTCCCACAATTGCGCATCGGGCACCACGCGGTCGACAAGGCCGATGCGGCCGGCTTCGGAGGAGTGAATTCGCATGCCCGTGAACATCAAAAGCCGCGCCCAGGACGGCCCGACCAGCGACACCAGATGCTTCAGGCCGTCATAGCCATAGGCGATGCCGAGTTTTGCCGCGGGAATGCCGAACTGGCTGTCTTCCGCGGCGATGCGGATATCCGCCGACATCGCCACCTGCATGCCGCCGCCGAGGCAAAAGCCGCGGATGCAGGCGATCACCGGCTTGGGAAAATCCGCCAGCAGCGCGCGCTGCGCCGAACTGCGCCTGGAATATTCCTCTGACGCTTCGGCGTTGTGGCGGTTCTTCTCGAACTGGCTGATATCGGCGCCCGAGACGAACGCCTTGTCTCCGGCGCCGAACAGGATCACGACGCGCGCTGCGGGATCGTCGCGCAGCTCGACCAGCGCGTGACCGAGGCCCTCCCACATGTCGAGCGACATCGCGTTGCGCTTTTCCGGATTGTTGAAGGTGATGACACCGACGCCGTCCTCGATGCGCATCAGGATCTTGCCATCGGCGTAGGATTTGTCGGCTTTGCTTGGGGTATCCAGCATCGGAAACTGCTTTCGGTTTGACGTCAGAGCGTGGTGATGAAGGGATCGAATTTAGCCCGCGCGAAGGCCGGTCGCGCCTGCATTTTAGTCCACCAATCGGCGACGCGGGGATGTTTTTTCGCGGTCATCTCGTCGGGCGCGATCTCCTCGTCGATCCGTTTCACGAACGGCGTCGCCGCGATATCGGCGATCGAATAGGCTTTTCCGACGACCCAGCCGGACGGCTTTAAAGCTTCCTCCATCCGGTCGAGCAATTGCGTCGTAAGCTTTTGCCGCGCCGCTTCGCGCTCTTCCTCGGTGTAGGGCTTGCGCGCCACCCGGAGCCAGGCTTCCTGCCGTTCTTTACTCGGAATGTTCTTCAGTTTCTCGGCCAGCTCCGCGTCGGTCCACTGTGAGGCGGTCTTCTGCAAATGGTGACGCCAGTTGAAGATGATGAGGTTGCCGATCAGCCCGTCGATGTGCCGGATCCAGTTGCGCATCTCGGCGCGCTCATAGGGCGTATCCGGCCGCAGCGGCGGATCGGGAAAAATCTCGTCGAGATATTCGCAGATCGTGCCGCTCTCGTGAAGCGGCTTGCCGTCGTGGATCAGGGTCGGGATCACGCCGAGCGGGTTGATCTTCAGATTCCGGCGAATGGTGTTCCATGTTCGCCATGTCGACGTCATGGGCTTGGTATGTGAGGCCCTTTTCCTCGAGGCACAGCCGGACGCGGCGCGAGGCGCTCGAACGCCAGCCGTGGTGCAGGACGATCATGAACGCAATTCCCCGTTTCCTTCCCTGGAAACGGGCCTACACCCCGGATGTGTGGGTGGGCAATGCGCTAAAACGCATAGGTCGGGAGACGGCGGTCACTCCTGCATCATCGAGCCGGCCCGATCGGGCCGGCCGCGTCACGGAGCCGTTACTGCGCTAGATGCGCGGTCAGCGGATGGTTGCCGGCCTTGTTGAAGAACGCGGCTTCCTCGGCGGTGGCTTCCAGCAACTGCTCGTCCTGGTCGTAGATATCGTTGCGGAACTGGATGGTCTGGTCCCTGGTCATCCAGGCCGTGAGATAGATCCAGGCCACCGGTACCTTCCTGGGCAGCGCGATGTCCTCGCGCTGGCCGGTGGCGATCGCGGCGTCGATCGCAGCCCTGTTCCATTTCGGCATTTCTTCCTGCAGCAGCCAGGCGGCGAGGTCGCGCACATTGTCGACCCGCGAGCAGCCATGCGAGTCGAACCGGTAGTCGTCGCTGAACAGGCTGCGCTGGTTGGTGTCGTGCATGTAGACCGAGTAGGGGTTCGGCATGTCGATCTTGACGGCGCCGAGCGCGTTAAAGGCGCCGGACGCCTGGCGCACTGTAAAGTTCGGCGTGTGGGCGCCGGACCAGTCGACCGAACGCGGGTCGATCGGCACGTCGTGCCCATCCAGCACCTCCATGTGCATGCGCGCGAGATAGCCGGGGTCCTTGCGCATATGCGCCGAGATCTCGGTCTTCGAGATCGACGACGGCACCGTCCATGTCGGGTTGAGGTTGACGCTGGTGATTTCGGCGGTCAGCGTCGGCGATGGCTTTTCGGTCTTGCCGACGATCACGCGATAGCGCCGCACCACCCTGTCGTTCTCGACGGCTTCGGCAAACGTCGCCGGCAAATTGACCACGACATAGCGCTGGCCGAACGGGAAATTCATGTTTTCGATGCGCTCGAGCGAGGCCTCGAGCTGCCTGATCCGCTTCTGCACGGGAACGTTGAGCGCGGCCAGCGTTCGCGGCGTCACCGTGCCGGTGGCGGCCAGGCCGTGGCGGTTCTGGAAGCGCATCACGGCCTCGGCAACTTCCTCGTCGAACGGTCCGCTCGCTCTGTCGGCGGCGAGGTCGCCGGTGATGATCAGGCGCTTGCGCAGGAGATCGTCGTTCGCGCCGGGCGTGCCGATCGCGAATTTGGCGTCGGCGGGAATCACCGGCCAGCCGCCGCGCACCGCGATGTCGCCGTAGCTCAGCGCGGCTTCCTTGATCCGTTCGGCGGTGCCTTCGTCGAAGGTCGGTTCGTGCGTCAGCGACAGCGCTGCCGCCGAGCGCGATTCGGGCGTCGATGCGACAGCCTGCTTGACCGGGTGCGCCGGTGGCGTGGCCGCAGCGGCCTTCGGGGCGCTAGCGCCCACCGTGTCGGTTCTTTGGCCGAAGGCCGGCGCTGCCGCCAGCATCGTCGCAATGGCAATGAAGGTGGTGCGTCGCATCTGAAATGTCCCTGGAATCGCCGTGTCGGCGCTTGAAATCGCTTGGGTGGTTCAGGCCTCGCCTGCGGGGAGGCCGGCCTGATCCGCAAATGGCTTTTGCAATCCTATGTCATGGGGGTTGCGTTCTGATTAAGCCGGTTTTGCGGCTGGTGCGCTGCCGCAAGGTTTGGATCTCCGAGCAAACGCCCGGATTGGACTTTGGTTGCCTTTGATATGTCTCTCGAACCGCCTATCTGGTTCGCGGGTTTGGTTTGCCGTTTCAAATAAACCGGCGTGGGAGGACGAATGCTGTGGACGCGTCGAAAGGCACTCGCCGGCTGCGGCGGTGCGCTGACCTTACTGGCCGCTCTGCCGACCCGCGCCGACGCCTATCCGAGCCAGACCATCAAATTCATCGTGCCATATCCGGCCGGCGGCACCACCGATCTGCTCGGCCGCATGATCGCTGATCAGTTGCAAACCGGGCTCGGCGGCAGCGTCGTCGTCGAGAACAAGCCGGGGGCCGGCACCACCATCGGCGCCGAGCAGGTCGCCAGGGCCGCGCCCGACGGTTACACGCTGTTGCTGGCGACCTCGACCACGCTTGCGATCAACAAGACGCTCTACCGCCATCTGCCCTACGATCCGGTCAAGGATTTCACGCCGATCGCGCTGGTGGCGGGCGTGCCGTTCGCGCTGATCGTCAACCCCGCCATCCCGGCCAAAACGCTGTCCGAGTTCATCGCCTATGCGAAGTCGAAGCCGGGACTGACCTACGGTTCGGCCGGCAATGGCAGCCCGCAGCATCTCGGCGCCGAGATGCTGAAGGCGGCCGCCGGCATCGAGATCAGTCACGTCGCCTATCGCGGCAGCGTGCCAGCGATGCTGGACGTGATCGCGGGTCACATTTCCTTCATGGTGATGGACTTGCAGCCGGCATTGCCGCAAATCAAGGAGGGCAAGGTCAGGGCGCTCGGCGTCACCACGGCGAGCCGCGTCGATGTCGCGCCGGAGATTCCGACGCTGGCCGAGCAGGGCCTGAAAAACTTCGAGCTTGCGGCCTGGCAGGGCGTGGTCGGTCCTGCCGGAATGCCGCGGCCGATCGTCGATAAGCTGGCCGCGCAGATCAAAAAGCTGGTCGATAATCCCGGCACCCGCGACAAGTTCAGGCTGATCGCGCTGCAGTCGTTGCCGGACTCGACACCGGACAGCTTTGCGGCTTACGTGAAGAGCGAAGTCAATCGGTGGGCCAGCATCGTCAAGGCTTCGGGCGCCGAACTGGAATGAAAGTTGGCGTCTTTCTAAACTCTTCCGCGAAGTCCGGGACGGGATGTCTGAAGTAAGTGAGTCCGACGTGCTGGTCGTGGGCGCGGGACCCGTCGGTCTCACGCTTGCGATCGACCTGGCATGGCGAGGCATCAGCGTGACGGTGGCGGAGACGCGCGCCCGCGCCGCGCCGCCGGAGCCGAAATGCAACCACGTCGCCGCCCGCACCATGGAAATTTTCCGGCGGCTCGGCCTCGCCGGCAAGGTGCGCGATGCCGGATTGCCGGCCGACTATCCGCACGACATCAGTTACCGCACCTCGTTCACGGGACCCGAACTGACGCGGATCCGGATTCCGTGCCGCCGCGATCGTTTTACGATGACGGACGGTCCGGATTGCAACTGGCCGACGCCGGAGCCGCCGCATCGCATCAACCAGATATTCCTCGAGCCGATCCTGTTCGAGCATGCCGCTTCGCAACCGCGCATCCGCATCGTCAACCGCGTTTCGGTCGAAGACGTTACGGTCGGCGACAGTTCGGCCAGCGTCAGCCTGTGCGATCTCGACAGCGACAACGTGCAACGCTTGAGCTGCCGCTTCCTGATCGGATGCGACGGCGCGCGTTCGGTGGTGCGCAAGGCGATCGGCGCCGAGCTGTCCGGCGACGCCATCATCCAGCGCGTGCAGTCGAGCTATATCCGCGCGCCCGGGCTGATCGACCGCCAGCAGCACGTCAGCGCCTGGGGCACCGGCGCGATCAATCCGCGCCACTCCGGCATGGTGTATGCGATCGACGGAAGCGAGCGCTGGCTGGTGCATAATTACATGAAGCCCGGCGAGACCGAGTTCGAGGCGGTCGATCGCGACGCGTCCTTGCGCACCATTCTGGGCGTCGGGCCGGATTTCAAATACGACATCATCTCGAAAGAGGATTGGTACGGCCGCCGTCTGATCGCCAATAAATTCCGCGACCGCTGCGCCTTCATCGCCGGCGACGCCGCGCATATCTGGGTGCCTTACGCGGGCTTCGGCATGAATGCCGGGATCGCGGATGCGATGAACCTGTCGTGGCTGCTGGCCGCCCATCTCAACGGCTGGGCGCCGGCGTCGATCCTGGACGCCTACGAGGCCGAGCGCTGGCCGATCACCAGCCAGGTTTCTAAATTTGCGATGTCGCATGCCGAAGCCGAGATCCGCCGCCGCGGCGCGGTGCCGGAAAACATCGAGGATGCCACCCCTGAGGGCGAACAGGCGCGCGCCGAGGTCGGACGTCTCGCCTATCAGATCAACGTGCAGCAATATGCCTGCGCCGGACTCAATTTCGGCACCTACTACGATCGCTCGCCGATCATCGCCTATGACGGCGCCGAACACCCGGCCTACACCATGAACAGCTATACGCCGTCGACCGTGCCGGGTTGCCGCACGCCGCATCTATGGCTCAGCGACGGCCGCTCACTCTATGACGCGATGGGACCGGAGTTCACGCTGCTGAGATTCGATTCCACGATCGACGCCACGCCGCTTGAGCATGCGGCGCGTGACCGCAACATGCCGCTCAGGGTGATCGAAATGGCGCTGCCCGCGGACGCCGGCTTCGAGTCGGGCGGCCTCGTCCTGTCGCGCCCGGACCAGCATGTGGCGTGGCGTGGAGACAAGCTGCCGTCCGATCCGCTGGCGCTGATCGATCACGTTCGTGGTGCTGCACGGGCTGGCGTTTCCGGGGCAAGCACGCCCCGCATCTGATGCGGGGCGAAGCCGTTTCGCGAAGAGCAACGCGTCAAATCAAAAGCCAAAGCTCGGTTCTGATCCCGGAAAAAGAGGACAGCCTGCGGGCGGCATTGCAATCGGCCCGGCGGCAAAATCGCCCGGCCGCGCCGCCCCGCGCGCGATCAGCAAAAGTGAAGTTGGATCTGCCTCGATGCTGTGCCGAACCAACGGCACGCGGTCTCCTCAAGCAAACCCGCCGGCACTTTGGCGGATCGTGCGCTAATCCTCGTTCGCGGCGATCGATTCCATCAGCGACACCAGCTGACGCTGGACCGTCTGATCCTTGATCTTGCTGTACGCCCGCAGCAACCTGAGGCTGAACGAGCTGTCGAGGAACAGCAGGCTTTCGACTTCCCGCGCCTTGCCGTCGCCGTCATAGAAGAACGTGACGGGCACGTCGAGCGCGGTTGCGATCTGCTGGAGACGGGCGGCACCGACCCGGTTGACGCCCTTCTCGTATTTCTGGACCTGTTGAAAGCTTACACCCAGCTGGTCACCGAGTTCAGCCTGTGAGATCCGTTGCTCGACGCGCCGCAGCCGGATCCGCTTGCCCAGTTCAATGTCGGGCTTGCCGGCACTGCGCTGCTTCATTTTTTTTGCCGCTGTTTTCATTCTGATGTCAGTCCTTCAGTCGAGAAGCCCCCGAAAAGGTGGGCCAGGGATTCACCCTTGTATACAGCCTTAAGTTGGCTGGGATGAACGAATTCGTCTTGAAACCACGGGTATTTTGTGGAGTTAAAAACCTCTACGAGCCAGTCTATCATATGTCGAACCCGGGGAATTTGGCCGCTACCCGGGTGGTACGACAGCCAGATATCCACCGGCTGGTGGAGCTCGACGTCTAGCGGTACTATTTTCCCGCCTAGCGCGATCGCATAGGTCGGGAACACGCCGATACCGGCCCCGTTGGCGACCGCCCAGTAATTCGCGCTGCTGACATTGGTCTTCATGACCACCAGGTCCCGGGGCGGCTGACCTGGACACCAGGTTGCCAGGATCTCCCTCAAGGTGGCCTGTTCGGTCACCTGAACCACGACTCGGTGGTGCTGGATCAGTTCCTCGAGGGTTTTCGGCGCCCCGTACGTGTCGATATATTTCTGGCTGGCAAAGCACATCAGGTGCATGCGGCCCAATTTGACCACCTTGACGTCGAGCGCGGTCGGTCGCGACAGATGGATCGCGACGTCCGCCTCGTGCCGCGAAACGTCGGCGGAGCGCATCGCGCAGTGCAGGTCGATGGTGATGCGCGGAAACGATTGCTGAAATTCGACAAGGCGGGGCGCCAGCCAGAACGTTCCCAGGCCCTCGGTGACGGCGACCCGGACCTCGCCCGTCAGCGCGTTGGCGACCGAACTTCCGGCGCGCAACAGGTCGAACGAGGCGCTCTCCATGCGCTCAACGGCGGAGACCACCAGCGCGCCTTCATCGGTCAGCCTCGTGCCATGAACGTCACGGGTGAACAGGGTCGCTCCGATCTGGCGCTCGAAATCGTCGATACGGCGGCGCACGGCGTTAATGGACAATTCGAGGCGCTCGGCCGCGGATCTAAAGCTTCCGCAGCGCACTACTTCCAGGAAAATCCTCGCCGCATCCCAGTCGGTAAGACCTCCGAGAGAGACCCTGCGTTCCTCTGGAGGAACGCCCCTTTCCGTTACCAGACGCATACACAACCCCCCGCGCCCGCTAGGTTGTCAGATTATCGAGTGGGTTACAACCAGAACGCGTCGAAGCCGCGGGTTTTGTGATGCGTGCGTGCAAGCCAAGGTTGGCGTCGGGGAGTATTTGTATACTACCGACGACGGCTGCGCCGCTGGGAGGTCGCCGGTGTCCTCGGTCGTAAACCTCCGCACATCCGCCAACGCGTCGAGCCTTTCGATCGTCGTGCGCGCCGAGCTGCAGCGGGAATATCCCGCCACGCCGCGCCTGTTCGATGCGTCCACCGCAATCATAAGGTCGCGCATCCGCGCGACGCTGCGGCCGGCCACGCGCCGGGCGACATGCCGGCGCACGAATCCATCGCGCCGTTTGCAAGGATTTCCGGTCTATGGAGAGGGTACATGAAAAAGCCGACTGGATCGCCTCGACCTTACCTCGCAAGCTCGGTCTCGGAAAAAACGCGGGTGGCTAATCTGGAGCGGCGTTCGCGCGCGGTGCTCGCGGCGCTCGAGAACTGCCGGACGATGCTGCTGGACAATGCCGACCAGGAAACCGCGCAACTGGTGACGCTCGCGATCCTTCAGCTTCGGATGAAACTCAACCGGGTTGGCGATGCAGAGCTCAGGGCGTTGTGCGACGCCATGACGCAGCAATTGGGGCCTGTGGAAAGCCCGCGACGGCCCCCGCAAGGCGGCAGCGGGCGCTTCGCGGCCGCATTGAAACTGATCAAATGACTGATGCGGACAGTCCCGATCCAGGTTTGAAAGATCTTTCATTTAGAAGCGCTCTAAATTTTTCTTTGACGCGTTTTTCTTCACGCGAACGGGTATCCACCCCCGGATCAGTTTCGGGGCATGCTTCGCGCGAAAACGCTTTTAGTGTCCGGCCATGTGGCGTCCGATCTCGGTGAGATCGGCTTCGCCGGCGCGCGCCTCGTACACCAGCTCGCCATGAAACATCACGACCAGGCGATCCGAGAGTTCGAGCAGTTCGTCGAGATCCTCGCTGACCAGCAGCACCGCCGCGCCGCGGTTTCGCGCCGCCATGATCTCGGCATGGATTTGCGCCACCGCGGCGAAATCCAGCCCGAAGCAGGGATTGGCGGCGATCAGGACTTCGACGTCGCCGCCAAGCTCGCGCGCCAGCACCGCGCGCTGGACATTGCCGCCTGACAGCGCGGCGATCGGCGTGTCGGGGGTGCGCGTCTTGATCTTGTAGACCCCGATCTTGCGTTCGGCATCGCCACGGAACGCCGCGCGGTTGAGCCAGAAGCCGCCGCTTGCGAACGGCGCGCGGTCGAATTCCCGGAACGCGAGATTGTCGGCGACGCTCATGCCGCCGACGCAGGCATTCTTCAGCGGCTCTTCCGGCAACAGCGACATCTTGTGCCGGCGCATCTCCTCGCGGCGCGCGTGATAGACCTCGCCGATGACGCGGATTTCGCCGCTCTCCGCCTCGCGCTGGCCGGCCAGCACCTCGACGAGCTGGCGCTGGCCGTTGCCGGACACACCCGCGATGCCGACGATCTCGCCGCCGCGCACCGCAAGCGAGACGTCGCGCACGGCGGAAGCGCCGGCGTCATCGAGCGCATTCAGCTTGTCCAGTTCGAGCCGCGCCGCTGATGTTTCGCCGGTCCGCGGCGGTTGCACCGTCAATTGTTCGGCGCCGATCATGGTTCGCGCCATCTCGTCGGGCGTCAGGTCGGCAACCCGGCCGTGGCCGGCGAGCTTGCCGCGGCGCAGAATGGTAACGTCGTCGGCGAACGCCATCACCTCGCGGAATTTATGCGTGATCATCAGGATGGTCAGGTCATCGGCGACCACCATGGCGCGCAGCACGCCGAGCACGTCGTCGGCCTCCGCCGGCGTCAGCACCGAGGTCGGCTCGTCCAGGATCAGGAAGCGCCGCTTCAGATAAAGCTGTTTCAGGATCTCGCATTTCTGCCGCTCGCCGGCCGAGATGTCGGCAACCCGCGCCTTGAGCGGCACCTTGAACGGCATCCGCGCCAGGAACGCGTCGAGCTCTTTTGTCTCCTTGCTCCAGTTGACGACCGCGGGCACGTCGTCGCGCGCCAGCACCAGATTTTCCGCGACCGTCATCGCCGGCACCAGGGTAAAATGCTGGTACACCATGCCGAGCCCGAGCGCGTGGGCATCCTTCGGGTTGGCGATCGCCTGCTCGCGGCCGCCGACCATGATGCTGCCTTCGGTCGGGCGGTAGTAGCCCATGATGCATTTCACCAGCGTCGACTTGCCGGCGCCATTCTCGCCGAGCAGCGCGTGGAACGAGCCCGGCCGCACCTTGAGCTCGACATTGTCGAGCGCGCGGAATTCGCCGAACCGCATCGTCATCGCCACCGCATCGACGCCGAGCGCGCCCGACGGCAGCGGGATTTCGCCGATCGTCATGGCAGCGCCTCGATCATGGCGTTGGAGGTTGCGACCGCGCCGAACACGCCGCCCTGCATCTTGATCATCTTCAGCGCGTGATCGTGGTTGCTCTTGTCGGTGGCGGCGCAGCAGTCCTCGATCAGGACGCACTCAAAACCGCGATCGTTGGCTTCCCGCATCGTGGTGTGGACGCAGACGTCGGTGGTGATGCCGGTCAGCACGATGTTCTCGATGCCGCGCAGCCGCAGCATCAGTTCGAGGTCGGTGGCGCAGAACGAACCCTTGCCGGGCTTGTCGATCACAGGCTCGCCCGGCAGCGGCTTGAGCTCCGGAATGATCTCCCAGCCGGGTTCGCCGCGCACCAGCACGCGGCCGCACGGGCCGGGATCACCGATCCCGGCACCGATCTGCCGCGAGCGCCAGCGTTTGTTGGCGGGCAGGTCGGTCAAATCGGGACGGTGGCCCTCGCGGGTGTGGATGATGTGAAAACCCCCGGCGCGCATCGCCGCGAGCAGTTTCTTGATCGGCTCGATCGGCGCGCGGGTCAGCGACAGGTCGTAACCCATCTTGTCGACATAACCACCGACGCCGCAGAAGTCGGTCTGCATGTCGATGATGACGAGCGCGGTGTTTTGCGGCCGCAGGTCGCCATTGTAGGGCCAGGCGTAGGGTTCGGATTTTATGTAGCGCTCGGCCATGGCGAGGGTCCTGCAAATGCGATCGCGTTTATCGGGTAATCGATAGCTCGGCCGGCGCGCCGGTCAGCGTGCGTTTAGGCGAGCAGGTGATGATCATGATCGCCAGCGTCAGGATGTAGGGCGCGGCGTTGAACAGATGATAGCCGGAGGTGACGCCGACCGATTGCAGCGCCGGTCCGAGCGCCGCCGCGCCGCCAAAGGCCAGCGACGCCCACAGGCACAGCATCGGGTTCCAGCGCGCGAAGATCACGAGCGCCACGGCGGTGATGCCCTGTCCGCTGGACAGGCCCTCGTTCCAGCTGCCGGGATAGAACAGCGACAGGAACGAGCCGCCGATGCCGGCGAGGAAGCCGCCGACCATGGTCGCGCGCAGGCGGATGCCGAGCACCGAATAGCCCATCGCGCGCGCCGCATCCGAGCTTTCGCCGGCGGTGCGGATCAGGAGGCCCCAGCGCGTGGTGCGAAACGCCCAGAACAAGATCGGCGCCAGCGCCACCCCGATCAGGAACAGCACGTTGATGCGCAACGCGGCGCGGACCTGCGCGATATCGCTCCACCATCCGAAATCGATCGCGGGCAGCCGTGGCGCGGTCGGTTCGATCAGCGGCTTGCCGAGAAAGAACGCCAGTCCCGTGCCGAGCAGCATCAGCGCGATGCCGACCGCGATGTCGTTGACTCGCGGCAGCGAACATATCCCGGCATGCAGCGCGCCGAGCAGGGCGCCGGTAAAGCCGGCGGCGAGCACGCCGAGCCAGGGCGATCCCGTCAGATAGGAGATGCCGTAGCCGCTCATCGCGCCCATTACCAGCGTGCCCTCGAGGCCGAGATTGATGCGGCCGCTTCGCTCGGTGATGCATTCGCCGAGGCTGACGAACAGAAACGGCGTCGAGACGCGGATCGCGCCGCCAAACACCGCGAGCGGCACCGTCCAGAGCCCGATCGATCCGTCGGCCATCAGGTCTTTCCTTTCAAAAAGCCGATCCGGCCGTACAGCGCGTCGCTGGCCAGCACGAACACGAAGATGATGCCTTGCAGCACCTGCACCGATGCGTCGGGCAGCCCAAGCCGGCGCTGCAGCAGGCCGCCGGAGGCGCTGATGCCGCCGAGCACGATCGCGACGGGAATGATCGCCAGCGGATTTTGCCGGGCCAAGAAGGCGACGAGGATTCCGGTAAAGCCGTAGCCGGCGGCGAGGTTGGCGTTGGCGCGGCCCTCGACGGCGGCGACCTCGACCATGCCGGCAAGCCCCGCGGAAGCGCCGGCCAGAAAGCAGATCGTCATGATCAGCCGGCCGACGTTGAGGCCGACAATTCTCGCCGCGCGGATGTTGCCGCCGGCAACCCGCGCGGCAAAACCGAACGTGGTGCGATAGATCAGGATGTAGGAGGCGACCGCCGCGATCACGCCGAACAACAGGCCCCAATGCACGTCGGTGCCGGGGATCGAACCGATCATGTTGGCGGCGCCGATCTCGGGCGTCGACGGCTTGTTGAGGCTGGCCGGGTCGCGCATCGGCCCCTCGACCAGATGGTTGAGGATCGCGAGCGCGATGTAGACCAGGAGCAGGCTCGAGATCGTCTCGTTGACGCCGCGATACTGCCGAAGCCCGCCGGACAGCATGATCCACAACCCGCCGCCCAGCATGCCCGCGCAGACCATCGCGAACTGCACGACGAGGTGCGGCGCCGACGGCAACGCCAGCGCCGCGCCGGTGGCGGCCAGCGCGCCGATCAACAGCGCGCCTTCGCCGCCGATGATGACCATGCCGAGTTGCGCCGGCAGCGCCGTGCATAGCGCGGTGAGGATCAACGGCGCCGCGCGCGTAAGACTGTTTTGCCAGGAGAACCAGGTGCCGAACGCGCCCTGGTACATGTAGTAGTAGAGGTTGAGCGGATTCTTGCCGAACAGGAACACGAACAGCCCGAACACCGCGAGCGCGGCGATCAGCGCCGCGCCCGGAATCAGGATGTATTCGACCGACGTGCCGTAGCGCTGGAGGAATCCGGGATCGGCCGCGGGCGAGACCGCGACCGCATCGACGGTTTCCGCCGCGTCTGTGGTCATGAAGTCGCTCCGAGGACGCCCTCGACCAGGTAGTCCATCTTCTCCAGTTCAGGATCCTTCTGGCCCTGGTTGGTGCCGGAAGCGATCACGGTCTTGCCCTTGTTGTCGGCGATCGGGCCCGCGAAGATCGTGTAGTCGCCGCCCATCAGTTTTGCCTTGACGTCGTCGGCGTGCTTGCGCGCTTCCGCCGAGACCATCTCGCCATAGGGCGAGCATTTGACGATCTCTTCCTTCAGGCCGCCGCGATAGAAGTTCGGGATTTTCTCGCCGGCCTGGATCATCTTGACGAATTTCGGATAGAGCGCTTCCCAGTTCCACTCGGCGCCGGTGAGATAGGCTTTCGGCGCCAGCGCCGACTGACCGCAGTGATAGCCGCACACCATCGCGCCGCGGCGCGCCGCGTTCTCGACCACGGTCTTCGGCCCGTCAACATGGCAGGTCAGGACGTCGACGCCCTGGTCGATCAGGCTGTTGGTGGCTTCGGCTTCCTTGACCGGCATCGACCAGTCGCCCGTAAAAATCACCTGCGTGGTGGCCTTGGGATTGGCGAGCCGGGCGCCGAGCGTGAAGGCGTTGATGTTGCGCAGCACCTGCGGGATCGGTTTTGCGGCGACGAAGCCGAGCTTGCCGGATTTCGTCATGGGCCGGCGACGATGCCGGAAATGTACTGCGCCTCGTCGATGTAGCCAAAATAGCTGCCGGCGTTTTGCGGATCCTTGTCGGTCCACAATCCTCCGCAATGCTCGAAATGCGCCTTGGGATATTTAGCGGCCATCTTCAGCACATGCGGATTGTAGTAACCGAACGAGGTCGGAAACAGCAACGAGGCGCCGTCGAGATTGATCATCGACTCCATGGTCTTTTCGACCGCGTCGGTCTCCGGGACTTTTTCCTCCTCGAGCACGCTGACGCCGGCCATCTTCTTCACCGCCGCGGCGCCTTGCGCATGGGCCTGGTTGTAGCCGTAGTCGTCGCGCGAGCCGACATAGATGAAGCCGATGGTCATGTCGGCCGCCGCTGCCGTGCGGACGCCGAGCGCCGAGCCGAGCGTCAGCGCTGCGCCGCCTTGCAAGAGATGCCGTCGTGTGATGCTGCGGAAGTCCGCCCTTCTAAAATTCATGGGGTCGCGCTCCTCTGGGGCTGTGCTGCCGCTTTCGCATTGCGGCTTGGTGCGGGGTGAAGCTCGCCAACGGATTCGCAAGCTTCGTGCCAATGCATAATTATGTTTCATGTCCAACTAAGATATTGAAATATTTAATATATTTGTCTAGACGAGGTGATGATCGAATTTTGCTCAATAGCACGAATGGCTAAAATTTATGCATAATATCGGCATTGTATGCAGCGGACTTGAGCATGCGGGACGGCCTTTGGAGCGGCTGGAACGCTTAATCGTGCGGCACGCGGGCTGCCGCCGCTTTGCCCTTGCGTCACTACGCCCTGCCTGCAATCTCATCGGCGCCCCCAAGCGACAGGAACCCATCGGATGAGCAAACTCGTTGTCCACGCCGGCGACTTCAGCTTCGACGCCCGCTTCGAAGAACAACTGGCGCCGAAAACCTGCGCCGCGTTTCGCCGCGCGATGCCGTTCGAGAGCCAGATGGTGCATGTGCGCTGGAGTGGCGAGGGCGTGTGGTTGCCGCTCGGCGACCTCGACTTCGGCGTCACTTACGAAAACCACACCAGTTATCCCGCGCCCGGACAGATCATCCTGTATCCCGGCGGCATCAGCGAAACGGAGATCCTGCTGGCCTATGGCGGGGTGCACTTTGCGAGCAAGATGGGCCAGCTCGCCGGCAATCATTTCATCACGCTGACCTCGAACCTCGACCGGTTGCCGGAACTCGGCAAGACCGTGCTGTGGAAGGGCGCGCAGAAAGTCAGATTCGAGGAAGTCTGAATGGCGCAGGCCGCGACCGGCAGCATGACGTTCGGCGAGGATATCGTCCGCCGCATCGCGGCGCTCGGCGCGATCACCGAGGCGCCGGGGCAACTGACCCGCATCTTTCTCACGCCCGAACACCGCGCCGCCGCCGATCTCCTGCTGCAATGGATGCGGGAAGCCGGCATGGCCGCGCATCTCGATGCGATCGGCAATGTCTGCGGCCGTTATGAGGGCGAGCGTCCGGGCCTGCCGTGCCTGATGCTGGGGTCGCATTACGACACCGTGCGTGATGCCGGCAAATGGGACGGCCCGCTCGGCCTGATCACCGCGATTGCCTGCGTCGCCGATCTGCACCGGCGCGACATCCGTTTGCCGTTCGCCGTCGAGGTGACGGGCTTTGCCGACGAGGAGGGCGTGCGCTACGCATCGACCTTGCTCGGCAGTCGCGCGGTGGCCGGCACCTTTGACGAGAGCGTGCTAGGGGTCAAAGACCAGGCTGGCATCGCGATGCGCGACGCGCTGGTCGCGTTCGGTCTCGATCCCGACCATATCGGCGCCGCCGCGCGCGCCCGCCGCGAACTGCTGGCCTATGTCGAACTGCATATCGAGCAGGGGCCGGTGCTGGAGGGCCTCAACCTTCCGGTCGGCGTGGTGACGGCGATCGCCGGCGCCACGCGGCTGGCGGTCAGTCTCACCGGCATGGCCGGTCACGCCGGCACGGTGCCGATGGCGTTGCGGCGCGACGCGCTGACCGGCGCTGCCGAATGCATCGTCGAGATCGAGGAGTTTTGCCGCACCGACCCTGATGGCCTGGTCGGCACCGTCGGCACCATCCACGCCGCGCCCGGCGCCACCAACGTGATCCCGGGGCAGGTCGCCTTCACCATCGATATCCGTGCGCCGGATGATACCCATCGCAAGCTCGCGGTGGCCGATATCGTTCGGCGGATCGAAGCCATCGCAAAGCGCCGCAGGCTGGCGCTGCAGATCGACGTCACCCACGAAAATCGCAGCGCGCCCTGCGCGCCATGGCTGCGCGGCCAGCTTTCACGCGCCGTTGCCGCTGAAGGTTTTCGCGCCTTCGAACTGCCGAGCGGGGCGGGGCATGACGGCATGGCGATGATCGACATCTCGGACGTCGGCATGCTGTTCGTGCGCTGCCGCGGCGGCATCAGCCATCATCCCGACGAGCATGTCGACGTCACTGACGCCGACGCCGGCGCGCGCGTGCTGCTGCGGCTGATCGAGAATTTCTCGCTGCAAAAATCCTAGCCCGCGGTCACGTCCACCAGCTCCTCGCCGTCGAGCACGCGGACCGCTTTGGCGTGGTCGAGATCGCCTTCCCAGGCGGCGACCACGACGGTGGCGACGCAGTTGCCGATGAGGTTGCCGACCGCGCGCGCCATGCCGATGAACCAGTCGACCGACAGCACCAGCACAAGGCCGATCGCCGGAATGCTCGGCACCGCGTTCAAGGTCGCCGCCAGGATCACGATCGCCGATCCCGGCACGCCGTGCGCGCCTTTCGAGGTGATCAGCGACACGCCGAGCACGAGCATCAGATCGCCGAACGACAGCGGCGTGTTGGTCGCCTGCGCGATGAACACGACGGCCAAAGTGAGGTAGATCGAGAACGCATCGAGGTTGAACGAATAGCCGGTGGGGATGACGAGCCCGACCACGGAGTCCTTGACGCCCAGTCGCTCCAGCTTGCGCATGATCTGCGGCAGCACGGCGTCCGACGACGCGGTCGCCAGCACGATGGTGAATTCCTCGCGCAAGTACGCCAGGAACTTGAAGATGTTCAGCCCGGCCAGCGCCATCACCGCGCCGAGCACGCCCAGCACGAACACCGCGACCGCGACGTAGAACAGGGCGACCAGCGACACCAGCTGCTTGAGCGAACCGACGCCGTACTTGCCGACCGTGTAGGCCACCGCGCCGAGCACGCCGAGTGGCGCCAGCCGCACGATCAGCCCCATGGCGCGGAACAGCACGGTCGAGACCGCGTCGATCAACGAACTGATTTTTTCGCCTTTCTCGCCGCCGACCAGCGCCAGGCTGACGCCGAACAGGATGGCGAAGAACAGCACCTGCAGCACGTCGTTGCGCGACAGCGCATCGAACGAGGTGGTCGGAATGATGTTCATGAGAAAACTGCCGATGCCGTCGCCCTTCAGCTTGTGGGCGTTGTCGGCATAGGTCGACAGCGCCTTGGGATCGAGCGTCGAGGTATCGATGTTCATGCCGTGGCCCGGCCCGAACAGATAAGCGAGCAGCAGGCCGACAAACAAGGCGATGGTGGTCATGGTCTCGAAGTAGATCAGCGCCTTGACGCCGACCCGCCCGACCTTCTTGAGGTCGCCGGCGCCCGCGATGCCGTGCACCACCACGCAGAACACGATGGGCGCCACGATCATCGAGATCAGCTTCAGGAAGGCGTCACTCAGGATCTTCAGCCCGACCGCGAAATCGGGCGCCGCCATGCCGAGCACGATCCCGAGCAGCAGCGCCACCAGAACCTGTACGAAAAGTGATTGGTAAAGCGGCTTTTGCCCGCCTACCACGGTCGCCGAGATGGTTGACATGACTTGCTCCCCCCTGTCGATTGAGCCTGCGCCTCGATCGAGCCTGTCCGAGCAACAAATGTGCCAGACAAGCCCGAGGCCGGGTAGCGCAGACGAGGCCATATCACGGGGTAATATCGCGGAGTTCGGCGCGCTCGCCGGGGCCGGGTCGGCCCGGCGGCCGGCGCACCGCCTGCACAAACATGGTTCGATGAAGGCATGATTCACGACGTTTCGATCCCCGCGGCGCTGATCGCCGGCCTGGTCAGCTTCCTGTCGCCCTGCGTGCTGCCGCTGGTGCCGCCCTATCTGATCTATCTGACCGGCGCGACCATCGAGCATGTCGCCCATGACGAGACCGCGGCGTCATCGCGGCGCGCCGTGATGATCTCGGCGCTGATGTTCGTGCTGGGCTTTTCCACCGTGTTCGTGGCGCTCGGCGCCAGCGCCTCGCTGGTCGGCGAGCTGATTCGCGCCTGGTCGGAGCAGTTGTCGATCCTGGCCGGCATCGTCATCATCATCATGGGCCTGCATTTCCTCGGGCTGACCCGGATCGGGCTTTTGATGCGGGAAGGGCGGTTGACGATCCCCAAGCCAGTCGGGCTATGGGGCGCCTATGTGATGGGGCTCGCGTTCGCGTTCGGCTGGACGCCCTGCATCGGGCCGATCCTGGCCGCGATCCTGTCGGTTGCGGCCGCCGAAGCGACCGTGGCCAAGGGCGCGGGCCTGCTCGCGGTCTATTCGCTGGGCCTCGGAATTCCGTTCCTGCTCGCGGCGCTGATGATCGAACAGTTTTCGTCGCTGTTTGCGCGGATGAAGCGGCATCTCGACACGGTCGAGCGCGCGATGGGCGTGCTGATGGTGATCACCGGCATCGCGTTCCTGACCGGCGCGATCTCCAATGTCAGCATCTGGCTGCTGGAGATGTTTCCTTCGCTGCAGAATTTCGGCTGACGGCAAGCTATGATCTCAGCCACATACGCGCCGTCATCCTGAGGTGCGAGCCGCCTTCGGCGAGCCTCGGAGGATGGCTCCGGGTGCGTGCGGCCCATCCTTCGAGGCGCGCAAGAAAGTGCGCGCACCTCAGGATGACGCAGCATCTGTAGAAAAGCGCGCTTACGGCAATTCCTTTTCCATGAACACGCTGAGCGGATCGGGCTTGTAATCGCCGAACGGGCCGCATCGGGTAAAACCGGCGCGCTCATACAAAACAAGCGCGGCGTGGTTCTTGATCCCGGTTTCCAGCCGCAACCAGCGCGCGCCCGCCGCTCTGGCCCTTGCTTCGAGTGCTTGCAACATGGCGCGCGATACGCCTGTGCCGCGCGCGGCCGGCACCACCCACATCCGTTTCAGTTCCGCCCAGCATTCCCTGCCGGAGCCGAATAACGCGATGGCGCCGGTGGCGATCGCGCGGCCGGCACCATCGCGCGCGACCAGAAACCGGATATGCGCGGCCCGCAACGCCTCGATCGGCAATTGATGGATGCTCTCCGCCGGATAGAGAGCTTCCGAATGGCGCGCGCCGTCCTTCAGCAGGGCGATGATGTCCGGCTGCGCCGGGTCCTCCAGCCTTATGACGGCGTTGGCATCCAAGAGCGCAGGCTACAGATTGCTGTCGGTGATGGCGGCGTAGACCATGGTGCGCAGCTCGCGCCGCAGCGGATAGGCGCTCGACGGCATCACCTGGGTCATGAAGATCGTGATCAACTCCTCCCTGGGATCGATCCAGAACGACGTCGTTGCAGCACCTCCCCAGGCATATTCGCCTGATGTGCCCGGGATCAGCGTCTTGGCGGGGTCCATCGTCACGGAGAAGCCGAGTCCGAAGCCGACGCCGTTATAGGCCGCCTCGGAAAACAGCGAGCGCGACAGTTCCGGCAGTTCGCGGCCGCCCGGCAGATGGTTTGAGGTCATCAACGCCAGCGTCTTCGGTCCCAGCAGCCGGACGCCGCCGAGTTCGCCGCCATTGAGCAGCGCGCGGCAGAAGGTCAGATAATCGGCCGCGGTCGAGCACAGTCCGCCGCCGCCGGAAATGAACGAGGGCGGCGACAGGAATGAACTCGTTTTCGGATCGTCCTGCAGCGTCAGATTGCCCTTGCGGTCGGTGGCGTGAAACGTCATGGCGCCGCCCGGGGCGGAATAGCAGGCCGCAAACCGGTGCGCCTTGTCGGCCGGAACGTGGAAATCGGTGTCTCTCATGCCGAGCGGCTCGAAAATCCGCTGCTTCAGAAATTGCTCGAATGGCATGCCGCTGATCTTGCCGATGAGATAGCCGAGCACGTCGGTGGCGACGGAATAGTTCCAGGCCTCGCCCGGCGAAAACTCCAGCGGGATTTTAGCCAGATCCTCGATCATGCTTTGCAGCGTGCCGTCCTTTTCCACCCCGCCGAGCTTCATTTCGCGGTAGGCGGCATCGACATTGCTGCGCTGCTGGAAGCCGTAGGTGAGACCCGAGGTATGGCGCAGCAGATCCACGATCAGCATCGGCCGCGACGGCGGGCGGGTCAGGAACGCCGGATGAGAGCCGGCGACGAACACGCCGAGGTTCTTCCATTCCGGAATGTATTTGGCGACCGGTTCGTCCAGCGCGACGCGGCCTTCCTCGAACAGCATCATGAAGGCCACCGAGGTGATCGGCTTGGTCATGGAATAGATGCGGAAGATGGTGTCGTCCTTGACCGGCGCCTTGCGCTCGACATCGGCAAAACCCTGCACCGCGCTATGCACCACCTTGCCGCGGCGATAGACCAGCAACTGGGTTCCCGGAAAACGGCCGGCGTCGATATAGCGCTGCTTGAGGTGCGCCTCGATGCGGTCGAAGGCGGCTTGAGACATCCCGGCGGATTCGGGCGAGGCGGGGGTGGGGGCTAGCATGGGCGGGTCTCCGGGAGCTGTCGAGGGTGCCTTGATAGCCCAAAAGTGTCGCTCGTTCCAACCGCAACCTGCTTACTTCCGCATTGCGTCTGGTGTAGGTTCGACTGCACCATTCGCCTACCCGCAGGACAGCCAAAATGACCCAGTTCAACGAAAAAGAACTCACCGCCGCCGTGATCGACAGTTTTGAGGAGACGCCGGATCCGCGGATCAAGTTCCTGCTGGAAGAGCTGGTCAAGTCGATGCACGGCTACGTCGCCAAGACCGGCCTGACTTTCGACGAGTGGAATTACGCGATCGAATTTCTGACCCGGGTCGGGCAGAAATGCACCCCGACCCGGCAGGAGTTCATCCTGCTGTCGGATGTGTTCGGGGTTTCCATGCTGGTCGACGCGGTGAACCATCGTGAGCGTGAGGGCGCCAGCGAGACCACGGTGCTCGGCCCGTTCTATGTCGGCGAGCACAGACTGAAGCCGCACGGCACCGACATTTCGCCGGAATTGCCGGGCGAACGGATGTTCGTGCAGACCCGCGTCACCGATCTCGACGGCAAGCCGCTCGCCAACGTCCCCGTCGATGTCTGGCACGCCGACGGCGACGGCTATTACGATTCACAGCGGCCGAACTATGAAGAGACCGGTCCGTCGTCGCGTGCGCGCTTCGTCACCGACGCCGACGGCCGGTTGTTCTTCCGCACGATTCTGCCGTGCAGCTATCCCATTCCCACCGATGGTCCGGTCGGCGAGATGATCCTGCAGGTCCGGCGTCATCCGATGCGCCCCGCCCATATCCACTTCCTTGTCAACGCCAAGGGCTATGAGCCGCTGATCACCCACGTCTTCATCGACGGCGACAAATATCTCGATTCCGACGTGGTGTTCGGCGTCAAGGACGACCTGATCGCCAAGGTCGAAAAGCGCACCGATGCGACGACGCCCGACGGCAAGCCGGTCAAGGCGCCCTGGCATTTGATGACCTATGAGTTTCACTTAAAACCCGGCAAGGGCGAAGCGCCGCAGCCGATGGGCGTCAAGGTCGGCGAGCCGGCTTGAGGCGAAAAGCTGTGGGGTGGGCAAAGGCGCTCTTGCGCCGTGCCCACCGCGACAGCGTGCATCCCATGATGGTGGGCACGCTTCCGCCTTCGCTCGTTGCGATTAGGCGGACGCGGTCGCTTCGCCCACTCTACCAGTCTAATGATGGCCGCGCGTTAGCGTCGCCAGCAACACCAACACCGCGCCCGCCAGAATCGCCGTCGCGCATTTCCAGAACAGCGAGGGGTTGCGTTCGATCAGCGGCGTTGCCGTTGAAGTCAGATATCTCCCATTGGGATGGCGCAGATCGAAGGTGAATTCCGACAGGCTTTCGTACCGCTGCCAGGGATCGGGATGCACCGCCTTTTTCAACGCGCCGTCGATCCATGGCGCAATCTCGCGGCCGGCCCCTTGCGCGGAGACGTAGCGTAGTCGGCCGAACTGGGATTTGGTTCTCGCCTGCGCGATCCGCGCGCCATAGGGCAATTTGCCTGTCAGCATCTGGTAGGCGATGACGCCGAGCGAAAACAGGTCCGAGCGCGGGGAAGCGTTTTCACCGCGAAAATATTCCGGCGCGGTGTATTGCGCCGTGCCCAGAATGTCGCCGTCGATATCGGGAGCAACTTCGGAAACGCCCGCGATCCTGGTTGCGCCGAAATCGATGATCTTCACCGTTCCGGTCTTGTCGATCATGATGTTGGCGGGCCGCAAATCCCGGTGCAGCATCTCCTTGCGGTGAAATGCGCGCAAGCCTCTCGCGATCTGCTCGACAATGCCGCGCACGGTTTCCAGCTCGGGTCTTGGGTTGTCGATCATCCATTGCGCCAGCGTCTGGCCGTCGACGAATTCGGTGACGACATAGAGATAGTTGCGCTTCCTTGCCTGCGCGCACGGCTTTAAGACATGCGGGCTGTCGATGCGGCGGGCGACCCACTCCTCCATCATGAAGCGCTTGAGGTAATCCGGATTGTCGCGCAGGTCGATCGACGGAATCTTGATCGCGACCAACGCGTCGCTTTCGGTGTCGGACGCCAGATAAATGTGGCTGCGGCTGCTGGCGTGCAATTCCCTGACGATGCGGTAGCCGTCGAAGATCGCGCGCGCTTCGAGCAGCGGCGCGGGCGGCAAATCCGATGGGCGTCCGAGGAGGTCGCTAGCTTCGCCATCTGGCACCTGGTCGAGCCTGATAATCTGGACCGTGAGGTTGTCCTGGCTGCCGCGCGCGAGCGCCTCGTCGACGATGATCCGCGCCGCCTGGTCCAGATCCTGCGCATGATCGTGGATGGTGCGGGCGGCAAAGCGGGCGCTGACATGCTCATGGACGCCGTCGGTTGCCAGCACGAACACGTCGCCGGCCTCGGTCGGCAATGCTTGGTAGTCGATCTCGACCCAGGGATTGATGCCGAGCGCCCGGCTCAGATAGCTTTGTTCGGACGACACCGTGACGCG
>Ga0207702_10001160_pt1 | contig 26852 bp, 33 predicted proteins | sample KBSCornC62_FD_184302 | JGI IMG/M metagenome (GOLD analysis project Ga0207702, IMG submission 184302) | Corn rhizosphere microbial communities from Kellogg Biological Station, Michigan, USA - KBS Corn C6-2 (SPAdes) (version 2) | ecosystem: Host-associated > Plants > Roots > Rhizosphere > Soil ...
CGGGAAGTACTGGGTTGGCGTGTTGAAGAGCTGGGCGTCCGGCGTGATCGCCGAACGCAGCGCCCAGTAGAACGGGAACAAGCAGTAGATCCCGATCGCGACGATCAGGAGCCAGAAGCCGACGCGTCCCAGCACGCGGCCGGCGGGACTCCGGCGGAGGCGAACCGAGCGCGAGACCGGGCGCACCCGGGCGGTGGTCTCAGCCGCGGTGCTCATTCGTCGCCCACCCGAACGACGGTGACGTAGATGACGACGAAGAGGGAGATGATCAGGAAGATCGCGACGCAGAGCGCGGCGCCGTAGCCGACGTGCCCGTCCTGCACGATCGCGCCCTGGGCGACGACCGCCATCGACTGCTGCCCGAGGCGATTGCCGAAGAAGACGGCGAACACGTCGTAGACGCGGAGCGCGTCGAGCGTCCGGAAGATCAGCACTACGAGGATGGCTGGCCGCAGCAGCGGGAACGTGATCCGCCAGAACTGCTGCAGCTTGTTCGCGCCGTCGACCGAGGCAGCCTCGTACAGGTCTTCAGGAATCACCTGGAGCCCGGCGAGGAGCAGCAGCGCGACGAACGGCACCGTCTTCCAGATGTCGACGGCGGAGACAGCGGCAAGTGGATGCTGGGTGACCCACGACTGCGAGTGCGAGGTGAGATGCAGGCGCAGCGCGAGGTCGTTGATCACGCCGAAGGTGTCGTCGAGCATCCACAGCCACATCTTCGCGGCGACGACCGTCGGGATCGCCCAGGGCACGAGCATGATCGCGCGCATCACGCCCCGGCCCTTGAACTTCGAGTTGACGACGAGCGCGATGATCAGCCCGAGGGCGAACTCGATCGAGACCGTGATCGCCGTGAACTTGATCGTCAGGACGACGCTGTCGCGGAAGATCGTGTCGTGGATCAGCTGGTGGTAGTTGTCGAGCCCGACCCACTTCGTCGGCGTGATGCCGGCGAGGAACTCCTGGTTCGTGAAGCTCTGGTAGACGGTCTTGCCCAGCGGATAGATCGCAACGAAGGCGACGATCAGCAGCGAGGGCAGGAGCAGCAGCCACGCGAGCCGCGTCTGGCGCCGCTGCAGCTTGGTGCCGCGACGGCGACGGCGGCGAGGCACGGGTGTCGGAGTTGCTACGGAGCTCACGCGAAAGAGTGAGGGAGGATGACAGACGCCATCCTCCCTCGTTCCGTCAAGCCGTGAGGCCTACTTCGACTTCAGGATCTGCTGGAGCTTCGACTTCATCCCCGGCAGCACGCTCTTGGCGGACGCGCCGTTGAGGATCTGGTTGACGCCCTGGTAGATCACCTTGGACGCCTCGTTGTAGTGCGTCCCCAAGTACTTCGCCGGACGCGTGACGCGCGCGACGGAGGCGATCGCCGGCTTCAGGTACGGGTTCGTCCTGACGACGGCCTTGTCCTTCGCCACCGACGCGATCGTCGGGACGTTGGAGTTCGTGATCGCGTCGAACTTCTCGACGGCCGGGCTCGTCATGTAGCGGACGAACTCGATCGCGGCGTCCTTGTGCTTCGAGTACTTGGAGACCGCGAGCTGCCAGCCGCCGACGGTGCCGACGGGGTTCCCGTTCGCGCCGTGCGGAAGCGTGGTCACGCTGAACTTGCCCTTCACCTTGGAACCGGCGCCGGCGCCGATCCCGTACTGGTACGGCCAGTTCCGCGCGAAGGCGGCGTCACCGTTGTCGAACGCGTGCTCGGTCTGGTCTTCCTGGTACGTCGTCACGCCGCGCGGTGTGATCTTGCCGATCTGGTTGCGCATCGCGTCCAGGATGGTGGCGGCCTTCGCGTTGTTGATCGTGACCTTGCCGTTGTCGATGAAGTGTCCGCCGCCCGCCGACGCGAGCCACTCGAGCGAGTTGCAGGTGAGGCCCTCGTAGGCGTTCCCCTGGAAGACGAAGCCCGCGAAGTTCGCGTTCGTCTTCTGCTCGCCGGCCTGGATCTTCGCGGCCATCGAGAAGAGCTGGTTCCAGGTCTTCGGCGGCGTCTTGTAGCCGTACTTCTTCAGCAGGTCGGTGCGGTAGTAGAGGATTCCGTAGTCGCCGAACCACGGCATCGCGACGAGCTTTCCGTTGATGGTGTCGTTCGCGACGATGCCGGCGGCGTGCAGCTTCGACTGCTTGCCGAGCTTCGGCTTCAGGTTGACGAGGTACGGCGCGAACGCGCCGGGCCAGACGACGTCGATCATCGCCACGTCGATCGACGACGACTTCGACGAGAACGCCCGCGCGAGCTGCGCGTACGCCGCATCGGAGGCCGCCGAATGCGGCACGACCGTGACCTTGATCCCGGTGTCCTTCGTGAATCGCTTGGCGAGCGCCGTGTCGCGCACGTGGCCGTTGCCGACGGAGTCGCCGACGAATGTGATCTTCTGTCCGTGGTACTTCTTCTTGATCGCCGCGGCATTCGGCACCTTCGGCGCTGCGATCGTCGTCGCCTGATGTGCCGCCGTCGGCTTGGCGCTACCGACCGCGACGACGCTCAGGGAAGCGACGAGCGCAACCGCGCCGACGGCTCCCGCGAGGACCAGCAGTCTGCGGTGTTTCACTCTCCCACGTCCTTTCCTAGACCCCTATTGGACACGCGGACAACGTTGAACCGCTTGCAAATGCGTGTCAAGCGGGAAAAGTACCTGAGTGGTGACGACGGCCGCTAGCGCCCGAGCGGCTCGCGCGCGGGCCCGGCGAGGCGCGCCTTGAGGCGGAGGATCGCCTTGGTGTGCAGCTGGGAGACGCGCGACTCGGTCACGCCGAGCACCTCGCCGATCTCGCGCAGGGTCAGTTCTTCGTAGTAGTAGAGGGTGACGACGAGCTTCTCGCGCTCCGGCAGGCGCGCGATCGCCTCGCCGAGCGCCTCCTTCAGCTCGGTCTGCGCCAGCTCGGCCTGCGGCTCCGGGCCCTGCGTGTCCTCGATCGTGTCGATCAGGGCGACCTGGTCACCGCCGGTGGACGAGACCGTCCACAGCTCGTCGAGCGCGGCGATCGAGGAGCGGCCGATCTCGGAGAGGCTCTCGTCGAGCTCGTCCGTCGTCATCCCGAGCTTCTCGGAGATCTCCTCGTCCGTCGGCGCGCGGTGGAGCTTCCGCTCGAGCTCGCCGATCGCGCGCTCGATGTCGCGGGCACGCGAGCGGACAGAGCGCGGCACCCAGTCGAGCGCCCGCAGCTCGTCGATGATCGAGCCCTTGATGCGGGCGATCGCGTACGTCTCGAATTTGATGTCGCGGTTCGGGTCGAAGCGCTCGATCGCGCCGATCAGCCCGAGCAGCCCGTACGAGACGAGGTCGTTCTCGTCCACGTGCGCCGGCAGCCCGCTGCCGAGCCGGCCGGCGACGTACTTGACCAGCGGCGCGTAGGTCAGGATCAGCCGGTCGCGGACGCCCTGGTCCTTCGTCCTCGTGTACTGGCGCCAGAGAGCCTGGGTCTCGTCCTGAGCCACGCGCAGAGAATACGACTCAGACCCGCGGTTTCCTCAAGTTCCGCACCGCGAGGCTCAGGAACCAGATCGCGATCACCCCTGCGGCGATCACCACGACGACCAGCCCGAGCTGCGTGTCCACGGCCTCGGCGGCGGCTGCGGCGATGCCCGCGAAACCGATCGCGAGGACGAGGAAGAGCGCGCCGAGCGCGGGCCTGGGCGGCGGCGGGGCCACGGGCCGGATGCTAGATCGCGCGCGGCTACAATCGCCGCGCAACCCTAGGGGCGTAGCTCAACTGGCAGAGCACCGGTCTCCAAAACCGGGGGTTGCAGGTTCGAGTCCTGCCGCCCCTGTGGGCCAGATCGAGCCGAAACCCGCTTCTTTAGGCGGGTTTCGGTATCTCTGCTGCCGCTCCGCTCCTACCGCTGAGAACCGCTCGGGACTGGCGCCGGCTGGCGCAAGAAAGGACGTGAAAAGCGAGGGTCGGCAAGAGCCTCCGCGAGGCGGCGACCGACACGCTTTGCATCCGCCTGAGCGGCGTGACGTCGCCGCTCCAGCGCGGGGGCGGCCAGATGAGGAGTACACTGGCGGCACTGGCCCTGCGGCCAGAACCCCGGCCGAAAGCCCGAAGGCCGCCAACGCGCGTCGGCGTGCGAGGCGATGAGCCTAGGCAAACAGAGTTCGACTTGCAGGGCCAGCACTTCGCAGGCACGGGCGGGCCGAACTCGATTGTTCGCGTCTACTGGACGCGGGACGTCCCTACCGCGCCCGCCTCTCCCACGCCTACGCCGCGCCGGCGGTACGATCGCCCGTGGTGCTTCCGCGCCCGTGGGTGGCGGCGGCGCAACTCGGATACGCGCGGGAGCGGCTTCGGTCTCCAGCCGGGGGCGCCCTTCGTCGGCACTGCCGTCGGACGAGAGGCGACCTGTGGCGAACAGCGAGGAGCGGCCGGGCGAGCGCGGGAAGATGCTGGCCTCGATCTCGAACGCCATCCTCGGCATCCACCGCCAGTACTACGGCCGCGGCGCGAGCCGGGCGCGCACGGTGATGGGCGCGGACTACGTGATCTGCTTCCTGGAGGGCATCTACACGCCCGTCGAGCGTACGCTGATCGAGGCCGGCCGCTTCGACGCCGTCCAGGAGACGCGCGCCGCCTTCCAGGAAACCATGCGCGAGAAGTTCTCGGACGCCGTCGAGCAGGCCGTCGGGCGCAAGGTGATCGGCTTCCTCTCGCAGGTGCACGTCGACCCGGACCTCGCGGTCGAGACGTTCGTCCTCGAGAGCCGCGACGGCTCCTCGCCGGCTCCCGAGAGCTAGCTCACCGCAGCCACGGCGCGAGCAGGCTCTCGATGTCGCGGCACCCACGCGGTGTCTCGAGGCGGGCGCGTACGCGCTTGTTCTCGACGACGACCAGTGTCGGGAGCGCCTCGACCCTGAAGCGCTCGGCGAGATCGGCGTGCTCGTCGACGTCGACCTTGACCACCTGGAACGACTCGTGGTTGCGGCGGCGCTGCAGGACCTGGGAGAGGTAGCCCTCGACTCGCCGCGAACGGCCCGACGCCTTGGCGAAGAAGAAGACGAGGCGCGGCCGTATCGCCGCGCCGTCCTCGCGCACTCTCTCGGCGACGCTCATCGTGGCGCCTCCTCGACGACCAGGGTCTGCAGTGCGTCGTGCAGGGTCGGGAAGAGCCTCACCACGCGGTCGACCCCGGCGAGACGCAGCACACGCGTCGGATGCGAGCCGTTGCCGACGAGCACGAGCTCGCCGCCGCTCCTGCGACGCCGCTTCGCCTCGCCGACGATCAGTCCGCAGATCGTCGAGTCGAGAAACGACACGCCGCTCAGGTCGAGCACGACGGCGCGCGCGCCGTACCCGTCGGTCGATGCAAGGCACGACCGCACCTCCGGCTCGGAGTGGAGGTCGAGCTCTCCGCTGACGGAGATCAGCATGACTTGATCGCCGAGCTCGGCGACCGTTCCACGATACGGCAGCACGCTCATGCTGCCCACCGTCCTCGTTCGTTCGAGACGCCGTTCACTCTGAGCACCCCCGTTGGCTAGACGTTCAGCTTCCGAGGGACGCCTTCGGCCCCTAGGGCCAAAAACGCTCCCGCGTGCTCAAGCCGGTGCCGACCGGTGCCGGTGCCGGTGCCACCTCCGCGAGGCGCGCCGGGACCTATCCGCAATTATAATCAACCTCCGGCCCCTCGAAACGGGCCCCAGCTGCCCCCTCGGATCGACGCTACTATGGAGGCGTACGCACGTCCGCGGGGTCGCTCCACCGCTTCTCCTTCCTTCCGGGCGCTCGTTCTGGAGAAGCGGGAGCGGAAGGCGGCCATGGACGAGAGGTCCGACGGGCACGGCGACCGCGGGAAGCTCGCGGCGGGGATCTCGAACGCCGTCGCCGGCATCCACAGGCAGTACTACGGACGAGGGGCGAGCCGGACGCGCACCGTAATGGGCGGCGATTACATCATCTGCTTCCTCGAGGACATCTACACGCCGGTCGAGCGCACGCTGATCGACGCGGGGAAGTTCGCGACCGTGCAGGAGACTCGCACGGCGTTCCAGGAGACGATGCGGGACAGGTTCTCCTCCGAGGTCGAGGCGCTCACAGGCCGCAAGGTGGTGGGCTTCCTCTCGCAGGTGCACGTCGCCCCGGACCTCGCGGTCGAGACATTCGTGCTCCAGCCGCTCGACGGAACCAAGCTCGCGTCCGAGTAGGCCTGGCCGCTAGCGAGCGCCGAGCACGTACTCGTGGTCGTCGATGTCCACCTTCGTCGGCGCACGCCCGCCGTCGCGGAGCCACGATTGCAGCAGGTTCAGGATCTCGACGAGCGTGTGATCGGGGTTCTTCTGCACCTGCAGGCAGACCTGCAGCCGGGTCTCGTCGAAGAGGACGGCCTGCAGGTCGAGCTCGCGGTCGAGCCGCTCGACGAGCCCGAGCGCTGCTTCCTCATCGATGACGTTCACCCGGACGACCAAGCTGCCCTTCCCGCGATCAAGGTTGTTGCGATCGCGATGCGGTCGGGGCTACCTAGAGCCGGGGCGCTCCCGCGAATCAAATCGCCGGTTCCGGAGCCACCGCCTGGCGCACCGGAGCCGAGCGGTCATTGTAGCTCGACGCACGATGCGGTACGAGCCCGGCTTTAGAGTTGGCGGCGTGGCCGTGACGAGCTCCCAGGCCGAGGCGTTCGACGAGCGCCGCGCCCGCATGGAAGCGCTCGCCGCCGAGCTGCGCGAGCGGACGGCGCAGGTCGCCCGCGGCGGCGGCGAGCGCGCACTCGAGAAGCACCGCTCCCGCGGGAAGCTGACCGCGCGCGAGCGCGTCGACCGCCTGCTCGACCCGGACACCGCCTTCCTCGAGCTGTCGGCGCTGGCGGCGTGGGAACTCTACGACGGGCAGGCGCCGGGTGCCGGGATCGTTACCGGCATCGGCACGATCGAGGGCCGCGAGTGCGTCGTCGTCGCGAACGACGCCACGGTCAAGGGCGGCACCTACTTCCCGCTGACGGTGAAGAAGCACCTGCGCGCCCAGGAGGTTGCGGAGCAGAACCGCCTGCCGTGCATCTACCTCGTCGACTCCGGCGGCGCCTTCCTGCCGCTGCAGGCCGAGGTGTTCCCGGACCGGGACCACTTCGGGCGGATCTTCTACAACCAGGCTCGCCTTTCGGCCGCCGGGATCCCGCAAATCGCGTCGGTGATGGGCTCGTGCACGGCCGGCGGCGCGTACCTGCCGGCGATGAGCGACGAGACGATCATCGTCAAGGGCACGGGCACGATCTTCATCGGCGGCCCGCCGCTCGTGAAGGCGGCGACCGGGCAGGACGTGAGCGCCGAGGAGCTCGGCGGCGCCGACGTGCACGCGCGGCTCTCGGGCGTCGCCGACCACTACGCCACCTCCGACGAGCATGCGCTCGCGCTCGTGCGCGAGATCGTCCGCAACGTGAGCCTGCCGGCGAAGGAGCCGCCGTGGGAGGCCGCGGCGCCGGAAGAGCCCGCAGCCGACCCGAGCGAGCTCTACGGCCTGATCCCGACCGACTTTCGCCACCAGGTCGACCCGCGCGAGCTGATCGCCCGGATCGTCGACGGCTCCCGCTTCCACGAGTTCAAGGCGCTCTACGGCGAGACCCTCGTCTGCGGCTTCGCGCGGATCGAGGGCTACCCGGTCGGGATTCTCGCGAACAACGGCGTCCTCTTCGGCGAGTCGGCGGCGAAGGGCGCGCACTTCGTCGAGCTCGCGTGCAAGCGGCGCGTGCCGCTCGTCTTCCTGCAGAACATCACCGGCTTCATGGTCGGCAAGGAGTACGAGGCCGGCGGGATCGCGCGCGACGGCGCCAAGCTCGTGACGGCGGTCGCGTGCGCGGAGGTGCCGAAGTTCACGGTCGTCACCGGCGGCTCGTTCGGCGCCGGCAACTACGGCATGTGCGGGCGCGCGTACTCGCCGCGGCAGCTCTGGATGTGGCCGAACGCGCGCATCTCGGTGATGGGCGGCGAGCAGGCGGCGACGGTCTTGACGATCGTCGGCGACGCCGATCCCGACGAGATCCGCGCCAAGTACGAGGCCGAGGGCAACCCGTACTACTCGACCGCGCGGCTCTGGGACGACGGGATCATCGACCCGCTCGACACGCGGCGGGTGCTGGCGCTCGGGATCGCGGCCGCGCTGAACGCTCCGATCCCCGAGACCACCTTCGGCGTCTTCCGGATGTAGAAACCGACGAGCTAGGGGGCAGCCTTGAACCACACGCTTGAGCTGGACGACGACGACCTGCGGCTGCTGCATGCCGCGCTGCACTCCTATCTCGACGACTTCGGGCACGAGGAGGCGGACGTCCTGCGGCGGATCAAGGAGCTGATGGCGCGCCTGCCGACGCCGGGCGTGCCGGACGACTCGTGACCGTCCGCCTGCTGCTCTGGGGGCTCGCCGACTCGAAGACGACGCTCGACGAGCTGCGCGCGAAGCTGCCCGAGCTGCCGGAGGGCGACCACTGGATCTCGGACGAGGCCGGCGAGCGCTTCGGCCTGATCTCGTTCTCTGGCGACGACGAGGTCGCCGCGGAGGCGCGAGAGCTGATCGGCAAGGACCCCGAGGTCGGCGAGGAGTTCGAGCTAGAGAACTAGCGTCTCGGGGAAGTCGACGCCGTCGTCGAAGCGGGCGAGTCGATACGGACCTAGGTCGATGCTCGGACTCTCACCGAGTATCTCCTCCGCGAGGGCGCGGCCGACGGCCGGTGACTGCATGAAGCCGTGGCCGCTGAAGCCGCAGGCGGCGTAGACGCCGTCGGCAACCTCCCCGAGGATCGGGTGCGCGTCCGGCGTCATGTCGTAGAGGCCGGCCCACGCGTCCTCGATCTCGACGGCGGTGGCCGGCGGATAGCGGTGGCGAAGCCGCTCGAGCCGGTCGGCGAAGAGCGACTCGTCCACCACCTCGTCGAAGCCCCAGCGCGGCTCGGGGTCGGTCATCGCCACCACGAGCCGGTCGCCGCGGCGACGGAAGTGGAAGCCCGTCTCGGCCTCGAGCACCATCGGCAGCCGCTCGGGCAAGTCGAGCTCGCCGGTCGCGAGCAGCTGCCGGCAGAGCGGCCGCACGGGAAGCTGGACACCGAGCGTCTCCCCCACCTGCGCCGACCATGGCCCGGCCGCGATCACGAACAGGTCGGCGTCGAGCGTCGTCGCGTCGCAGCCCTCCCGCACCTCGACGCCGAGCTTCGTCGCGCGCCGGACGAGCTCGCGCGCCACCGCGGGCGGGTCGGCGGTGCCGTCCGTGTGGCAGACGACGGCGCCGACGAGGTCGTCCGTCCGCAGGCCGTCGACGTACGACGGCTCGACACGCTCGGCCGGCACCCCGAGCTCCTCCTGCAGCGCGCGCCGCTCCTCGAGGGCGGCCAGGCCGTCCTCGGTGGTGGCGACGAACAGGTAGCCGACCTGCTCGAAGAGCGGCGGCCCCAGCTCCTCGAAGAAGCGGATGCTCGCCTGCGCGAGCCGCACCTCGGCGGCCGTCGAGAACTGCTGGCGCACGCCGCCCATCGCCTTCGCGGTCGCACCGCCGGCGACACGGCCCTTGTCGGCGAGCACGACCTCCCGAGCGCCGAGCGACGCCAGGTGGAACGCGACCGATGCGCCTGTCGCTCCGGCGCCGGCTACGACGACTCGAGCCACGCGTCCAGCTCGCGCTTCTCGTCAGCGTGCAGCGTCCGCAGCGGTGCGCGAACGTCCTCGCGTACCACCACGCCGCGCCGGCCGAGCACGTACTTCGCGGCGGCCTGGAACGGGAAGCGGTCGAGCGCCGCGCGCAGCGCCCCGACGTCGCCGTCGCCGTCGCGTACGAGCGCCACCACGCGCTCGGGGTAGACCGAGCCCAGGCCCGAGACCGCGCCGGCCGCGCCGCGCTCCAGCCCCTGCAGCACGAGCTCCTCGGCGCCGACGAAGACGTCGAGCCCCTCGAGCAGGTACGGCTCGACCGACTCGAACGGCTTGTCGGAGACCTTCAGGCCGGCGAAGTTGGCCGCCCGCTCGCGCAACCGCTCCAGCACCGGGATCGGCACTGCGTAGCCGCTGCGTGCCTTGAACTCGTAGACGTAGAACGGCGCCGGCTCGGCCGCGCGCGCCGCCGCGGCAAGGTGCGTCAGCAGCGCGTCGTCGTCGAGCGCGAAGTACGGCGGCGAGATCACCGCCACGCCGGCCGCACCGCTCGCGGCAGCGTGCTCCGCGAGCGCGGAGGTCTCGTGGGTCGTCTGTGCGCCGCAGTGGACGATCACCGGGAGCGGCCCGTCGAGGAACAGCTCCGCCGCGCGGCGCCGCTCGGCCGCCGAGAGCAGGATCCCCTCGCCCGTCGTGCCGAGCGCGAGCACGCCGTCCAGCCCGGCCGCGGCCAGGAAGTCGAGGTACGGCCGGAAGGCCTGCTCGTCCAGGGCGGCACCGTCCTCGCGGAGTGGCGTGACGGCTGCCGCGAGCGCTCCGCGCAGCATGCGGCAACTCTACGATGCGCACCTGTGCAGGCGCTGCGGGTCGAACGAGACGGCGAGCTCCTCCGCGTCACGCTGGCGCGGCCCGAGCGGCGCAACGCCTTCGACGCCGCGCTGATCCGCGAGCTCACCGAGGTCTTCTCGGACGTCGGCGACGCCCGCGTCGTCGTGCTCGCCGGGGACGGCCCGAGCTTCTGCGCCGGCGCAGACGTCGAATGGCAGCGCGCGTCGATCGACCTGACGTTCGACGAGAACGTCGAGGACGCGCTCCGACTGCACGCGATGCTGGCCGCGCTCGACGCCTGCCCGGCGCCGCTCGTGGCGCGCGTCCAGGGGTATGCGCTCGGCGGCGGCTCCGGCCTGGTCGCCTGCGCGGACGTCGTCGTCGCGGCGCTCGACGCGACCTTCGGCTTCAGCGAGGTCCGGCTCGGGATCATCCCGGCGGTGATCTCGCCGTTCGTCTTCGCGCGGATCGGTGCGGGCGCGGCGCGGCCGCTGTTCGTCACCGGAGAGCGGTTCGGCGCCGAGACGGCGCTGCGGATCGGGCTCGTCGACGAGCTGGCGGACGACCTCGACACCGCGGTCGAGCGCCAAGTCGCGGCGATCCTGAGCTCGGGCCCCCAGGCGACGCGGGCGGCGAAGCGGCTGACCCGCGACCGGCCGGCGGACGCGACCGAGCTCGCGCGTATAGCCGCCGGTCTCCGCGCGGGCGACGAGGGCCAGGAAGGCCTGCGCGCCTTCCTCGAGAAGCGCGCCCCGAACTGGTCGCGCTGAAGAGGTTTTCCTCTTTACAACTCGGGTAGCAGCGCCCCGTCCAGTTCACAACGAAGGGGGAAACATGTCGCGCAAGCTAGCCGCTTTCGCTGCGCTAGCAGCAGTCGCCGCGTTGGCGTTCGCCGCATCCGCGACGAGCTCAGCCGGCACCGCGCAGCCGACGAAAGCAACTGGGACAACCTCGACGACCACCCAGCTAGGCACGGTCAGCACGAGGCTGCAGGTCAAACGCTTCGTGAAGCGCGGGAGCCGCCTGTACGCGGTCGGCACCGCGATCTCGCAGTTCACGCCCACCGCGGCGAACGCGGCGCAGTACCCGACGAAGACGGTGCGTCGTGCGTTCACGGCGCCGGTCCGCAAGCTGAAGACGATCCAGTCGGCGCAGCGGATCTGCCCGGTGCTCGACCTGACGCTGGGCCCGCTGGATCTCAACCTCCTCGGCCTGATGGTGCACCTCGACACCGTGCACCTGACGATCACGGCCGACTCGAACGGCGGCCTGCTCGGTAGCCTGCTCTGCTCGCTCGCGGGTCGCAGTGGCGGGTTGGCCACCATGAAGGCCGCGAAGACGCTCACCAGCGCCGCGAGCCGTAGCGGACTCGCGACGAAGGGTGTCCGACTCTCGGCGCCCATCTACCAGACGACCTCGTCGAACGGCACGACGACGCTCTCGACGACCAAGTCGCCGATGGCGATCTGCACGGTCCTCGACCTGACGCTCGGGCCGCTCGACCTAAACTTGCTCGGGCTGATCGTCCACCTGAGCGGGGCCGCACCTACGGACCCGGTTCACCTGCTGATCACCGCCGACTCGAACGGCGGGATCCTCGGCAGCCTGCTCTGCTCGCTTGCGGGCGGGGGCGGCGGCGCGCGAGCGTCGTCCTAGTAGCAGCATCTGAGAAGGGCCCGGCTCCGGCCGGGCCCTTCCCTCTCCACTAGCCTCCGCTCGTGCAGATCGAGAGGCTGCTCGTGGCGAACCGCGGCGAGATCGCGCTGCGCGTCTTCCGCGCCTGCCGCGAGCTCGGGATCGCGACCGTGGCCGTCGCTCCCGAGGACGACGGCGGCTCCCTGCACGCGCGCTCGGCGGAAGAGACCGTTCGCATCTCGTCGTACCTCGACGCGGCCGAGCACGTCCGGGCCGCCCGCGAGGCCGGCGCCGACGCGATCCACCCCGGTTACGGCTTCCTCGCCGAGAACGCCGACTTCGCCGAGGCGGTCGAGGCGTCGGGGCTGACGTGGGTCGGGCCGCCGCCGTCGGCGCTGCGGGCAGGCGGCGACAAGCTCGAGGCGAAGCGGCTGGCGCGCGAAGCCGGCGTTCCGGTCGTTCCCGAGGGCCAGCCGGACGAGGTCGGCTACCCGCTGATGATCAAGGCTGCGGCGGGCGGCGGCGGCCGCGGGATGCGCGTCGTGCGCTCGCCGGAGGAGCTGGAGGAGGCACTCGCCGCGGCGCGGCGCGAGGCGCAGGCGGCCTTCGGCGACGACCGCGTCTTCTGCGAGCGCTACGTCGAGCGTCCGCGCCACGTCGAGATCCAGCTCCTCGGCGACGCACACGGCACCGTGGTCGCGCTCGGCGAGCGCGAGTGCTCGGTGCAACGGCGCCACCAGAAGGTGCTGGAGGAGGCGCCGTCACCCGCCCTCGACCCGGAGCTCCGCGCGCGGATGAGCGACGCGGCGGTCGCGTTCGCCCGCGCGATCGGCTACCGCAGCGCCGGCACGGCCGAGTTCATGCTCGACGGGCGCGACTTCTGGTTCCTGGAACTGAACGGCCGCATCCAGGTCGAGCATCCGGTCACCGAGCTCGTCTCCGGCGCCGACCTGGTCGCGGAGCAGATCCGCATCGCGCAGGGCAAGCCGCTCTCGGCCGAGCCGCGGATCGTCGGGCACGCGGTCGAGGTGCGGCTCTACGCCGAGGACCCGAAGACGTTCCTGCCGCAGGCCGGCCGGGTCGAGCGGCTACGGCTGCCCGACGGGGTCCGCGTCGACGCCGGCGTTGCCGAGGGCGACGAGGTCGGCACCGGGTACGACCCGATGATCGCCAAGCTGATCGCACACGGGTCGACGCGCGGCGACGCGCTGGAGCGGCTGGCCGCGGCGCTCGCGGAAACGGAGGTCGGCGGGGTCGTGACGAACCTGCCCTTCCTGCGGTGGCTCGTCGCGCATCCAGCGCTGCACGCCGGCGAGACGACGACCGCTTTCCTGACCGAGCACCCGCCGCTGTCGGCGCCCCCGCTGCGATTGCCGGACCGCCCGTGGCGTGGAGGCTTCCGACTCAACCTGCCGCCTCCGCCGCCGGCGCCGCCGCCCGACCTCGGCTCGGCGGTCGAGCGCGGCGGCGGACATGAACAGTCGACGCTGACGGCGCCGATGCCCGGCACGGTGATCCGTGTGCTGGCAGCCGAGGGCGACCGCGTCGAGCCGCGCCAGCCGCTGGTCGTGCTCGAGGCCATGAAGATGGAGACGCCGGTCGTCTCGCCTTACGCGGCGGTCGTGCGGAAGGTGCACGTGAGCGAGGGCGCGAGCGTCGCGGGCGGCGACGTCCTGGTCGAGCTCGAGGAGTAACGCGGGGAGCTAGAAGAGCTTCTGGAGCTTCATCGCCTGGCCCATGTCGCCCTTCACCTTCAACTTCCCGGACATGTACGCGGCGGTCGGGTTCTGCTCGCGGTTCGCGATCTTCCTGAACGTCTCGGCGGAGGCGGAGATGGTGCAGTCGGCGTCGCCGTCCCGCTCGCTGACCGAGACCTTGCCGTCGTCGACGTCGACGAGCCACGTGCCCGCGCCGTCGATGTCGAACTTGTAGCTCGCGGTCATCCCCTTCGCCTTCGACTGGTCGACGCGCGACTCCAGGGTCTCGAAGAACTCTCTCGGCTCCATGGGCGGCTGAGACTACAGAACCGGCTCGGGCTCGAGGCGGCGCTGCGGGCGGCTCGACGGCAGCAGCAGCGCGAGCGCGAGTCCTGCCAGCGGAGCGGCCGCCGCGGCGTACATCGCCGAGCGCAGGTCAACGGCGTCGGCGAGCGCGCCGAGCCCGACCGCCGCGATCCCGCCGAGCCCGATCGAGAGCCCGATCGACAGGCCCGACGCCATCCCGATCCTGTGCGGCAGGTACTCCTGGGCCATCACCATCGTCACGCCGAAGGTCGAGATCACGCACACGCCGACGAGCGCGAGCGCGACCGCCCCGGGCACGCCGCCGACGAGGACGTAGACGAGCGTCAGCGGCGCCGTCGCGGCCATGCTCGCGATCACGACCGGGCGGCGACCGACCCGGTCGGCGATCGGCCCGGCCGCCAGCGTCCCGAGCCCGCCGGTCAGCAGCATCAGCGAGAGCAGGTGCGAGCCGTGCGACTTCGAGTTTCCGAGCGACACCTCCCAGAGCGGGACGAACGTAATCAGGCCGAACCACGCGACACTCCGGAACGCGATCACGCCGAGGAGCAGCGCGAGTGCGCCCGGCCGGTCCTCGCCGGCGGCGGCCGACCGCGTCCCCGGCTCCGGGACGAAGCTGCGCAGGAACGGCAGCACGAGCACGAGCGCGACGGCAACCGCGAGCACGGGCAGGGCGAGCAGCAGGCCGCCGGTCAGGCCGAGCGCCAGCACGAGCGGCGTCGTCGCCGTCGGCCCGAGCGCGTAGCCGACGTTCCCGCCGATGGAGAACAGGCTCATACCGCTCGCGCGCTTGCGGCCGCTCGCGTATGCCGCGAACTTCGAGCCCTCCGGGTGGTAGGCGGCGACGCCGAGGCCCGAGATCACGACCAGGACGAGCACGAGCCAGTAGGAAGGCGCAGCCGCCGCCAGCGCGATCCCGATCCCCGCGAGCGCGACGCCGCCCGGGAGCAGCCAGCTCACGCCGCGCCGGTCCGACCACGCGCCGAACAGCGGCTGCACGAGCGACGACGCGGCCGTGGAGGCGAGCATCACGACCGCGGCGAGCGTGTACGAGAGCGAGAAGCGGTCGACCATGAACGGCAGCAGTGCAGGCAGCGCGCCGTTCGCAAAATCGGTCGCGCAGTGGCCGGCGGAGAGCGCCGCCATCGCTCGCCGGTCGAGCTCGGCCCGCACGACCCGAGCGTAGCTGCGGGAAACCCGTGACCTCGATCCGCGGTTTGCGCGATGGCGGGTGCCGGCCGGGGCCGCACACTCGACGCGGGAGGTGTCGGAGATGAGCGAACGCACGAACGTCGTGATCGTCGGAGGTGGAGTCGCAGCACTGGAAGGCGCGCTCGCGTTACACGCGCTTGCCTCCGAAGCCGTCGACGTCGAGCTCGTCGCGCCCGAGCACGACTTCACCTACCGGCCGTTGCTGGTGGCCGAGCCGTTCGGCCACGGCAGCGTGCGCACGTTCCCGCTGCAGCGGCTGGCCGAGGCGGCCGGCGCGCGGTACCGGCAGGCGATCGTGACCGGTGTCGAAACCGAGCAGCGACTCGTGCGCACCGCCTCGTCCGACGCGATCCACTACGACGAGCTGCTGCTCGCCCCCGGCGCCGTGCCCGTGACGGCCGTCCCCGGAGCGCTCTGCTTCCGCGGGCCAGCCGAGGCCGGCGCGCTCGAGCGCGTGCTCGACGAGGCGGCGCGCGGGAGCGTCGACAGCATCGTCTTCGCCGTCCCCGCCGGCGCCGCCTGGACGCTGCCGCTCTACGAGCTCGCGCTGCTCGCGCGGGCGCGGCTGGTCGACAGCGGCTCCTCCGGCGTGCGCATCGCCATGGTCACCGCCGAGCACGCGCCGCTGCAGCTCTTCGGCACCACGGCGAGCGACGCCGTCGCCGAGCTGCTCGAGGCGCGCGGGATCGAGCTCCACACGGCCGCGACGCCGCTCTCCTTCGCAGACGGCGTCCTCTCCACCGCCCCGAGCGGCGGTGTCGAGGCCGACGTCGCCGTCGCGCTGCCGAGGCTCGAGGGCCCGCGGCTCCAGGGCGTGCACCACGACGCGCATGGCTTCATCCCCACCGACGACTACGGCCAGGTCGCGGCCGAGGTCGACGTGTGGGCCGCCGGCGACGCGACCAGCTTCCCGCTCAAGCAGGGCGGGATCGCGGCGCAGCAGGCGGACGCCGCCGCGGCATCGATCGCCGCCCGGGCGGGCGCGCCGGTCGACCCCGAGCCATTCCGGCCGGTCCTGCGAGGGCTGCTCCTGACCGGGATGGTGCCGCGCTTCCTGCGCGCCGAGCCCGGCACGCCTGCGTCGACCGTCGACACCGAGCCGCTCTGGTGGCCGCCGGCGAAGATCGTCGGCAGGCACCTCGCCCCGTTCCTGGCCGCGCACCTCGGCCTCTCCGACGTGCTGCCGGACGCGGCGCGCGGGGACGCGATCCCGATCGAGGTCGAGCTGACGCCGTGGCGACACGGCATCTGGGCGGAGGTCTAGGCGGCGCTCTCGACCGGCTGCAGGTGGCGGTCGATCAGCACGTAGCCGAGCTCCCACTGGGTGCGCGCGATCTGGAGGCGGTTCCGCTCGAGCGCCGTCGGGCTCGCGGAGCGCCGCCGCAGGTCTTGCCGCTCGGCCACGAGCGCCTCGAGCCGGGCCGCCAGCTCCTCGGCGGTCGCAGGAAGGCGGCTCCGCCTGAAGCGGGCAGGCCGCAGATGCCGGAGTGACGTGCCGCGCGCCACGAGCCTGGTATCGGCAGCGACTCGCAAGACATGAACCCCCCGCATGAGGCGGCAGCCTAGGAAGGCGGTCGGCTAGCATCGCGCGGCGATGCGAGTCGAGGTCCAGGCGGTCGCGCCGGAGCAGGTCGAAGCCGACGTCGTCGCGGTCCCGCTCGCGGGCGGTGACGGCCTCGGCGGCGCCGCCGCGGCGCTCGACTCCGCGCTCGACGGGCTGCTCGGACGCCTCAGCCGCGACGGCGAGCTACGCAGTGACGCCGGCCGCACGGGCCTCGTCCACGTCGACGGCAAGCTCGCCAGCAGCCGCGTCGCCGTGGCCGGGCTCGGCGAACGCGTCGACGCGGACGCGCTGCGAACGGCGGCCGCGGCCGTCGCCCACGAGACGTCGGGCTTCGCCGAGACGCTCGCGTGGGCGCTCGACGACTCGCTGCCCGTCCCGCTCGAGGAGCAGGCGCGCGCGATCGTCGAGGGCACCGCGCTCGGCGCGTACGCCACCGCGCGCTGGAAGCGCGACGAGCCGAAGCCGAAGCTCTCCCGCCTCGTGCTCTGCGGCGACGGCGGCGGGCTCGCGGAGACGGCCGCGCGCGCGGAGACGGTGGCGGTCTGGACGAACCGCGCCCGCGACCTCGTCAACAGCCCGCCGAACGAGCTCACGCCGGAGCGCCTGGCCGAGCGCGCCCGCGAGATCGCCTCGTCGCTCGAGCACGTCACCGCCGAGGCGCTCGGGCCGGACGAGATCCAGGCGCAGGGCATGGGCGCCTTCGCCGCGGTGGCGCAGGGCAGCGACAACCCCGCCCGCCTCGTCGTGCTGCGCTACGACCCGCCCGAGCCGGCGCGCGGCGACCTCCTGCTCGGCCTCGTCGGCAAGGCGATCACCTTCGACACCGGCGGCATCTCGCTGAAGCCGGCGCTGCACATGGAGGACATGAAGGGCGACATGGCAGGCGGCGCGGCCGTGATCGAGGCGACCGGGGCGATCGCGGAGCTCGGACTCCCCGTCCGCGTCTTCACCGTCGCCGCGGCGACCGAGAACATGCCGAGCGGCAAGGCATACCGGCCCGGCGACATCATCACGGCCGCGAACGGCAAGACGATCGAGATCACGAACACGGACGCCGAGGGCAGGCTCGTGCTGGCCGACGCGCTCTGGTACGCGCGGCAGCAGGGCGCCACGCACGTGCTCGACCTCGCCACGCTGACGGGCGCGATGGAGGTCGCGCTCGGCGATCTCTACGCGGGCGTCTTCGCCAACGACGACGACTGGCGCCGGCAGGTCGTCGACGCGGGCGAGGCGAGCGGCGACCATGTCTGGCCCTTCCCAATGCACCCGCGCTACCGCCGCTACGTCGACTCCGCATTCGCCGACCTGAAGAACTCGTCCGACCTGCGCCAGGCGGGCGCCGTCCTCGCCGCCGCCTTCCTGGAGGAGTTCGCGGGAGACGGGCCGTGGGCGCACATGGACATCGCCGGCCCCGCCTTCCTCGAGCGCTCGCGCGGCGACTACATGAGCCAGCGCGGCGGCACCGGCTACGGCGTGCGCCTGATCGTCGAGCTCGCGCGACGGCTGAGCGAGCCGGCGGGGTAGTGCATGCTCCCGCGGCCGTGAGCGAAGACAACGTCTGGAGCGACGCCTGGGAGTCGGACGACGACTGGTCCGGCGGCGGCGCCGAGGCCCGGCGCCTGCCCCGCGGCGAGGAGCTAGGCGCAACCCTCTACCGGCTCGAGCCCGGCGACTCGGTCCCGTTCCACTTCCATCACGCGAGCGAGGAGCTGCTGGTCGTCCTGCGCGGGCGGCCGACGTTACGGGCCCCCGCCGGCGAGCGGCAGCTGCAGGAGGGAGACGTCGTCCACTTCGCGCGCGGACCGGCAGGCGCCCACGCGTTGCGGAACGAGACCGACAGCGAGGCCCGCTACGTGGTCGTCTCGACCCTGCACACGCCCGAGGTGGCGGAATATCCCGACCTCCGACAGATCACCGCCCAGGCGTCGACCGCCTCCCAGACCGGCGAGCGGCTGTGGCTGATCCACGACGTCGACGCGGCGCCGGCCGGCGACTGAGCCAGCGGAGCGCCGCCTGAACCTCGACCTCACGCCCGAGCACGAGCTCGTCCGCTCCACCGTCCGCGAGTTCGCCGAGGCGAAGGTCGCACCGGTCGCCGCCGAGCTCGACCGGGAGCACCGCTTTCCTTACGAGCTGGTCGCCGAGCTCGCCGGGCTGGGCCTGATGGGCATGCCGGTGCCGGAGGAGTACGGCGGCGCGGGCGCGGACACGCTCTCGTACGCGATCGCCGTCGAGGAGCTGACGCGGATCGACTCATCGGTCGCGATCACGATGGCCGCCCACACGTCGCTCGGCACGATGCCGATCCTCAACTTCGGCACCGAGGAGCAGAAGCGCGAATGGCTGCCCGAGCTCGCGAGCGGCCGGAAGCTGGCGGCGTTCGGCCTGACCGAGCCCGGCGCCGGCTCCGACGCCGCCGCAACGCGCACGACCGCCGAGCTACGCGACGGGCAGTGGGTCGTGAACGGCTCGAAGATCTTCATCACGAACGCCGGCACCGACATCACCGCCTGCGTGACGATCACCGCGCGCACCGGCGAGGACGAGATCTCGAACCTGATCGTCCCGAACGGGACGCCCGGCTACGAGATCTCGGCGCCGATGGACAAGCTCGGCTGGCGCGCCTCCGACACGCGCGAGCTCTCGTTCCGCGACTGTGCCGTGCCCGAGGGGAACCTGCTCGGCGAGCGAGGGCAGGGGTTCCGGCAGTTCCTCGAGATCCTCGACGGCGGGCGCATCTCCGTGGCCGCGATGGGCGTCGGCCTCGCGCAGGGCGCCTACGACCTCGCCTACGCCTACGCGAAGGAGCGCGAGCAGTTCGGCAAGCCGATCTCGAAGTTCCAGGCGGTGCAGTTCCAGCTGGCGGACATGGCGGTCGAGCTCGAGGCCGGGCGCGCGCTCACGTACAAGGCCGCGTGGCTGAAGGACCAGGGCCGGCCGTTCGCCAAGGAGGCGGCGATGGCGAAGCTCTACACCGGCGAGCTCTCGCACCGCGCGGCGAACGCGGCGCTGCAGATCCACGGCGGCTACGGGTTCATGGAGGAGTCTGCGATCGCCCGCCTGTACCGGGATCAGAAGATCCTGGAGATCGGGGAGGGGACGAACGAAGTCCAGCGGATGGTGATCGCCCGCCACCTCGGGCTCTGACGAGGAGAAGCGCGAGCGCCAGCAGGGCAACCCCGGCGACGACGATGATGATCCGGTCGCGCCAGTCGTGGCCGCCGCCGCCCGAGTACGCGGGAACCTGCACGCCGCCGGACGCGGCCAGCTTTCGCACGGCGTCGGTCGTGGACTGTACGAGCGCGTCGGGCGTCTTCCCCGGCCGCAGCCCGCGCAGGGCCCGCTGCTCGGCGGCCGTCGAGTGGTGCGGCCGGTAGACGCCGTACCCCGACGGCATCGCGACCAGCAGCCGCTTCGCGTAGACGAACGCGATCTCACTGCCGAGGAACCGCGAGTAGTCCTGCGGCCTGCGCCAGAGGCTGACGGCCGTGCCGAGGTCGCCGGTGAACGCGATCACGGCGACGCGGATCGGGTAGCCCTTGACGTTCGCGGCCGCGACCGTCTTCTCCAGCGCGTCGAGCTTCGACTTCGAGACCGGCACCTCCGGCCCGACGAAGACCTGCCGCGTGAGCAGCACGTCGCTCGCGGGGTCGCCGTTCGCGGACGCGGCCGGCACGGCCACGAGCGCGACGGCCGCCGCCGCCAGGAAGGCGCGCCTCATCGACCCTCGAGCTCGAGCGCCCGCTGTGCCTCTTCCTCCTCCGAGAGGAGGCGCATGAGGAAGTACGAGAGCGCGGCGAAGAAGACGAGCATCTGCTCGCCGTTCATCAGGATCCCGCCCAGGTTCTGGTCCTTCTGCGGCGAGAGACCCCACAGCCGCGGCGCCGCCTCGTAGAAGCCGTAGAACGCGCTCGACGAGAAGATCAGCGCCAGCGAGAGGAAGGCCGACCCGACGTACGCCGCGCCGAGGTAGACGAGCTTCAGCCCGGTCGAGAGGTGCTGCGGCAGCTCCGAGAAGACCGGCCACCAGAAGAGCAGGCCCGCGACGAGCAGCAGCAGGTGCTCGACGTTCAGCAGCAGCGGGTGGCGCAGGGCGAAGTCGTAGAAGCCGGGCAGGTGGACGCCGTACCAGACGAGCAGCCAGAAGGGCAGTACGACGCGCGGCCGCGTCACCCAGGCGAGCCGGCGCCCGCCGCGCCGCGCGACCACCGCGCGCATCGCCGGCGTCAGGCCGAGCACCAGGAGCGGCGGCCCCCAATCGGCGATCATCACGTTCTGCAGCAGGTGGATGACGAGCAGGTAGTGGATCGCGATCGTCTCGAGCGGGGAGTTCAGCGGCACCGCGATCAGCAGCAGGCCGAGCAAGAACAGGCTCACGCGGAATGTCGAGGGCCGGTCGACCGTCCGCGCCAGGCGCCAGTAGCCGTAGCCGCCGGCGAGCGCGAGAGCGAGGAAGAGCGGCTCGAAGCTGAACGAGCTCGGCGCCGGGGCGGTCACGTGAAGGCGGGCTTGCGGCTCCGCTCGCGGACGTAGGGCCGGAGCAGCAGCGCGACGCAGATCCCGAGCGCGAGCAGCTGCTCGGTCATCATCACCACGCCTGCCAGGCGCTGGTCGGTGAGGGCGGAGATGCCGTGCGCGCCGGTGTAGCGCGGGTAGACCGGGCTCGTGCTGAAGAGCAGCACGTCGACCAGCGGCTGCGTCACCACCAGCATCGCGAGCGCGAAGAAGACCCGCTGCGGCCGGCGCAGGCGCCCGTGGCGGGCCGGGTCGACGAGCTGGATCCAGACGAGCGTGCCGGCGACGACGAAGCTCACGTGCTCGAGGTCGTGCACGACTGGGTGTGCGGCGGCGTAGTCGTAGACGGCCGGGATGTGCCAGGCGTAGATCGTCAACGTCCAGAGGCCGAGCGCGACGAGCGGCACCATCAGGACGCGGAGCAGCGACCGCAGCGGCCGGAAGGACGCGAGCGGCTTCAGCACGGACGGCGGCAACAGGAAGAAGACGAGCGGCCCGCGCACCGCGACGACGAGCAGCGCGATCGCCGCGTCGCCGATCAGGACGTGCTGGAGCATGTGCGCCGAGAGCAGCTCGTCGTCGCCGAGGCCATCGAGCGGCGAGACGAGCGGCAGCACGAGCAGCGCGAGGCCCGCGGCGAACAGCACGGCGCGGTTCCACGGCGCGTGGTCGGGCCGCCGGCCGCGCAGCCGCACGAAGGCCTGGGCGAAGAGCAGGACCGCGAGCGCCGCGCCGGCGAGAACCGCGGGCGGCGTCTCCCAGGAGGCGGAGGAATGCGCGAGCAGCACCGCGGCGTCAGGGTAACCGTTTGACACGGCCTCCCACGGGTCGTGATCCTGCCTGCAGATGGGGCGCTTTCTCCCTGCCGTCTGCGCGGTCGCGCTCCTCGCCGGATGCTCGTCGTCGTCGAACGTCGCCGCGCCCACGATCGCGCCCGCTCGGACGTACGAGCTCAGCGGCTTCGCCCCCCTGCGCGTCGCGCACCCGGGGCCGGCGCGCGTGTCGTTCACGATCCGCCAGCCGTCCGGCGCGCCGCTGAGGCAGTACAAGCGCGGCGCCGGACCGCACACCGGCATCCACCTGATCGTGGTCAAGCGCGACCTGAGCACGATCATCCACAAGCACCCGCCGATCGGGGCCGGCGGGAAGATCGCGGAGACGATCGACTTCCCTTCCCCCGGTCCCTATCGCATGCTCGTCGACGCCTACCCGGGTGCCAAGAACGCGCCGCGCAACTTCCAGCTCGACGAGGACGTCCGCGTCGGCGGCGCCTATAAGCCGCAGCCGCTGCCGCCGTTCGAGGCGAGGCAGGAGGTCGCGGGCTACCGCGTCGTGCTGCAGGCGCCGAGGCAGCTCCACGCGATCGAGCCCGCGACGCTGACCGCGACGGTCACCGACCCAACCGGCAAGCCGGTCGTCTTCAAGCCGTGGTTCGGCGCACTCGCCCACGCGGTCTTCTTCCGCGCCGGCTCGCTCGACTACTTCCACACGCACGTCTGCGGGCCCTCGACGCCGGGCTGCACGAGCGTCCTCGGCGCGACGACCGTCACGGGGAAGCCGGCGGGCCCGGGCAAGCTCCACGTCGGCGTGCTGCTCCCGATCGGCGGCACCTGGCGCCTGTTCCTCCAGTTCCGCGACCGCGGCCGCATCATCACGAGTCCCTTTACCCTCCAGGTCAGATGAGACGTCTGCCCCTCTGGGCGGGAACCGTCGCGCTGCTGGTTCTGGTGGCGCGCCAGCTCGCGTACGCGCTGGCGCCGAGCCCGCTCGCCCGCGTACTCGAGCACCGGGCCGGCGGCCCGAGCCTCGTCACCGTGACGCTCGTCTCCCTCGGCGTCGCCGCGCTCGGCTCGACGGTCGTCGTCTGGCTCGCGGCCCTCGGCGTGCGCGAGCGCGCGCGCCTGCGGCCGGAGCGCGTCGCGCCGAGTCTCCGCCTGCGACGCATGGGCTTCCGCGCGGCCGGCCTCTACGTCGCGAGCTGCCTCGCCTTCGCGATGTTCGAGTCGTACCTGCACTGGCGCGCCGGGCTCGGCTTCCACGGCCTCTCGTGCCTCGTCGGGCCCGTGCATCGGAACGCGCTGCCGCTGCTAGCCGCGCTGGCGCTCCTGGCGGCGGCGCTCGCCGAGGCCGCCGGCCACCTGCTCGCCTGGGCCCGCGCCGTCGCCCGCGAGCTGCGCCGGCGGCGGCTCGCGCAGGTCGCGTTCGTCCGCTTCGCTCCGCTCCTCTCGCCCGCTCCGGCTTCCGTGTCGGTGCGGCCGCGGTCCCGCGGGCCGCCGCTCCCGGCCTGACCGGGACCTCGAAGCGAAAGGAGAACCATGAAGCTCGTTCCCGCGGCCGCAGCGGCGGCCGCGACCATGCTCGTCTTCGCGAGCGCCGCCTCGGCGCACGCAGTTCTCAGCCCACCCGTCGCGAAGAGCAAGGAGCTGCAGGTGTTCACGCTCTCGGTGCCGACCGAGGAGGCGGGCGCGACCACGACCGAGGTCGAGCTGACCGTCCCGCAAGGGCTCTCGATCGACTCGTTCGCGCCGGCGCCCGGCTGGAAGCGGACCGAGCAGGCGACCGGCTCCGGCGAGGAACAGGTGATCCAGAAGGTGACGTGGAGCGGCGGCAAGGTGCCGACGGGCGACAGCGCTGTCTTCCAGTTCGACGGCAGCCTCTCCTCGGACACGACGATCGTCGTTCCGGTGCGCCAGACGTACTCGAGCGGCAAGGTCGTCGACTGGACCGGCCCCGAGAGCTCGGACACGCCGGCGCCGCGGATCGAGGGCGTCTCGTCGCTCGGCGGCAGCTCGACCTCGACGCTGACGATCGTGGCGCTGGTCGTCGGCGCGATCGGCGTGGTGCTCGGGATCGTCGGCCTCGCGACGAGAGGGCGGCCGCTGACGTGAGGCGGGCGTGGCTCGTCGCGGCGGTCGCGGCGGCGGCGCTCGCGCTGCCGGCCTCGGCCTGGGCGCACGCGGCGCTGCTGCGGACGGAGCCGGTCGCGAGCCGGGCGGTCAACGCCGCGCCGCCCGAGGTGCGACTCACCTACAGCGAGCCGATCGAGCCGCGGTTCGCGATCGTCTCGGTCACCGACGCGGCCGGCCGGCAGGTGACGAGCGGCGCGCCGGCCTCCGCTCCCGGCGCGCCGCAGACGCTGGTCACGCCGCTCCGTCGCGTGCCCGAAGGCTGGTACCTCGTCTTCTGGCGCGTGATCTCGGCCGACGGGCACCCCGTTCGCGGGGCGTTCACGTTCGCGGTCGGCCCGAACCCGGGGCCCCCGCCGCAATTCCGCGTGCCGTCCCTGAGCGAGACGGCCACGACCACGCAGCTTCTGATCGGCCGCTGGGTCGTCTTCCTCTCGCTGCTGACCGCGCTCGGGCTGTTCGCGTTGCGAACGCTGATCGCGAGGCCGGTGGTGCGGATCGTCCGCGGTTGCTCGCTGAGGTCGCTGAACGTCGCCTTCTTCGTCGCGGTCGGGCTCGCGCTCGCGGCGATTCCCGTCTACGTCGTGCTCGCGACGGCGCAGTTCACGCTGCGCTCCGTGTGGGAGCTCGGCGCGATCGTCCCGGTCGCGCGCGACTCCGGCTTCGGGCGCGATTTCGTCGACCTCGAGGTCGTGCTCGCGCTCTTCGCGGTCGCCGCCGGGATCGCGCTGTGGCTCGACCGCCCCGAGCGTGAGCAGCGCTCGGTCGTCGAGGTGCTCGCGCTGCCCTCGGCGCTCGCGGCCGGGATCGGCGCGCTGTTCCTGCCGGCCCTCGCCGGCCACGCCGGGCAGAAGTCGCCGCGCGGGCTGTCGCTGCCGCTCGACGTCGCGCACCTCGTGGCGGTCTCGATCTGGCTCGGCGGCCTGGTCGGCCTCGTCGTCTTCTGGCTCTCGGTCGGCGCCCGGGGCCGCTCGGCCGCGCTCGCATACGTCGTCCCTCGTTTCTCGACGGTCGCCTTCTGCTCGGTGCTGCTGCTGATCGGAACCGGGATCGGCCAGGCGCTGCTGGAGCTGCCGACGCTCGCGACCCTCTGGAACACCTCGTACGGGCAGGCGCTGCTCTGGAAGATCGGCCTGCTGAGCGCCGCGCTCCTGCTCGCGGCGGTGAACCTTGCGCGGACGAAGCCGAGGCTGCAAGCGAACGACGCCTCCGCCCCGCTCCTCCTGCGGCGGCTCGTCCAGGGCGAGATCGTCTTCGCCGCCGCGGCGCTGTTCGCGGCCGGCGTCCTCGCGAGCCTGCCGCCGCCCTCGAGCGCGCTCGCGAAGGTGCAGGACATCGCGGCGCGCGTGGGGCCTGGCCCCGTGGCGACGGTCGTGACGAAGCACCCCTACAAGGTGCGGGTGCACGTGACCCCGAACCGCGCCGCGGTCCCGAACACGTTCCAGCTCGCGCTCACCCGCGACGGCAAGCCCGTGTCAGGTGCCGAGGTGGTCACCAAGTTCGACATGCTCGACATGGAGATGGGCGAGCAGAGCTACAAGTTCAGGGAGCTGCGGCCCGGCGTCTTCGCGAAGTCGGCGCCCGCGCTCGTGATGGTCGGGCACTGGGGCCTCGTCTTCGAGGTGACGCCGCCGCAGGGGAAGCCGTTCGTCGTCACGCTGCTCGACAAGGCGGGCGGATGACCGCCCGGCTGCTGCTCGCGCTCGTGGCGCTCGCGGCGGCGGCGGTCGCGTGGGTGATCGTGCTCGAGGCGATCCGGCGGACGGTCTAGCGCGCTCCGCCGTCGAGCCGGATCGTCCACGGGTCGACCGAGTCGACCACGAGGTGGCTCCCGCTCCACGGGTCGTCGGCGAGGCGCTCGCGGACTTCCGCCTCCGACGCCGCCTCCACGGCGTGCGCCGTCCGCACCTCGTCGCCGAGCACGCCGCCGAGGACGATGAAGCCGTCGTCGACGAGCCCGTCCATGAAGGCCGCGTGGTCGAGCCAGCCGGACTGCTCCTCGAGCGGCTTCGAGTGGTCGTAGTCCGGGCCGGAGCGACGGAGAATGACGAGGAACATCACTTCGGCGGCGAGATCGTCAGCGGCTGATCGAACGCCAGGTAGCGGTGGAGCATGAAGTGCGCAGCGGCCGTCATGCGCACCTGCAGCGGGCGGTAGGTCCGCTTGTCGATCCAGGCCGTGAACCACGCCGGGATGGTCGGGTTCGCGAAGGAGACGATCCAGACCGGCCTGCCGCGCACCGCGCCCTCGCGGAGAACGTGCGCGTTCGTCGCCACGGCGCCCCAGGCGGGCTGCGGCACCTTCAGCGCGGGCAGCTGCTCGGAGCGCCGCCACGGCGCGCCGGCGTGGGTGCGGTCCCAGCGGCGTGTGCCGAGGACGACCGCGTCGGCGCCGCCCTTGATCCGGTACTCGACCTGGTTCGGCGCCTTCAGGCTCCAGGTCGTGAGCAGCCCAGCGCTCGGCCCGGAGCGCAGCGACTCGAGGTAGACCAGGCTGCGCAGCGCGCGCGTGACCTTTGCCGCCCGGGCGACGATCGCCGCGGCGGGCCGCGGCCGCTTCGGCAGCGAGAACGCGACCGGCGCGCTGCCGCTCGGCCACACCACCA
>Ga0207702_10001161_pt1 | contig 26841 bp, 25 predicted proteins | sample KBSCornC62_FD_184302 | JGI IMG/M metagenome (GOLD analysis project Ga0207702, IMG submission 184302) | Corn rhizosphere microbial communities from Kellogg Biological Station, Michigan, USA - KBS Corn C6-2 (SPAdes) (version 2) | ecosystem: Host-associated > Plants > Roots > Rhizosphere > Soil ...
GAAAAGGCGTTCTGAGTGAAATGGCCTAAAGCTCACTGTTAATGTGGCCTCGGCGGCACGACTAGAGTCGTGCTTTTCCCAATGCATTAGTGTAGACAAGCTTCTGAGTAGTGGTGCTGAGTAGTTGTCGGAGGACCTGTGATCTCAATGTTCAGAACTCTGGGCATTTTTGCTGCGCTATATCTGATACCCACACTGGCTATTGCGCAAACTCCCAGGCAGCACGGCGAGTGGCGCACGCGGGTGCGGCAGGAGATGCCCTTGATGGGGCATCGCAACTGGATTGCGGTGGTGGACTCGGCTTATCCCTTGCAGACTAGTCCGGGGATCGAAACCATTGAGACCGACAGCGTTCAACTCGAAGTGGTGCGCCGGGTGCTGCATGAAGTTGGGGAGAGCAAGCACGTGCGTCCGGTAATTTTCACTGATGCGGAGTTGAAATCTGTTCCTGAGGACGAGGCGCCGGGCGTGACCTACTATCGCGATTCGCTGAACCACTTTCTCGAGGAGTTCAACGATGGCAAGACCGAAGTGCATTCCCTGCCGCACGAGGAGATCATCTCCAAGCTGGACGATGCGGGCAAAACATTTCACGTGCTGGTGCTGAAAAGCACGCTGACGATTCCGTATACGTCGGTATTTATCCGGCTGGATTGCGGATACTGGACGGACGAGCAGGAGAAGCGGTTGCGGGAGAAGATGGGGAACAGATAGGGGAGACCATTGTCCCTCTGTTTCCCGCGGTCCGCCACGGTCGTGGTATGCAAGCAAGTCAAAACCCCCACCCTCCCGCGACAGACGCGGGAAGGGTGGGGCACCCCTGCTCTGTGCGGCCGCCCCGTCCGTGTCTCCCGTCACCGTGAGCGGTGAGTCCGATCACTGCATTGTTTCGTTTGAAATTCTATTCTGAAACATCTGCCTGAAAATCAGGTTGACATTACTTGCTGCGCACCCAGGTCGCGGAGTGGGAGGAGTGTTTTTGTGAGGGTAGTCATTCGACAAATCGGGAGTGGGTGGAGGTGGGTGGTGGAGAGGTCGGAGGGTGAGACAACAGCTGCCGAGTGCGCAGGATCATTGGCGACGGGAAATGCGACCGAACGCGGGGCGCATGGCATCACAATTCCGTACATGAGCGGGATGGCGGAGGCTGGAGAGAAGTGGTGGGAGCGGGTACGCAGGAATCCGAAAAAGTCGGGGGAGATTTCGCAGGCAGCATTTTTACTGAAGGCGACGACGATGGGGTTCAACGTGGCGTTGCCCTGGGGAGACAGCGAGCGCTGGGATTTTGTAGTGTGGGGGCGCGAGGGAGAGCGCGTGATGCGCGTGCAAGTGAAAGGGACGGGGAGATTGTATCTGGGAGGGTATGAAGTGCAGCCGGTGGATGCGTGGTACCTGATTCCGATCGAGGCGGTGGGACGGGCGAAGAGTTTACGGCTGTATCCGGAAGGTGGCTCGAGCAAGCGGCGCGAACACGACTGGGAGCCGTGGCTGAGCGCTTGGGAGGTACTGGGGGATCGTTGAGACCGGGGAACGAGGCTGGGAAAGGCGCGGTGGATGAATTCCGTGCCAACCGTGCGCCGGAGGGGGCATCTAAGAGCTATCCACCGCTCGGGAAAAATACCGTTTTGAATGGATGAGGTTGTTATGGAAACCAGAACTAGCGGGCAAAGAGAAGATCGAGTGACTGGGGCGATTGAGAGTCAGACGTCGAAAATTCCTTCGTCAGCATTTTTAGGAGCTGCGATCGGCTGCATGGCTACATCGCTGATATTGAAACTGCTGGGCAAGGACCATTGGGCGCTGTTCGTCGGACAGTGGCCACCAGCGCTGTTGATCATGGGCAATTACAACAAGATGGTGAAGCAGCATGGGTCGGACGCGCAGAGCGGCCTGGCTGCATAGAAGTGTCTCCTTTCACGGTTCCCTTCTGAGAATCAAAGTCCCCACCCTGTCGCACACAACGCGACAAGGGTGGGGCACCCTTGCTCTAGGGCGAACAAATGGCGAAAGTGATAGACTCGCTGGTTATGGCGCGGCGTCCGGAGGTCGGTGAGGAGAAGATCTGGAATCGGGAGGAGTTGAAGGAGATTACGCACAATCTGGCGCTTTTGAGTGTGCAGGGCGTGCGCGAATTTTACGAGCGGGCGTATCGCGAGTGCAGGATCTCGGGTAGGGATTTTCCTCCGGCGCGGGCGGTGCAGGAACTGGTACAGGCATGGAAGCAGCTGCGGAAGTGGAGAAGACGCGGGGGCTCCGGGTTGTGAGGGAAACGCTCTTTCCGGGCTCCGGACAATTTCTCCGGGAGAACGGAAGTCAAACTCCCCACCCTCTCTTTTCGCGGCACCATTTTTAAAATTTAGAGAAGGTTCAGGGCGGATTGGGTTTCGCGTTTTACCTGTCCTATGGTGCATTGTTTCGGAGATTTTTCGGGACGCCAGCGGATGAATTTGGTGCCGTGGCGGAAGCGGCCGCCAGTGAAGTGATCGAAACCAACTTCTATTACCAGCTCCGGATCGAGAGGCTCCCATTCTGTAGAACGCTTTGTGCTCCAGCGGCTGGGACCTCCGGGAGCTTTCCCGGTGAATCCCGGAGGCTTGATCAGGGCTTTCAATTTTTTCGTTAGAGCCGGGCGATCCTTCTGGTGAATGGAACTGGTGAAGCCGACATGATCCAGTTTCCCTTCCTTGTTATAGAGGCCCAGCAGCAGCGAGCCTACGAGTGGCTTCCCTTCCAGATAGCGGAATCCTCCGACGACGCAATCGGCGGTCCGTTCTTTTTTGATCTTCTGCATACCCGTGCGTTCGCCGGACTGGTAGGGGAGATCGCGGCGTTTGGCAACCACGCCGTCCAGTGCGACTCCCATGTGAAACCATTTGCGCGCGACCGCCAGGTCGGCGGTCACTGGAGAGAGGCGGATGGATTCGTCCTTCTGAAAATATTTCTTTGCGAACTGCTCGAGTTTTTTGCGGCGAGCTTCCAGTGGAAGTTTTACCAGGGATTCGCCATTATCATCGACGAGCAGATCGAAGATTATGAAGGTCGACGGAGTGGCTTCACTCAGTTTCTTGATTCGGCTGGCGGCGGGGTGAATGCGCATCAGCAGGGCGTCGAAGGAGAGTTTGCCGTCTTCGGCAATTACGATTTCGCCGTCGAGAACGAAGCGCTTCGTTTTAACACTGGAGAGATTGGCGGCTAGTTCGGGGAAATACCTGGTGAGGGGTTTGGCAGCCTTCGACATCAGGTCGATGCGATTTGCGTCGCGAAAGGCGAGGCAGCGAAAGCCATCCCATTTGGGCTCGTATTGCCAGTCTGGGCCGGTGGGCAGGGCCGCGGCGGGCTGGGCTTCCATGGGTTCGTAATTGGTTTTCAGCGGTAGAGGCATCTACAGTTTGGCGGGACAGCCCGAGGGGCTGTCCCGAGGTGAGCATTTCGCGAGCATTTCAGGCAGCTAGTTGGCGGGTGGCTTTGCGAACTTTGTCGCCCAGCGTTGGTTTGCTCACACTGGCTTCCCACGGTTCCTCCACGCCTAGTAGAGCCAAGGCTCCGCCGGCAAGCACCAGGTTCTTCATGAACGAGGTCATGTTGTTCACACGCTCATTGGGATCTTGGTTGCGCCAGAAGTCGTGCATGATGGGAGAGACTCCGGCGAGAAATCCCATGATGGCAATTGCGCCCCATTTCGGTTTCAGGCCCAGCAGCATGCTGGTACCACCAACGATCAGGGGAACGGCTGTGGCGGTGACAGCGACTTCGGGCTTGGGTACGCCTTTATTGGCGCTGTACGAAGCCAGAGTTTTGCGCTGCATGAGGTGGTTGATTCCGTTGTACAGAAAAAATCCACCGAAGAGAATTCGACCGATCAGGAAGGGAGCTTTCATGGACATCTCCTCACAGTTTCAACTTTCAAAGTTGCAAGTTGCGAAGCAAAAGGTTTCAGAGTTTCAAAGATTGGACACTTTGAAATTTGGAAACCTTTAGCTACGGAAGTGGCGGAGTGAAATTGCGCTTTACTCGGCGTAGGTTCCGGTGGAGCGGCGGCTTGCCGTAGAGGATCCCCGGGTTCCCCACCCGGACGCATTGCTGACTTTATCTTTCATGTCGGCGGCGGTTTCCCGCAGAGTGTTGCGCGCCTCTTGCCCGGAAACTGGGGCGAAGAGCATGCCAACGCCTACGCCGATCGCGACGCCGACGAAGAGCGTGGATGCGTGCGACCATCCACGGTTGGGGCTCAGATTTGAAGCGAGGCTTTCTCGTCTGATGTCGGTGGCATCGTCGCGGTCGGACAACATGCGAGCGACGGAAGACCAGACGGCGGCGTCGGTCGCAAGAAGGCCAAGCTTCATGGCGAAGCGAATCCAGTTCTTTTTGCTGGGGCGTCTTCTGAGAGCGTTCATGTTCAAATCCTTTGCGCAGAAGCGCTTTTCAATACCGTAGTGAGGAGGAATCAGTATCGCTATCGGTCTGGTCTGGTATTGAGTGTGAGAAAGGCCTGTAGCGAGGGCTTCGAAGGCGGATAGCAACGTCACAATCGGCACTGGGTCAAAGTCGCCGGCCCGCTCGGCAGGAAGTCAGAGTCCCCACTCCTGTCCTCCAAAAAGACCGAGGATAAGGTTGGGGCACCCTCGACTTTAGGTGCGCTTGGCGGAGATCACTTTTACTTGCGTGGATTGGCGACGGAGGTTTGGCCGGTGGGATTTGGCATGGAAATAAAAACTGTGGGCAGGGGCGAGGCGATAACAATCTCGCTTACTTCGGCGCGGAAAGCACGGAAGCCACCAAAGATACATAGAAAGGATGAACGCTCCATGCGAGCGGGGCTGGCGGCGGATCACCAGAAGCGGAGCATCCAGGTCGCGACAATCAGATGCGCCCCGAAAAGGTGCGGTTGGCCGCGAGCGGAACCGCATACAGCCTTTCCTGCAGAGAGCGCATGAAAAAGTCAGGCTTAGGGCGTTGACCCTTTGGCGACAATTGCATCCAAGACAACGTTTGTAAGTTGTCGCCCGACACCGGAGAGACCGCTTGCCTCATTTGCCGAAAAGTTCTTGGAAATCATTTATGGTTGCGATTTCAGGGGCATCATTCTGCGTCGCCGCGCTTGCTCAAAGCGAATCCTCTCTGCCTTCGCTGCCTGCTCCTCAAGTTGAGCCACCAGCAATTACGGCGGTGCGCTTTGATGTGAGTTCCCTTCCCACCGGCATGTTCCGTCAAGATGAAAATGGGGCTGGCGGGGGGCAAATGCAGACTTCAGATCATCATGGAGTTGTAGGACGGGCCATCAGGCGCACATTGGAAGACCAGAAAGAGCTTTACATGACGCCGTTCAAGCCGTCGAACTTCAAATGGGATGTTGTCATGCTGGGCGGAACGGGCGGTCTGATCGCCGCGGACCGGCACATCGAACGCCATATCGGGAATGCCCACTACCAGTTCTATCAAGACACATCGAACATTGCTATCGGAGGGCTTTCGGCTGCGCTGGCGGGAGTATGGATTTACGGGCTGAAGAGTGATAAACACCGGCATGCGCGCGAGACGGGATTTATCGAACTGGAAACGCTGGTGAACACGTTTCTAATTTACACCCCCATGCAGTTCATTGGGGCCAGACAGCGACCCGACGAAGGCAACGGCAATGGTGATTTCTGGAAGCATCACATGATCAACACTTCGTTTCCGGGTGGACATGCGATGTTCACGTACGCCATGGCAACGGTTCTGTCGCATGAGTACTCGCAGAAGTGGGTGCAGATTCTGTCGTACTCGGCAGCATCCATCTTGACGGTCAGCCGGTTCATGGCTCGGGACCATTGGTCGTCCGATATGTTCATTGGCGCGGCCCTGGGAATCGGGATTGGATCGCACATTTTTCATGCACATTGTGATCCGGAGTTGAGCGATTCCTGCAAGCACCACGTTCGCTGGATTTTCTGAGGGGGGAATAGATCAGTCTAGGATAGGAAGTCAAAATCCCCACCCTCCCGCTTACAACGGGGGAAGGGTGGGGCACGCCTCTTACTTCTACTTCTTCTACTTCCTGGCTTATTTCATGCTTTTTTCATTTCTTCATGGGGTTAATAGATGGCGCCTCCGGATTGGGTGGAGGTTACTACACCAGCATTCGCCGACACTGTGTAGGCGGTCCCTCCGTTGCCTCTCCAGTTGGGCACGTTGAAAGTGCCGGCGGAATTAATGCGATAGACGGAGATGTTCTGATACGTCAGCGGGACTCCGGGCTGGCATGCTTGGGGCGCGCCTGGGGCTTGCAAGAAGTACACGGTGCTGTTGCCGACTACGGTCCCGTTTCCCTTTGCCTCGAGAAGAAGGGCAGTCTGCTCGTCGATGGCTATGTCGCGTGGGAGATTCGACCAGCCATTGTTGTAGATGCGGCAGAGAAAAGCGAGGTCGCGTCCCATGCGATCGCGCGTGACGAAGTGGGGATCGTCAATGAGTCCTTGCAGGATGGAAATGTTGACGAAGTTCTCGCCCAATGTGATGTACCGGGTATAGGGATTCGCCAGTGCCTGCGTGGACGTGACACCCTGGCTCGTCAAAGCTGTGTAAACGAACTGGGAGAGGACATTCATTCCGGCACTGGTGCCGCCGATCGGCACGCCTTGAGCGATCAGGGCGTTCAACGAGCTCTGCACCGCTGTGCCCTGCCAGAAGCTTATGTAGTTGGATTGATCGCCGCCGGCAATCCAGAGCGCCTCAGCATGCTGGATCTTGTCGATGACGAAAGGATCGTTGGCGGCGGTGCTGTTGGGGATGATGAGAGTGGCAACCGAGTTTTCGTTGGGGCAGAGTTGCTGGATGTAGGGATTGTAGGCGTCGGTTCCTGTCGCGCGGATTACGAGGAAGTCTCCGTTGCCGCTGCGCTGGCACATCCATTGGAAGGCTGCGTCGACGTCGGTACCTCCGCCCATGAGCACGGTGCCTGCGGTTGTGGCGGTAGTGATGTCGGTGGAATTGCCGACGCGAAAATAGGAATATTGTTTTGCGGCGAAAGAGGGACTGGCGAGCGTCAGGCTGAGCAGAAGAAGAGCGATGGTTCTCATTGAGACCTCCGGGTACCCGGGAGAATATATGCCGGAGTGACGGTTGCGGCAAGGGTAGAAGAGCAAGCCACGGCTGGGTCTTGTCGTGGAGTTTCCGGATCGTGTGTGCTCTCTTCTTCTCTAGTTGCGAGGGAACGGAGGTCGAAATCCCCACCCTCCCGCTTAAAACGCGGGAAGGGTGGGGCACCCGAACCTTTGTCTGGCTATGCTTGACAACTCCGCTGGCGGCGGTTCAACGTGGTTACGGATTTGGGGGAGCTTATTCATGAAATTGTTCAGGAATGTTTTGTATGCCGCGATTGTGCTGGTATGCGCAACTTCGATTCAGATCGCAGCGCAGAGTGATGGGGCGGCGCTGGTTTATCCAAAGGCGAAGACGGTGGATCAGGTGGACGACTATCACGGGACCAAGGTCGCTGATCCGTACCGGTGGCTGGAGGATGCGGACTCTCCGGACACGAAGGCGTGGGTGGAAGAAGAGGACAAAGTGACGTTCGGGTACCTGGAGAAGATTCCTTATCGGGGGGCGATTCGGGACCGTCTGATGAAGCTTTGGAATTACGAGCGGTTCACCACTCCGGAGCAGGAGAACGGCAGGTATTTTTTCCAGCACAACAATGGACTGCAAAATCAGAACGTGCTGCTAGTGGCGGAGTCGCTGAATGCCGAGCCGCGGGTGCTGCTGGATCCGAACACGCTTTCGTCCGATGGGACTGTGGCGTTGGCGGGAGCATCGATTACGGATGACGGGAAGTTGCTCGCGTATGCGACGGCGCAGTCGGGATCGGATTGGCAAGAGTGGCACGTGCGCGATGTGAGTACGGGAAAGGACTTGCCGGATTTGCTGCAGTGGTCGAAGTTCTCGGGAGCAGCATGGACGAAAGATGAGAAGGGATTCTTCTATAGCCGTTACGATGAGCCGAAGGGGACGGCACTGCGGGATACGAATTACTTTCAGAAGCTGTATTACCACGCGCTGGGGACTTCGCAGGCCGAGGACAAGCTGATCTACGAGCGTCCGGACAATAAGGAGATGCTGTTTGGAGGGTCCGTGACTGACGATGGACGGTATCTCATCATCACAGTCTCGCAAGGCACTTCTCCGAAGACTCGCGTGTACTACAAAGATCTGAGCCAACCGCAGAGTGAAGTTGTGAAGTTGCTGGACGATTTTGATGCGCAATATCAGTTCATCGATAACGATGGGCCGGTGTTCTGGATCCAGACGGATTTGCAGGCGGCGCGGGGAAAGCTCATCGCGATTGATACTCGGCATCCGGGGCGTGCGAGTTGGAAGGCCCTGGTACCGGAGGGCAAGGACAAACTGGAGCAGGTGACGGTCGTGGATAACCGGTTCTTGCTGAGCTATCTGAAGGATGCGAAAACGGAAGTTCGGGTGTGCGACTTGCAGGGGAAGGCGATCCGGACTGTGGATCTTCCGGGGATTGGGACGGCTTTCGGCTTTCAAGGGAAGCGGAAAGACAAGGAAACGTTCTATTCCTTCACCAGCTTCATCTCGCCCACTACGGTTTACCGGTATGAGCCTGCCACTGGCAAGAGTTCCGTATTCAGGCAGCCGAAGGTGGGCTTTGACGCCTCGCAGTATGAGACGAAGCAGGTCTTTTACAACAGCAAAGATGGGACCCGCGTGCCCATGTTTCTGACCTATAAAAAAGGATTGAAGCTGGATGGCCAGAATCCGACGTTGCTATACGCCTATGGCGGATTCGATATCTCGCTGACGCCGTCGTTCTCTATCCCCACCATCGTGTGGCTGGAGATGGGTGGTGTCTATGCACAGCCCAATTTGCGGGGCGGCGGGGAATACGGGGAAGAGTGGCATCTGGCCGGCACCAAAGCTCACAAGCAGAACGTCTTCGACGACTTCATTGCCGCGGCGGAGTGGCTGATCGCGAACAAGTACACTTCTACACCGAAGCTGGCGATTCGGGGCGGGAGCAATGGCGGGCTTCTGGTGGGGGCTTGTCTGACCCAGCGTCCGGATTTATTTGGGGCGACCCTGCCGCATGTGGGAGTGATGGACATGCTGCGGTTTCAGAAGTTCACGATTGGGTGGGCCTGGACCTCCGATTACGGATCTTCGGATGATCCGGAGGATTTCAAGGCGCTGTACGCTTATTCGCCATTGCACAACTTGAAGTCGGGGACGAAGTACCCTCCGACTCTGATTGCTACCGCGGATCACGATGACCGGGTAGTGCCGGGGCACAGCTTTAAGTTTGCAGCTACTATGCAGGCGGATCAGGCGGCGCCCGCTCCGGTGCTGATTCGGATTGAGACTAAGGCGGGACATGGGGCCGGAAAACCTATCTCGAAGATTATTGATGAGACTGCGGATGAATGGGCGTTTGTGGGTTACAACTTGAACATGGATGTGAAGCTGCAGTGATCGGGGTGGGGCTGAGGACCTCGAAAGCCCATCTTGTGGTCCGGGGTTGGACAGATTGAAAGGAAGGCATTTCAAACTCACGAGTTTCGGCAGATTGAAGGGGAATCAAAAATCCCACCCTCCCGCTTAAAAAGCGGGAAGGGTGGGGCACCCCTTTCACCCCTTTGACCCCTTTGACCCCTTTTCACCCCTTGCACTCGTTTCATCCCTTTTCAGTTCTCCAATTCGTCACTCCAAACAGTGGTCTTCTGCCGAAGTGGGAAGAGTTCTTTTTCTACAGGGCTTATGGGTTTGACCGGGCTATTGTGACGTGTTATAAATTTCCGTTTTGCGCTGGCATGTTGTGGGTAGAGACCTATTTCTCTAGTTCCTTTGCGGCATGTTGGTGGAGTCGATTCCAGCGCAAGACCCGACGCGGCCAAGCTTCATCACTCCTTTCGGTCTTGCGGTGGAAGCGTGTTCGGAACTCCGGAAACAATCTCGGTTTTTTTGCGTGCTCAGGGCGCGGGGCCGGGAGATTGGGTCTGGATGGCAATACCTAAACACGTTCTTTATTCCTGAAACCGTCCAATTCGGAGGATTCATTTATGCGTACATGGCTAGCCACTGCTGCGATGCTCTCCCGCTGCATGGCAAAGAGAATTTCAGCTGTCGCTGCGCTGCTTAGCGCGGGTACAGTGTCGGCGCTTGCCCAACCTGAAGGTGGAGGTGGAGAGGCTTCGCTGAAGCTGCCGGATCTGTCTTCGGTCAGCTTTTTTAACGGGGCAATTGACGGACACAGTTGCCTTCTGATTGGCATTCTGTTCTGCCTGTTCGGGCTGGGGTTCGGCATGGCAATTTATATGCGGCTGAAGAACCTGCCGGTGCATCGGACGATGCGGGAAATTTCTGAGCTGATCTACGAGACTTGCAAGACTTATCTGGTCACGCAAGGCAAGTTCATCCTGCTGCTGTGGGCATTTATTGCGGTCATTATTGCGGCTTATTTTGGCTGGCTGTCGCCGGTTCCGGGGAAGTCGGTTGCGCTGACGCTGCCCATTATTCTTGGTTTCAGCCTGGTTGGAATCGCGGGAAGCTATGGCGTGGCCTGGTTTGGGATTCGGGTGAACACGTTCGCAAACTCGCGGACGGCGTTCGCTTCCCTGCCCGGCAAACCTTATCCCGTGTACCAGATTCCGCTGGAGGCCGGGATGAGCATCGGCATGATGCTGATCTCGGTGGAACTGCTGATCATGCTGTTCATTCTGCTATTTATTCCGGGCGATTATGCGGGGCCGTGCTTCATTGGATTCGCGATCGGCGAATCACTGGGCGCAGCGGCGTTGCGTATTGCGGGTGGCATCTTTACAAAGATTGCCGACATTGGGTCGGACTTGATGAAGATTGTTTTCAAGATCAAGGAAGACGACGCGCGCAATCCGGGCGTGATTGCCGATTGCACGGGCGACAACGCGGGTGACTCGGTAGGACCTTCAGCGGACGGATTCGAGACTTATGGCGTAACTGGCGTGGCACTGATTACATTCATCCTGTTGGGAGTGAAAGATCCGAGCGTGCAAGTGCAACTGCTGGTTTGGATCTTTGTGATGCGCGTGATGATGCTGGTGTCGAGTTCGCTCTCGTACTTCCTGAATGGAGCCATAGCCAAGGCGAAATATGGATCGGCCAACGAGATGAATTTCGAAGCGCCCCTGACGTCGCTGGTGTGGATCACCTCGTTAGTATCGATTGGGCTGACGTACCTGATTTCGTACTACACGATTCCGACGCTGGGAACGGATGGGTCGCAGTGGTGGAAGCTCTCGACGATTATCTCGTGCGGGACCCTGGCGGGTGCGCTGATTCCGGAACTGGTGAAGGTGTTCACCTCGGTCGAGTCACGGCACGTGAAGGAAGTGGTGACCTCTGCGGAAGAAGGTGGAGCGTCGCTGGGGATTTTGTCGGGATTCGTGGCCGGAAACTTCTCGGGATATTATCTCGGTTTATCGATGATGTTCCTGATGGCGATCGCCTATTACATGAGCACGATGGGGCTGGCAGTAGCAGCAGGAATGCTGGCGCCTGCGGTGTTTGCGTTTGGGTTGGTGGCGTTCGGATTTCTTGGCATGGGGCCGGTAACGATCGCGGTCGATTCTTATGGTCCAGTGACGGACAATGCGCAATCTGTTTATGAGCTTTCGCTGATCGAGGCGGTGCCGAACGTGGCGTCTGAAATCCAGAAAGATTTCAATATGGGCGTCAACTTTGAGCGAGCCAAGCATCTGCTGGAAGCCAATGACGGAGCGGGAAATACATTCAAGGCGACGGCTAAGCCGGTGCTGATTGGCACAGCTGTGGTGGGCGCCACGACCATGATTTTCTCCATCATCATGGCGCTGACGAATGGGCTCACTGATACCGAGGGTGTCGGCAAACTCTCTCTGCTCTACGCTCCTTTCTTTTTGGGTCTGATCACCGGTGGAGCGATGATTTATTGGTTTACGGGCGCTTCGACGCAGGCGGTGACTACAGGCGCCTATCGCGCAGTGGAGTTCATCAAAGCCAATATCAAACTCGAGGGAGTGGAGAAGGCATCGGTCGCTGATAGCAAGAAGGTGGTGGCGATCTGCACGCAGTATGCGCAGAAAGGAATGTTGAACATCTTCATTGCGGTGTTTTTTGGAACACTGGCATTCGCTTTCGTCGATCCATTCTTCTTCGTGGGTTACCTGATCTCGATTGCAATTTTTGGCTTGTACCAGGCCATTTTCATGGCTAACGCCGGGGCAGCATGGGACAACGCCAAGAAAATTGTGGAAGTGGAGTTGAAGCAGAAGGGCACACCGTTGCACGATGCTACGGTAATTGGCGACACGGTGGGCGATCCATTCAAAGATACTTCTTCGGTAGCGATGAATCCGGTCATCAAGTTCACAACCTTGTTTGGATTGCTGGCGGTGGAATTGGCGGTACGACTGGCCAGCGATCAAGGTCCGACGTTGACACGGATATTGGCGCTCGTCTTCTTCGTCATCTCGTTTGCATTCGTGTACCGGTCGTTCTTCGGGATGCGGATTAAACAAGGCGCGTAGTAGAAAACGATTCTCGGCTTGCGCCATCCGGCTTCTCCGGATGGCGTTTTGTTTTGAGGATGGGTGGGAGTTTTGGCTCCGCAGTCGAGCATCGTTCGACCGGACAGCCGGTGGCGGCTGTCCCTACATGTTCTGTTCAGAAGGACTGCTTCATTTTGGATTTGACGCTGTGGGCTAGCTTTTCGATCTGTTCGGCTTTTTTCAGGGCGTCAACCGACATTACGCCTTCGCCCTTGTTCTGCAGATAATCGTTCAATTGCTGGGTCAGCTGTGCTAGTTTCTCGCCGTCCCGTTTCATGTCGGCCTGCCGTTGCAGGTTGGCTGCCATCGCCTGCTTTCGCTGGATTTCGTCGTTGCTTCTGACGGGCACATTGCCCATACCCTGACTCTGCGACACAGCAGGCGGGAGGTGGATCTGCTGCGCGGGGATTGTGCTGACGGCCGCAAGGATCGTCGCGACCATGGTGAGAATTGAAATCGCCTTTGACATAGGGGACCTCCCTGCACTATCGGAATTATTGCGCGGGTCAGGCTGGGAAACAATAGGGTTGAACTTGGAACAGCAGGGCTCAGGGGCCCGGGGATAGGGGTTAGGAACCGGCGCTGGTCGGGAGAGTAGAGAGCTTGAGGCGATTCCGGTTCGCTCTGTTCTGACTGGTGAGCTTCTAGTTGGGGCCTTTCATTTTGTCTTTCACGCTTTTCGCCAGCTTCTCGATTTCTTCGGCTTTCTTGACCACTGTCAGCGAGAGCACGTTTTCGTCGGATTTTTCGACATACGATTTCAACTCGACAGATAATTTGAGCAGCTTGTCGGTGTCATTCTTGAGAGCGGCGACGCGCTCCTTGGCGGCTTTCTTTTCCATGTCATGCGTCATGCGGGCGCGGACCTCGTCAGCTTCGCCCATCTGCGGGGTGATGTCGGTGGTGCTCGGCGGGACAGGGGTTTCGCGGTTTTGGCACACGGTGGGAAGGGATGAAAGAAGCAGGAGGGTTAGCCAGACACCAGGTTTGAATCGCACGTGTACCTCGCAGAGTCCGGACGGAACGGCTCTGCGAAAATTATACTTCGCGGGAAAGAGCAATCGACACAGAGGGCTGGGGACTCGCTGCGCTCGGGGCGGACGAGGCGTCCGCCCCTACACAACCTTTTATAGAGCGCTCATGTTTGACAGGAATTCGCTGTTCGATCTGGTCTTGCTCAGCTTATCGATCAGCAGTTCCATGGCTTCCACTGGGGAGAGTGGGTTTAGGACCTTGCGGAGGACCCAGATTCTCGAGAGATCTTCTTTGGGAATCAGGAGTTCTTCTTTTCTGGTGCCGGAGCGCTGGATGTCGATGGCCGGGAACACGCGCTTGTCGACGAGTTTGCGTTCGAGAATGATTTCGCTGTTTCCGGTGCCTTTGAATTCTTCAAAGATCACGTCGTCCATGCGGGAACCGGTGTCAATCAGGGCGGTGGCGATAATGGTCAGCGAGCCGCCTTCTTCGATGTTGCGGGCCGATCCGAAGAAACGCTTGGGACGCTGCAAGGCGTTGGAGTCGACGCCGCCGGAGAGGACTTTGCCGCTCGGCGGAACGATTGTGTTGTAGGCACGAGCGAGGCGGGTGATCGAATCGAGCAGGATTACCACGTCACGCTTGTGCTCGACTAATCTCTTGGCTTTTTCGATCACCATTTCGGCGACCTGAACGTGGCGCGCGGCGGGTTCGTCGAAGGTCGAAGAGATGACTTCGCCTTTAACCGAGCGCTGCATGTCGGTGACTTCTTCCGGGCGCTCATCGATCAGCAGGACCATCAGCACAACTTCGGGATGGTTCGCGGTGATCGAGTTGGCGACATTCTGCAGCAGCATCGTCTTGCCGGCGCGCGGTGGAGAAACGATCAGACCCCGCTGGCCCTTGCCGAGTGGCGTAAGCAGATCCATGACGCGGGCGCTGGCATTGTCACGGGTGGTTTCGAGCTTGACGCGCTCCTGGGGATACAGTGGCGTCAGGTTATCGAACAGAATCTTGTTGCGTGCTTCGTCGGGGGATTCGAAGTTCACGGCTTCGATCTTGACGAGCGCGAAATATTTTTCGCCTTCGTGGGGCGGGCGCACCTGTCCGCTGATGGTGTCGCCGGTCTTGAGGTCAAATTTGCGGATCTGGGACGGGGAGACGTAGATATCGTCTGGCCCGGGAAGGTAATTGTAGTCGGGCGAGCGAAGGAAGCCGTAGCCGTCGGGCAGGATTTCGAGTACGCCTTCGGCGAAGATGTGGCCTTCTTTTTCGCTCTGCGCCTGCAGGATTTTGAAGATGAGGTCCTGCTTGCGCATCCCGCTGGCACCGGGCAGATCCAAGGTCCTTGCGATCTTGGTCAACTCGGTGATGTTCTTTTCTTTCAGTTCAGCAATGGTCATTGATTCACCTGAACCCGTGCACTAGAGCGTATTCAGTAGTGTCAACGGGAGATTTTCAAAAGGAGGGGACTCAGGAAAGATGCGAAATACAACGCCAGGCAGGAGGGCGGGGCTGGTTTAAGCAGCCCGCCGTTGTGCCTCGGCAACGTTCTCTGGTTCCGACAAAACTGCCTGCCGCTCCGAGTCAGCGATCCGGTCCAAAACGCCGTTCATGGTTTCCTGGATGCGGGTGCTGGGCCGATGGAACTTCCGCGTGGCCTTGGAGGCAAGCTGACAAAGCATATAACGATTGCGAAGAGTCTGTAAAGCGTCAAACACACGATCAGAGCGCATGAGCGGTAGTTCTCCTTACTATATGATTGTGGGCTTTCGCCTGTCCTTTCGCTAAGGAGGGTGACCGGAAAACCCCAGATTCCGACCTAAGTCACTGATTCCGATTAGGTTGTAAAGGATTCAGCGTAAAACTCACTCTGTTGAATAGATGCGCCGGGGGACTTCGAAGATGCTCGATTTTCCGGGCTAAGCTCTGCGGCGGAGGTGAATACGGCGGCACCTAGGAGCTTCGGTGTCCCTCGGAACACGCTAATTTAGCCGTATGGGGGAAAGAGGTCAAGCGATTATTTGTAAAGCTAAGTCAATTTCGTGTGGAAAAGGAACCGTTTTGGTCCAAGCTTATGGAACTACACAACTTACACGTTGGTACCGCAGCTCTTCGGAGAGTATTTTGCAGGGTTCAAATGAAGAAGATGTCGGGTCCGGCCTTCGGCTGTAAATCTCTTGCGCTGGACAGCCCAAGGGGCTGTTGCTACGCATGCACGGTTCCTGAGCGCCCGACTCGTAGGAGAATAAGACCATGGAAGGTGTGAGGATGGATGCGTGGCTATGGGCGGCGCGGTTCTTCAAGACGCGGACCTTAGCGAAAAAGGCGTGCGATCTGGCGAGGATTCGCTCGAATGGACAGACCGCCAAGGCGGCACGCGAGGTCCGTGTAGGTGACATGTTGCATGTGAGTAAGGATGGCGGGGACTTCGAGGTGGAGGTGTTGGCAGTGAGCGAGGTGCGTGGGCCGGCGCCGGAGGCGCAGAAGCTTTATCGCGAGACTGAGGCCAGCAAAGAGATGCGGCAGAAGGCCGCGGCCGAGCGCCGGACAGCGCGGGAGTTTGAAGTGCTTCCACCGCACCGGCCATCGAAGCGGGACCGGAGAAGGATCATTCAGTTTCGCGGGAGAGGCTAAGGTCCGCTTCGATGGCCTAAACCAGGTCATTCAACGCGCATCGAGCTAGTGCTCGCGAAGAATGCTCATAGGATTAGCGTGCCGCCCGGTAGCTGCAGGCGCCAGTGCAGCGACCACGATTATCGGATTCGATAGCCGCGGCGATGTCCGACGTGAGCCAGGGCGGGTGGGCCGTTGACCGCCGACTTCCACCGCCCTACTATCGTTCGCATGGCTATGGGTCCTCAACTGCTCGGGCAGACCATCTCGCATTACCGCGTCCTGGAGAGACTCGGGGGTGGAGGTATGGGGGTGGTCTACAAGGCTGAAGATCTCAAACTAGGGAGGTTCGTGGCCCTGAAGTTTCTGCCGGAGGACGTGGCACGAGATCCCCAGGCGCTCAGCCGGTTCCAGCGCGAAGCCAAAGCTGCTTCGGCACTAAATCATCCCAATATTTGCACGGTGCACGAGATCGATGAACAGAACGGGCAGCCGTTCATCGTGATGGAGTACCTCGATGGCATGACTTTGAAGCACGTGATTGGCGCCAGCCCTGTTCCGCTGGAGCGACTGCTTGAGATTGGAATTGAAGTGGCAGATGCTCTCGATGCTGCGCATGGGCAGGGCATCGTGCACCGCGATATCAAACCGGCAAATATCCTGGTCACTAAACGAGGGCACGTCAAGGTTCTGGACTTCGGTCTGGCGAAGATGACTTCGCAAAAGCCGGAGGAGATTGGCATCGATGCCACTGTGAGTGTGGGAGAGGAACATTTGACCAGCCCGGGAAGCACCCTGGGAACGGTGGCGTATATGTCGCCGGAGCAGATTCGTGGCCAGGAACTGGACGCTCGGGCCGACTTATTTTCTTTTGGCGTCGTGTTGTACGAGATGGCGACGGGAAAGCTGCCTTTCCGCGGGGGGACTTCAGGAACCATCTTTGATTCGATCTTGCACCACAATCCTGTCGATCCAGTGCGTTTGAATCCTGACGTTCCGACCAGGCTGGGGGATCTGGTTTCGAAGTCGCTGGAGAAAGACCGCGAGATTCGCTACCAATCGGCGAATGAGTTGAAGGCCGATCTGAAACGGTTGAAGCGGGATAGCGAATCCCAGCATCTGCATCTGCATCCAGCGGACATTGCGAGACGGAGGCGCCGTTATGGCAGAGTATGGATCGCGATTGCAGGCGCGCTAGTTCTTGCAGTTCTGTCCTTGATCGGAGTACGCAGATACCGTTCAGTTGACCCGCACACAACAGGGGAGAGCAGTTCTCCGAAGGCTGGGCCCGAGACCATGGCCGTACTTCCCTTCCACGATATTTCCGACTCGGCGAGCGACAGTTGGGGTATTGGGATTACGGACGCAATTATCAGCCGGTTGACTTCGCTGCAGAACCTGGCGGTGCGACCCACTACGTCGGTACTGAAGTACGCGAAAGAAAGTCCCGATCCGATTGAGGTCGCAAAGGCCTTGGGAGTGGAAAGGATTTTGGAAGGAACGTACCAGAGAGTGTCTGGCACAACCAGGGTCACTGTGCAATTAATCGATGGGCGTTCAGGAACAACGAACTGGTCGCAGCGGTACGATCTGAAAAGTGCAGACATTCTCAGCTTTGAAGACGAAGTGGCTACGAAAGTGGTGCAGGGCCTGCAGATTCAGGCGTCGGCTGCAGAGATGAAAACGATGCACCAGGCAGCGACCACGAACGTGGAAGCGTACAACGATTACCTGCAGGCGCGATTTCATTTCAACGAGTACATGGAGTATTCCCTGCGGGACAACCTCGAAAACGGCAAGAAGGCGGCGCTGCATGCGATTTCGCTGGATCCGAACTTTGCCGAGCCGTACGCAGTGCTGGCTGAGCTCTATTCGTTCGAGGGTGCGAATTTTTTTGAAAACGGACAGACGAATTTGAAGCGCGCCGAAACGGCAGCCCTGAACGCAGTGCGAATCAATCCGCAGTCGGCAGAGGCGCTGGTTGCGCTGGGAGGTGTCTACACCGAGCAGGGGCGAGAACAGGAGGCGATTCGAACCCTGCGAAAGGCGGTGACGCTGGCGCCCAACGGTGAACTGGCGTGGCAACTCCTGGGTTACGCCTACTATTATGCGGGGCTCAATGAACTTGCAGAACCGGCTTACCGGCGGGTTTCGGAATTGAATCCCGTTCCGCCCCAACCGCGCTGGATGCATGCGCGGATGCTGCTGTACGAGGGAAGGGGAGCAGAGGCGGAGCAGGAACTTCGACAACTGGTGGAGAAGCATCCGGATCATTTCAAGGCGCTGGCCTATCTTGGGTCAGTACTGTATTACGAGGGGAAATTGGATGACGCCGAAGTCTATCTGGCGCGTGCGGCAAAACTGGCAAGTGATTCAACAGACGATACGGCGCGCAACATGGCGGCTTTCCTCTATGCGTCACGCGGACAAAGAGAGAAGATCGACCCGCGGATTCTGAAATATCGTCCCGAACAGATGACGGATGGTGATGGCGCATATTGGATGGCAGGAATTTATGCGCTGCTCGGGGAGCGAGATCATGCGCTCTCATGGTTAAGGCGCACCGTTGCATTGGGAGACGTGAATTATCCCTGGTTCCAGCAGGACAAGAACTTTGACAAATTACGATCCGTCCCGGAGTATCAGACGATCATGGCCGGAGTGCGGCAGCGCTGGGAAGCATATAAGAACGAGTTTGACCCGGGACGGTAGTCCAACAGAGTTCCTCTAAAACCACTCTCGCAGCACCGGGAAAATCAGGGTACCGGACCTACGCTACGGTAAAACCGTTGTCAGGAAGTCAAATTTCCCACCCTCTCGCAAAAGACGCGAGAAGAGTGGGGCACCCGGGACGTACTGAGGGAACACTCGCTTCGGGTTTCTTTAGCGCGGCCAAAGCCAGCCGAAGATTCCGGCGGTGAGTAGCGCATATACCAATCCGTCGACTACTTCCTTGATCGTGAAGCTCCAAGTCTGACCTTTCCAGATGGCGTTGCTCATAGTTCCGAAACCATACGCGAGGAACGCGGCAGTCCCTACCACGCGAAAGACTGACAGGTAGTAGGCGCCGGGCGCAACCGTGTGCGCCGTCAGGTAAGCCACGAAGAAGCTGATCAGCAGGCAATAAACAAACCACATACCGAGAAATTTTGGCAAGGCAGGCGGACCGCTGGGGAACACCGTAATCATTCCGACCGGTCCCTGTTTATATTTCTCGATTATCGCCGGCGACTTCATTTCTTTGGGCGTGCAGTATGGAAAGACGTAGTGTCCACGCGTGAGGCCGGCGGCGCGAAGTGCAGGGAGGACTTTCTCTTCGTCTACTTTCTGGTAATCCTGTTTGTGATATGGCAGCAGCATGTGCATGATGGAACTGGCAATGAATACGATGACTGCCGAGAGCACGATGGGCAGCCACAAAGCGGAGAGTGGAACCATGCAAAGCCTCCTGGGACAGGGGATGCCTGAGTCGGGGAGAGGCTATCTTGTCGCGCGCAAGAGGTCAAGTAGGCAACGATCTAGATGAGACGGAGCGTGAAGATCATGGCTCGCGTTCAATTTTGATGCATCTAATTCTGACTATGACAGCAGAACGAAATGCAGCGCGCATGGAAGTGGTTGGCGAGGAAAACCGCAACGACAACTCTGCGCTCCGAGGCTGGCTGGAGCAATTGGTTTCGCAGAATGGCAGCGACCTGTTGCTGGTGGCCGACGCGGCAGCCGCCATCCGGGTTGAAGGATCAATTTCCCCACTGGGGGATCGTGCGCTGAGCGGGGACGAGATCGAGGCTGCCATGCTGCCTGCGTTGGCGGCTCATGCGCGCGAAGAGTATCAGCAGTACGGCATTGCGGATTCCTCGTATCGAGCGGAAGGGCTGGGCCGGTTCCGAATCAATTTGCATCGCGAGCGTGGACGCGCGGCCGCTACCGTCCGGTCACTTCCGTCGAAGGTTCCTACTCTCGACGAACTGCATCTCCCGGCAGGGGTGGGAGCACTGGCCAAATTGCAGCGTGGGCTGGTGATTATCGGCGGGGCTACGGGATCGGGTAAGACAACCACATTGGCCGCGCTGGTGAATGAAATCAATCGTGAGAGTTCGCGGCATGTAGTCACTATCGAAGATCCGATTGAGTACGAGCACCGGCACAACCGCAGCCTGGTGGAGCAGGTGGAGATCGGGATTGACGCTCCGGACTTCCCTACTGCGTTGCGAGCGGCGATGCGGCAGGCACCGGATGTGATTGTTGTGGGAGAGATGCGCGATCCGGAGACAGCACGGATTGCGTTGTCTGCTGCGGAGACCGGGCATCTTGTCTTTACGACTTTGCATACCACCGATGCAGCGTCCACGGTGTCGCGCATTGCGGATTCTTTTCCGCAGGAACGGCAACATTCCATTCGAGCGGAGATGGCGATGGCATTGGCAGCCATGCTTACACAGAATCTGCTTCCACGGCGGAATGGGGGGCGGGTGCCAGCGGCTGAATTGCTGATTGTCGGATACGGGGCGCGGCAACATATCCGGAAAAATGCGTTGCAGCACCTGCATCAAGAGATCACGATCACGCGCAAACAGGGCTCGTTTACGCTGGAGGAATCGCTGGCACAGCTGGTGTTCCAGCAGGCACTCACACGGGAAGATGCGATGACACGGGCGCATCATGCGGAGGATCTGGATACGCTGCTGAAGGCTAAGGGCTTCTGAGCCACGGATCTGCACGGATGTCCGTGGTTAGGTGCACGAACGGATCGGAGACCTTCGCCGCCGCGATAAGCCTGCACCATTCGGAGCACTGCAGGCGGAGACGTTGCAAGCAACGTCTCTACGGAGTCTGACATGCAGCGACTACTTCCGCTGGCTCCGGCCGGTGCGTGTAATCTTCATCCGCTGAGGCATAGAGGATGGTTCTGTCGCGTTCGATCATGTATGTCGCGGGCATGGGCAACTCCCACGTATCGTCCCCGTTAGTGAAGGGCAAGTTCACAAAAGCGCGGCGGTAGACTGCTTCCTGCGGTGGCGGAACGCGATACGTTAGCCCAAACTGCCGTGCAACTCTGTTTCCGGCATCAGACAGCAAGGGAAAGGGGAGTTTGTGCTGGTCGTGCATGAAGAAGGACTGCTTCACGGTTTGCGGCGAGATGGCGACCAGTGTTGCTCCGGCCTTCTCGATGTGCGGCAGAACCAAATTCATGGCTTCCATCTGCCCGACGCAGAATGGGCACCAGCGTCCACGGATGAAACAAAGCACCAAGCGTCCTTTGGCGCGCAGGACGGAGGAGTTAACGAGCGTGCCATTGTGATCTTGTAATTCAAAATCCGGAGCCTTGGCGCCGATTGGGAGGATTGTCGCCGAAAGCTGGCGAGCTTTGAGTTCGGCGACTGTCTGGGCATGAATGGCTTGCGTCGCAGCAGGAACGTACTTCGCGATGAGTTCCTTGCGCTCAGCGAAAATTTCCCGCAGCGAACGGGTGTCAACAGCGGGGCCGGATTCTTCCAGAGAACGCCACTTCATTGTCGTAATTGGGCGAAGGTGCGAGGAATTCTTCGCTGCGCTCAGGATGACATTGCTTTAGTTCATGCTTACATGCCTGGCAGTTTCATGCCGGCGAGCCTGCGTGCAAAGCTTGGCTTTCCCATCTGCTTGAACATCTTCTTCATTTGTGCGTACTGCCGCAGCAAATTGTTCACTTCCTGAATGGTTGTGCCAGAGCCACGGGCAATGCGTTTGCGGCGGCTGCCATTGATCACCTCGTGGTGGGAGCGTTCGTGGCTGGTCATCGAATTGATGATGGCCTCGACACGGTCGATCTGCTTTTCATCCACCTGGTCAGCCGCTTTCTGCAAGCCACTGAACGGACCGATCGACGGAAGCATGCCCATGAGGCTCTTCATGGATCCCATTTTCCTGACGGAGCGCAGCTGATCGCGGAAATCTTCCAGAGAGAAGCCGTCGCCGGCGAGGGCTTTTTTCGCCATTTCCTCCGCTTTTTTCTTGTCGACGTGCTGCTCGGCGCGCTCGATCAGGGAGAGGATGTCTCCCATGCCGAGGATGCGGGACACGATGCGATCGGGATGGAAGGGCTCGAGGGCATCGTACTTTTCACCGATTCCGATGAACTTGATGGGCTGTCCTGTAACTTGCCGGATGGAAAGCGCCGCACCGCCGCGCGCATCGCCGTCCATTTTCGTCAGCACAACTCCGGTGAGCGAAAGCTTCTTATGGAATTCTTCAGCCGAGCGAACCGCATCCTGTCCGGTCATGGCATCGGCGACGAACAAAATCTCCGACGGGTTCAGCAGCTTCTTGAGAGACTGCATCTCATCCATGAGCTGATCATCGATGTGCAGACGACCTGCAGTGTCGACGATCAGCACGTCGCACCCGGTAACCACCGCTTCGCGGCGCGCTTCCTTTACCAGGCGTTCGACGGTCGCGGTGTTCGCCTCGGATACTTGTCCTTCGTAAATGTGGCTCTTCACCCCCTGCGCGACAACTCTCAACTGCTCCCGGGCCGCGGGACGGTAAACGTCAACAGAAACCAGCAGGGGACGGTGTCCGCCATTCTTGAACCAGTGAGCGAGTTTGCCTGAGGTCGTCGTCTTGCCCGACCCTTGCAGTCCGGCCATAAGGACGACCGAAGGGGGCTGAGAGGCAAACTTCACCTTGGCGGTGTCTGTGCCGAGAATTTCTACCAGTTCGTCGCGCAGAATCTTGATAACCTGCTCACCCGGCGAGAGCGCAGTCATTACTTCCTGGCCAACAGCTTTCGCGCGGATCTGGTCTATGAGCTGCTTGACGACTTTGAAGTTGACGTCAGCCTCAAGCAGTGCGAGGCGAATTTCGCGCAGCGCTTCGTCAATGTTCTCCTCGGTGAGGGTAGCTTGGCCGCGGAGGGTTTTGAAGGCGCGTTGGAGTTTTTCCTGAAGATTCTCAAACATGGCTCAATCGTTCTATTTTAGCAGTGTCAAGATGGACAAGGCTCCTGTGTTCCGCCGTGTTTTGAGAACCATTCACCACAAGGGACGCAGAGGTGCACAGGGATCAGGATTGGAGGATTTCTTTCGCTGCAATGACAGTGTTGCTGTGGACTTTAACTGTGTCTTCTACGTTCAGCGCGTAGCCACCGGCATACGTTACCATCACCGGGATATTTTGGGCCCTGGCTACGCGAAATACCAATTCGTCTCGTCTCTTCAAACCCTCAACGGTCAGATCCAGCCCGCCGAGCTGATCTTCACGATATGGATCAGCGCCTGCGATGTAACAGATCAGGTCAGGCTCGAATTGGCGAAGACCGGAACTGAGTGCGTTGTCGAGCCAGGCAAGATAGTCGTCGTCGCCAATGCCGTCGGGCAAATCGACATCGATCGAGGACGGAGGCTTGTACAGAGGATAGTTATTGTGCTGGTGAAGGGAGATGGTGAACACGTCGCCAGCATGGGCTCCGCGCATGCGGGTTTTCGCCGCCCAGTTCTGGTTCAGAGTGGAGGCCGAGACTGATGGCAGGGGAACACTCTCAGTGCGCGTACCGGCGAAAATCGCGGCCGTCCCGTTGCCCTGATGGACGTCGCAGTCCACCGTCATGGCGGTGCGAATTTGGTTGTCGCGCTGCAGGCGACGGATGGCGATCGCCACGTCATGAATCATGCAGAATCCTTCTCCGTGGTCAGGGTGAGCGTGGTGAAATCCGCCACCGATGCTGATACAGACCCGGTCCTTTAATGCCTGCCGAGCGGCGAGGATGGAGCCCCCAGCTGCCAACCAGAAGGCATCGACCAGATCCCGGGAGTAAGGAATCTCCATTTCCATCTCCTCTCGCGCGCTCAAGGTGCCGGTTCTCAGTTTGTGTACGTACTCTGGCTTATGCACGAGAAGAATGTCCTGATCGGTCGCAGGTTGCGGCTCAAGAAAGTCGCTGGCTTCTGCAACGCCAGTTGCGATCAACCAATCCCGAACGCGGCGGTACTTCTCGGCTGGGAAAACATGTTTCCCGATTGGCAGGTAGTACGCGTCGCTGTAAATGAGCTTGAAGGGAAGCATTTCTGCAATCAGCGTCAACCACTGAGCCGAGGAACTCTATGATACGCGGATGACGGCTAGTGCTCGAAGAGAGTGACGTTAGCGTTCCCGACAGTGGCCGCATTCGGCGGACTATTCCGTGTTCTAGCGGCGCTTCTCCTTGTTTGGAACAGCCGCTGCCGGAACTATGGACCTTCGCACCGGAACGATGGCTCCCTTGGACGGATCAGCCGCGGCATTAGCGCGAGTTAGCACTTCCTGCTGGATGTACTGCACGAACTCCTGGATCTGGCGCTGCATTTCTTCCATGCGCTCACGCATTTGCAGGATGATCGCCATGCCAGCGATGTTTACCCCAAGGTCGCGAGCGAGCGAGAGGATGAATTCCAGCCGCTCCAGATCTTCATCCGTATAGAGCCGTGTGTTGCCCTCGGTGCGCGAAGGCTTGAGTAATCCCTCTCGCTCGTACAGGCGAAGGGTTTGGGGGTGGATGCCGTACATCTCAGCGACTGCCGAGATCATGTAGGCACCTTTGGATTTGCGCTTCGTCATAGATGTCTTGGACGATTCTAGTGCACGACTTCCCTTGGCTTCTAGTTCCCACATCAGTTCGCACGTCAGAATTGTGCCAAACCTCGAACGGGGCCCCGCATCGAAACGAGGGAGGTTTAAATGGACGAGAACAATGTCATCGATGTAGTCGAACATTTGATTGAAAGGTGCCGCGACGGGCAGAACGGTTTTCAGGAAGCCGCGGAGAAGGTAAAGAGGACAGATTTGAAATCCTTTTTTATCGAGGTCAGCGCGGAGCGCGGGGAATTCGCTGAGGAATTGCAGACGGAACTTGCAAGGCTGGGCAAACCGGAGAAAAAGGTCTCCGGATCTGCTGAGGGCGCTCTACATCGTGCCTGGGTCGACACGAAGGTTGCACTGGGCGGCGATGACCACACCGTTCTCGATTGGCTGGAACACGGCGAGGACGTTGCTAAGGATGCTTACAACAAAGCTCTCAGCGGAAATCTGCCAGCGACCGTCGGCGAAATCATCCGGCGACAGGCCGCGAGTGTACAGCGGGTGCATGATCAGGTGAAGGCGTTTCGCGATCAGGCAAAAGCTGCTTAGTTGCGACTGGTTTCGCTCGCTGGCATGCAGCGATAAGCACGACGTCAGAGGACTGGGAATCCAGTCCTCTCATTTTTGCCGCCAAGTGAGGAGCATTGTATGAGGCTATTCGCGTTCTGGCTTGCGGTCGGCATCACCTTCTTAAGCGCCTGCTCTCCTGGCAGCGAATGCCAGACGAGCGTGTCACAGGATCAACAAAGTCAGCCCAGCGAGCGAGAACAGCCGAGCACGACACACGCCACCGCGCATTTCGGTATCGGTGTGAGCCTTTCGTCACTGGGTCTCGGTATGGAAGCAGCAATACTCGCAAGCGAGCGCAGCAATGTGCGAGTAGGATTCAACGTGCTTGGGTACAGCCACAGATTTACAAAGGATGGCGTTCCCTACGATGGTCATCTGAATTTCAAGACCTTTGCAGCTCACTACGACTTCTTCCCCTGGGCCGGCAGCTTTCATATCAGCCCGGGAATTTTGATCTACGTGGCCGACCCGATTAAGGCCAATGCTTTCGTCGCTCCTGGCCAGTCATTTACGTTGGGCGGGACCAGGTTCTACAGCGATGCTTCCAACCCCACCACTGCGCAGGGCAAAATCAATTTTAATCGGGCCGCTCCCATGATCACAGTGGGATGGGGGAATTTGATTTCGCGCAGAGAAGGGACGCGCTTCAGCGTTCCGTTTGAGATTGGGATCGCCTTTCAGGGCAGCCCTAAGACGAGTTTGGCATTCGGGGGAAATGTTTGCGCATCGCCGGGTACGGATTGCAGTTCAGCCGCGAACAATTCCGCGGTACTAAGCAATATTGCTTCGGAAGAAAACAAGATCAACGACAATTTATCGCCTCTGAAGGTTTATCCAATCATTTCCAGCGGATTCGGATTTCGCTTCTAGGAGTTAAGCCACGGATTGACGCGGATGTTCACGGATTCTCCGCGTGATATTTATTCGCGAGCTTTTCGGCTAGGCTGCGGGCTGCGGTTTCTCTGAGTCCGAAACGGACCACCCGGCTGGCTTTACGGCGTAGTTCAGGCCATAAGCCAAAACGCCGGCAGCGATCAGGATCATGCCGAAGGCGAAGGAACTCATCCCCAGGATCGCCTCGTGCTGGCTGCGAATCACCGAAAATGCCAGCAGAAGCACGGGAGGAACACCGATGGCGATGGCTCCCAATTTTCCGCCGGGGACCCGGAATGGGCGCTTCAGTTCCGGTTCGCGGAAGCGGAGAACGGCCAACGCTACGAATTCCAGCAGCAAGCTGGCACCGTAGAGCAGGATGTCGAGCGTGACCAGGCGGGCGAAACCCAAACCGAGGCACATCGCCCATCCCATGGCGAGCGCGATGATTGCAACCCAAGGGGCGCGGGATTTCTTCCGCAGCTTTCCGAAGACCGCCGGGAGCATGCCGTCCTGCGCCATCGCCAGCGGCAGCCGCGAATAGCTCATCACTAGGGCATTGAACATGCCGAAGGCGCTGATCATGCCGCCGAGGACAACTCCTATGCGCAGCAGCGGTCCGCCCACGAGGGCGGCGATATCAGCCCAGGAG
>Ga0207702_10001162_pt1 | contig 26837 bp, 16 predicted proteins | sample KBSCornC62_FD_184302 | JGI IMG/M metagenome (GOLD analysis project Ga0207702, IMG submission 184302) | Corn rhizosphere microbial communities from Kellogg Biological Station, Michigan, USA - KBS Corn C6-2 (SPAdes) (version 2) | ecosystem: Host-associated > Plants > Roots > Rhizosphere > Soil ...
TGATCTATCGTCGGGCCGAAGACTGCATATCCGTCACCGGTCCCTGTAATGGTGCTGTTATATGCCCATGACGCCTGTATGGAGTTGCCATAATCATATCCGCCGGTGGATATCCATTGCATGGCTAATATGCTTTCTTTATTATTGTTGTTAGCTGTTTTAAACAAATCCTCGTAAACCGGCAAAAGCGAAAATTCGCCGCTGTTGATCACCTTTTCGGCTTCTTTCTGCGAATTAACGTAATCCTGCATATAAAGGTAAACTTTTGCCAGCATAGCCGATGCCGAACCGCTGTCGCCATGCCCGGTATGTGCTGTACCTACCGCACAGTTGGCTTCTGCAAACTGCAGGTCGCGAACGATCAGTTTGTAAACATCAGAGATCGGATTGGTAGGCACTGTCTGGAAGTTGGCGATATCATTCAGCGGATTCTCAACTATCGGCACGTTTCCAAAAACGCGGACGAGATAAAAATAAGCCACTCCGCGCAATAAATGAGCTTCGCCAAGGGCATTGTTTACCGTGCCCTGCGGAACCCCTGCTATGGTGGCGGGCATGTTGTTGATCAACCCGTTACACTGGGCGATCACGGTGAAAGGCGAATCCCATGCGGCAAGCAGTTCAGGGTTGGCGTTTGGCGCTGACCAGTTGAAGAATGCGCTAACATCGGACGAATAGGTAAATCCGTTACCGCTCGATAATTCGGTAATGGCCCATCCAACTTTGTTGTTCCAGCCAAACCAGGGCGATCCATACAACCCGTTTGTCGATGCCTGTACCTGGTCGCTGGTTTGGTAATAATTACCCACGGTGACCTGCGATTCAGGCGGGCGATTAAAAAAATCTTTTTTGCAACCGGCAGTCAGTAAGCCTATTATCGCCATGCCGGTAATATATTTTGTATGTCTTTTCATGTCAAATTTCATTTAATAATGTTAAAACTGTGCATTAACGCCTAACGTGAAGATGCGGGGCGAAGGATACCTTCCCATATCAACATTCATTAGCAGCGGGTTTTGATTAAATGAGCCTACTTCAGGATCAAGACCGGGATACTTGGTAATCACAAATAAGTTCTGCCCGCTTACATATACTTTCAGGCTGTTCATTGCTACATATTTTGCCCAGCGTGCCGGCAAGTTGTAACCCAAGCGCACGTTTTGTAAACGCAGAAAGGATGCGCTTTCCAGCCATCTGTCTGACATTACCACGTTGGGGTTTCCAAGCCCTCCCCGCGGTGCGGGAATGTTTGAGTTAGGATTGGTTGGTGTCCAGAAATTTGCCGTCGAGGCTAACTGGTTTTGATATAAACCCGATAAGCCGGCTGTTTGAACTTCAAGCGCATCGAGTATTTTGCCCCCGTATGAACCATAAAAGAATATTGACAAGTCAAAATCCTTGTAGCTGAGGGTATTGGTCATTCCATAAGTGAAGTCAGGATTAGGACTTCCGAGCGGCACCTGGTCGTTTGCGTCAACCTGGCCGTCGTGGTTGGTATCCTGGTACTGCAAATCTCCAAGCCATATGGTATTGCCCAGTTGACTGCTAACTACCTGCGGCGTAGTGCCGGTAACGTTTTGAGGATGTGTAGCCAGGTATTCCAGTTGTGCCTGCGTTTTTACAACGCCCTGTACTTTATAACCGTAAAACTCGCCTATCGGCTGACCAACTACGGTCCTGGTGGCAGGCAAAGTGATAAAAGCGGTACCTACCGATTGCGTAATAGCAGGCGCGCCGCTCAAGGACGTTACGATGTTATTATAATGCGAAAATGTTACCGTGGTGCTCCATTTAAAATCCTTGCTTTCGATGTTCCTGCTATTGATGGTAAACTCGAACCCTTTGTTTTCGATGTTTCCCGCATTTACATAAGGAGCCTGGATACCCGCGGGGTTGTCGCCATACTCGTTAGGCCCGCCCAACAGGAAATAGGGCAACGGCTGTACGAAAAGGAAGTTTTTGGCGGTTTTGTCGTAAGCGTCGAAAGTAACATCGATGCGATTAAGCAAGGTTAGGTCGACCCCCAGGTTTTTTTGAATAGCAGTTTCCCAGGTAACGTTGGGATTAGCGGTATTGGCTATTAAAAAGCCTGTACCAAAAGCTGTGGCTACGCCCTTAAGCGATGCGCCATACGCGTATTGCCGGGCGCCGGAGTTACCGGTTGTACCGTAACCCAGCCTGACCTTAATATTATCGGCGAAATTTTTTACGCCGGCCATGAAAGGCTCTTCAGATAGTCGCCACGACACCGCTACGCCGGGGAAGTAGCCGATCTGCTTGTTAGGATCGGGATTAAAATTTGAGCTTTGATCACTTCGGATATTGGCTGTAATACTGTACTTGTTATTATATGTATATATGATACGACCAAGGTATGACTGCATTACCTGGTCGCCGATTTGCTCAGGTATAGTAGAACCAACAGTATTGGCAAGTGCTATGCTCTGTACGTTGTTACCCGCCGGGAAACCGGTACCCGAAAGCGGAAGGTAGTTGTAGGTTGATTCCCAAACTTCGCGGCCGGCTAACACGGTTAAATTGTGTTTTCCCCAGACGTGTCCGTAATTAAAATATTCTTTCCAGCTCCAATAATCGCTGCTGGTGATTGCACGGTTTAGTGTAGCGGTAGCATTTCCAAAAGCTACACCGCTGCCGGTTGCGCCGTATGAATACGTCGGGTTAAAGGTTTGTCCGTTAGCCCAGTTAAAATCCCCGTCGACCTCAGAGCGGAGGGTCAAGTCCTTAAAGAACTTAATCTCGAGGTAAACATTGCCGTTTACCTCGCTCCGGGTGGTATTATTCTTAATGCTCAACTCCTGCTGAACCGGGTTCGGCCCGCCCAGGATGGTTCCACCGCTTACCTGCGGGCCTGAAAATGATCCATCAGCGTTATACACGGTTTGATCTGGCGCGGCCAATAAGGCATTATAAATAACGCCGGTATTGCTACCCAGGCCAACCTGTTCGTTACTGCGGGTTGCTCCGAAAACAGTACCCATTTTCAGCCATTCCTTGGCCTGGGAGTTTACTACTCCACGTATCGAATAGCGGTCGAAATTATAGCCTAATATCGTACCGTCCTGCTTAAAATAGCCCGCTGAAATATTGTAATCGGATTTATCAGTGCCACCTGATACACCAAGGGAATGACTTTGCTCAGGCGCTGTTCTGAAAATGGCATCCTGCCAGTTGGTACCGGGGCCTAAAATGCTCGGGTTTGCAAACTCCGTCCGGGGCTGTACGCCAAAAGCAACGGCCATCCTGTTTTCTAAAGCCGCGTATTGCTGCAGGTTATCTACCTTTAAAAATTTGCCTTGCTGTTGCAAAGCGCCCCAACCGTCGTAAGTTATTTTTGCTGTTCCCGCTTTACCTTTTTTTGTGGTAATAATGATAACTCCATATGCGGCCCTGCTGCCATAGATAGCGCTTGCCGAGGCATCCTTTAATATGTCGATGGATTCTATATCATTCGGATTAAGCATTGCCAGCGGGCTTACTGTAGTTTCCATGTTGCTTGATCCGGGGCTGTTTAGTGTAGCGCCGCCGCTATAGCCGCCTGGCGCGTTACCGCTCACTTCTACCCCGTCAATAACGTACAAGGGCTCGCTTTGCCCAAAATTGCTGATACCGCGTATGTGTACCGAGGTGGCACTGCCCGGCTGGCCGGAGTTTTGCGTAACCGTAACGCCTGCCGCCTTGCCCTGGAGCAACTGGTCCACACTTGGCTGGGGGATGTCCTGGATATCCCTGGCGCTCACTGACGAAATTGCGCCGTTTACATCGCCTTTCTTTTGCGTACCGTACCCGATCACCACAACGTCTGTCAATGCGGTTGAAGACAGCGAAAGACTTACATCGATCGTGGTCTTCGTCCCTATAACCACCTCCTTAGTTTCCATCCCGATAAATGAAAAAACGAGTGATTTGCCTCCGGCCGGTACGTTGATGCTGTACTTACCGTTGATGTCGGTAACCGTTTTTACGGCTGTACCTTTAACAGCAACCGTGGCGCCCGGAAGGGTAACGCCTTTGTCGTCAGCTACTGTTCCTTTGATCACCGTTCCCTGGTTTTGCGCATAAACCCGCGCACAAATTAAAAGGGTTATAAACAGTGATACTATTCGTAGAATTTTTCCCATAATGTTTAGTTAGTTGAATAGTAATTGATTTGATAATTGATTTGCGTTTATTGTTGTTTAATTGTTTGCATTTTTATAAGTCAATAGTCTTAAGCCAAAAGTCCAAAGTCAGGGGTGCAGAAAACCTGCAATCAGCAGAAGCCCGTGCACATGTAGCAAGCCAGGTTCTGATTTTTAACAGGCCGGCACTCACGACTTCGGACTTAAGATTTGCCTTAAGACTTGTCATCAAAAACTAAAAACGATCCACTTAGGTTTATTGCGCAGCCGCCGGCCTCGCGCCGGTTGCTCATTATTCATTATCGCAGTGGTAAAATTATATGCAATAAAAAGCCTTGTTGTGGATAAATAGGGGCACAAATGTCAACCTATATTAACTTATTGATTACAAGTGAATTAAATGATATTGTGTCAGAAATACACAACCAAAAACGGGCTGATATTGACAAATGTGCACCTCCTGCTGAGGGAAAATGCTTTTTGAAATGCAATTATAGTACTACATTTTATCGTCGTTAACAATAGTATTTTGGCCGGATGAGGCGGGTAAATTGCTTTTAGAATTAAATTATAGCCAGCCTGTTTTCGCCGCAGGCGAAGAGGCAGCTGCACCTGTTTACAATATAGCACCTGCGATGTTAAACGCGGGTGTCTTTTCAGATCACGTGAAGTGTAAACTAAAACAGGATTATTCACCGGGAGTGTCCGCTTTTTTTAGGGACGGGCACGAAACTCTGGTGTTCAACGGTTTTCAAAAATGAACGTTTTTTGACCCGGCAATTTTTTTTTGATGCCGTTTGTACCCGTTTTGAAGGCCTTTCGCACCCGTTTCGAATGGCTTTTAAAGGTGAATAGTGGCGGTGAATGGTGGATTGCAAACCCGTTTGACACCGGTGATCTGTAATGACCTCGCTGATAACAGATTAACTGCAGCATTAATTGCTAAAAGTGTCAGCTTCTCCCGGGGGCAGGCAAGCAGAAGTGTTCAATTTGTTGTTCAGGTTGAACGCTTCCAGGCTGGCGACAGATTTTTCGCTAAAGATCAAAATATTCATCTTCAGCACTTTACCAAATAAGCGCAGGTGTTCAAAGTGTTCAAAGTGTTCAAAGTGTTCAATTTTCAACTCAATTGAACAGTTGAACACTAATGATTTTTATTCTGTAACCGCTTCCTCGTTCACGGTTTCGAGGTATCGGGAAGGGATGGTATTGTACTCCGATTTAAATGTTTTAACGAAGTACTTCTGGCTTTTGAACCCAACCTTATGGCATATCTGGGAAATGGTAAGGTGGCCGGTCTCCAGCAGTTGTACGGCGCGCTTGAGGCGCATGGACCGCACCAGCTCATTCGGGGTTTTGCCGGTCATAGCCAATATCTTTTTATACAGTGTGTACCGGCTCACAAAAACCTCGTTGCTCAACTCTTCAACGGAAAAGTTAGGATTCGAAATATTGTTATCGATCAGCACCAGCACTTTTTTGATAAACACCTCATCGGGCGAATCCACTGCAACTTCGGTTGGCATAACATCCACCTGTTTTTGATAGGTTTTACGCATGTGCTCCTGTTGGCTCAGGATGTTCCTGATCTTTGATTGCAATATTTCAAAGTTGAACGGCTTGGTGAGGTAGTCGCTGGCGCCGGTTTCCAGGCCCTTTAGCTGCTGGTCCTCGCCGGTGAGGGCGGTAAGCAGGATCACCGGGATATGCGAGGTTCGCTTATCGCTCTTTATTTTCAGGCAAAGATCGTTTCCGTTCATTTCGGGCATACTGATATCGCTCACCACCAGGTTAGGATGCTGGGCCAGGGCCTTCTGCCAGCCTTTTTTGCCGTTCTCCGCCTCGATGATGTTGAATGATGCCTTTAAGTTATCTTTTATGTAGAACCGGAAATCGTCATTATCCTCAACCAGTAATATTGTAGGTTTTTTCCCTTCCTTACTGTCTTTATATGAACCGTTTCTGGTCGCGCTTTCTTCCGGTAAAAACTCGGACGAATGATCCAGCAGCAAATCTCCATCCGTAAAAATATCCTCGTTAACCGGACTGACCGGCAGGAGCACCGTGAAACAGCTGCCCTCGTTAAACTCGCTTTCGACATAGATTTCGCCCCGGTGCAGTTTAACAAATTCTTTAGTAATGGACAATCCTATGCCGCTGCCCTGGTTCAGCATCGAACCCGGGATGTCATTTTGAATAAAAGGTTCAAATATCCTTTTCTGATTATCTTTAGCGATGCCTATGCCCGTATCGATCACCCTGATCTCTAAAAACTTATTGTCGATATCCTTTTCAATCAAATTAAGCAATACGCTCACCTGGCCACCCTCATGTGTAAACTTATAGGCATTTGAAAGGAGGTTGAACACAATACGCTCTATCTTATCATGATCGAAACTGGTGTAAAATGACTCAAATTCCGAATCGAAAATAAATTTGATGTCCTTTTGGTCGGCTATATCGGTAAAATTATAGGAAAGGTCCTTTATAAAACTGATGATATCACCGTTCTTTTCATGCAGTTTTAACTCCTGGTACTCCATCTTCCTAAAATCCAACAGCTGGTTAACCAGGTTCAGCAGGCGTTTGGCGTTCCTGTTTACCAGCAGCAATTGCCGTTGTATGTCGGGCTCGCCTATTTGTTTCAGTATTTTGTCCACGGGGGCCATGATGAGTGACAATGGCGTGCGGAACTCGTGGCTCACATTGGTAAAGAATTTTATCTTCATCAAATCGAGCTCGTGCATGCGGTGCGCTTCTTCACGTTCCTTTTCTATTGAAAATTGAGTCTTCAGTTTCTCTATACCCCTGCGGCGCAGGTAAAGCAGCGACCCGACGATCAAAAGCGTATAGAGGATGTAGGCCCAGGCGGTTTTCCAAAACGGCGGAAGGATCTTTATATTCAGGGTTAGCGTACTATCATTCCAGTTTTCGTTGCTCGTGGCCCTTACTTTAAACACGTAATCACCCGGATCAAGGTTTGTGTAGGTTGCCTTCCTGATCTTGTTATCTGCATTGATCCAGCCCTTATCAAAAGGCTCCATCATATACTGGTATTTTACTTTATCGGGGTTAAAGTAATTGAGCGCGGCAAACTCCAGGTCGAAAACATTATCGTCATGTTTAAGGGTTAGCGAGTTTGAATTGGTAATGGATTGAGGCAAAATAACGCGACCGTTTATTTTTTCGCCCACATTAACACTTTGATTAAAAACCTGGAAATTAGTAAAGACCAGTTTTGGAATAGTTGTATTGGTATGCAGATTGGACGGCTTAAACAAGTTAAAACCGTTTCCCCCTCCAAACAGAAGCTCCCCTTCCCTGGTTTTGAGTGAAGAATTTTCGGTGAACTCCCGTCCCTGCAAACCCTCCGTTTCATTATAATTTACAAAATGAAATTTAAGCCCGGCACGATTTCGATCAACCACAATATCCGATAAGCCATTTGGCGTGCTCACCCAAACATTGTTCCGATCATATTCCTGCATGTCAATAACAGTGTTGTCGGGCAAGCCATCCTGTTTGTTGATACTGGTAAACTTCCCGGTGTTATGGTCAAATACGCTGATTCCTTCCCTGGTGCTTACCCATATCAACCCGCAACTGTCCTGCATGATGTTATTGGTATTGTTACTGATGAGGCTGTTGGGGTTTTTTTCATCGTGTATATAATGCACAAATTTGTTTGTTTTGTGCTGAAGCACATCTACGCCATAGGATGTTACCACCCAAAGGTTTTGATATTGATCAACCAATATCTTGCTGATGTAATTGGAATGGATGGCGTTGTCGCGGGAGTTGTAAACGTAGCGGGTAAAGGCTTGTTTTTTATTGTCGAACAAGTTAAAACCGGCAGAAAGCGTACCAACCAGCAAATGATGGGCCTTATCCTCGGTGATGGCGCACACGCGGTCTTCAGAAATACTCGTTGTATCGGCATCACTATGTTTATAGTGAACAAATCTTTTACCGTCAAAACAATCCAAACCGCCAAAGTAAGTGCCTATCCATAGTTTTTGATCGTGATCGATATATAGGCATACCACCACATCATTGGCGAGGCTGTTTGAATTTCCGGCATCATGCAGGTAGGGCTTAAATATGCCGGTTTTGCGGTCAAAGTAAATAAGGCCCCCGCCATTGGTCCCTATCCAGATATTTCCGGTCTTATCTTCAGCAAAGCTATTAATATCGCTAAAACTCAGGCTTCTGAGGTCCGAAACCGGATCGGACAAATGGTGGGTATATAGCGGGAATTTAATAATACTTTCGTGATAGTACCCCACGCCTTTTTTGTAGGTACCTACCCAAATAATATTGGTATTGTCTTTATAAAGCAACGTAATGCTGTTTTGCCCGATAGTTTTATCGTCATCCTCGCGGTTCAACAGGTACTGAAACTTAAAATCGTGCTTATTTAACAGGTTGACGCCGCCGTGATCGGTTGCTACCCACACTCTGTCCTTATCATCCTGTATCACACTCGAAACAACATCGGTGTTCAAATGAAACTCGTCGCTGCCTTTATCAATGTGTTTAAAAATATTGTGCTTAACATCCACATAGTAAACGCCGGCAGAATAGGTGGGTACGTATGCCCAGATGTCATCCTGCAGGTCCACATAAATTTTATACGATGAATTTAACTCCGCAGGGAGTTGGTTAAAAATATGCGCGCTGTAGTTGATACGCAGCGTAGCCGGATCCATGCGTTCCAGCTGGCCGTCGCGATAGGCCAGCCAGATATTACCGTGTGAATCCTGCGCAAGATCGGCTACCGTATTGGAGAATATTGAAGCACGATCAGCATCAGAATGCACAAGGTGAACCGTTTTGTGCAAATGCGGATCGTACTTATACAAACCCGACCGCAGATGCAGAAACCAAAAGTTTCCCCAGCGGTCTTTCCTGATCGCGGTGATAAACCTGTCAGGGATTGCGATCGATTTTAAATAACCATCGATATTATGAGAGAATTTTTCTGTAGCCGGGTCGTAAATATTATAGCCATTGCGGGTTTCGATCCAAAGCTTATTGTCGGGGCCTTCGTTGATGCTTACAATATAATCGTCATATAATGAAGTAGTATCGCTGGCAGCGTGTTTGAATATTTTAAATTTGTACCCGTCGTACCGGTTAAGGCCTGAAAGCGTACCAAACCACATAAAACCTTTATCATCTTTAAAAATGCAGGTAACATCGTTGTGTGAAAGGCCGTTACTGATGTTTAGATGAGAAAATTGAAACTGGTTATTTTGCGCATTTACCCCGGCAGCAAAACAAAGCGACAGCATCACAAAAGTAAAAATTTTACATTTCATAAATGTATTTTTCGAACCCACAACCCACTTAGTTAATGGAATAAAACTTAGGTTTGCACCAGTAACTTTTTTTACTATTGGTCAAATCTAATTCAATACACGCAGCGTTTTAATGACCAATCAAGAATTACCATCTTGTCAATGATTCCCCTTAATTGATAACGAAAAGGAAATTTGCATGGTCTTATTACATTTAATTTACAAAATACCGAGGCTATCCTTAACCATTCTTCAAAATTAGGTGCGATCCGAAGGTATCATGTAATACTATTTTTACATTATTTGATTTACAATTAACACAACAACGGCTATCGTCTGGCTTTAAATTATCAAAATCAACAAATTACCCTCAAGAACTTGTAATACTTTTATTTCAATATTCAGATAGTTTTTCAACTTTATAAAATGTTTTAAAAAGTTAAAAGGGATTTTTAATTTAACAATTAGTTTAAAAACATACCGCCACCAAACATCCTGGTAAGCATTCGGTTAATTGAATAACAACCTGATTTTAATGGACGCAGTAAACGACAAACCATCACAAGTTGAAAAAAAAAGTAAAAGTTCGCTAAAGCGGCGAATGGGAGCTTTTTTTGTTGATATTTATAAGATACACCTGTTTATTATCCGCTTTTTTAAAGAAGCTTTTCTTCCGCCGTTTGAGTTTAAGGAGATTATCCGCCAGTGCTACGAAACGGGATTACGCTCACTACCCCTGATCAGTGTAACAGGTTTCATCGTCGGCTTTATATTCACCAAACAGTCGCGGCCTTCATTGGCCACATTCGGGGCCAACTCCTGGCTGCCATCGCTATCGTCCATCGCCATCATGCGTGCGTTGGCGCCACTGGTTACCGCGCTTATCGCCTCGGGCAAGGTAGGCTCCAGCATCGGCGCGGAGTTGGGCTCTATGCGCGTGACCGAACAAATCGATGCGATGGAGGTATCCGGCACAAACCCGTTTAAATTTTTGGTTTGTACGCGGGTAATGGCTACTACATTGGTGATACCCATTTTAGCTACCTATGCGGCTTATATCGGGCTGCTGGGTGCATTTTTAAACGTTAATGGTAACGAAGGCACCAGTTATACAGCGTTCGTTGAGCAGTTTTTTTCCCCGCTTGTATTCCTCGATTTTACCGCGTCGCTTATAAAATCTATCGTATTTGGTTTCACCATCGGTATCGTGGGTTGTTACCAGGGCTATTATGCCAGTTCGGGGACAGAGGGTGTGGGCAAGGCGGCTAACGGCGCAGTAGTTACGGCAATGTTCCTGGTTTTTATTGAAGAAATTATTATCGTACAAATAACCGGTAATTTCAGGTGAGACGGCCATGCACAAGGACAAAACGAAAATAGACCACAAAAACGTGGTCATCAAGATCAGGGGGCTTGAAAAGGCCTTTGAAGATTATGCCGTTTTACGCGGGATAGACCTTGACCTTTACCAGGGCGAAAACCTGGTAGTTTTGGGGCGGTCGGGATCGGGGAAATCGGTATTGATAAAGCTGATATCCGGGTTGTTAAGGCCCGACAAGGGCTCGATAGAAGTACTGGGACAGGACGTATTAAAATTAACCGAAAAACAGTTACAGCAATTGAGGATAAGGATCGGTTTTTCATTTCAAAGCAGCGCCTTATATGATAGCATGACGGTACGGAAAAACCTGGAGTTTCCGTTGGTACGAAATAAAAGAAACCTTACGCGTGCCGAAATTGATAAAGCGGTTGAAACTGTGCTTGATGGCGTGGGGTTGTCGCAAGCCATTAATCAAATGCCCGCGGAGCTTTCAGGCGGCCAGCGTAAACGAATCGGTATAGCGCGAACGCTTATTCTTAAACCTGAGATTATGCTCTACGATGAGCCAACGGCCGGCCTCGACCCGATCACCTGCATCGAGATCAATGAACTGATTAACGAAGTGCAGCAGCGGTACAATACCTCGTCGATCATCATCACACACGATCTTACGTGTGCAAAGATGACCGGCGATCGCATTTCGATGCTGCTGGAAGGACAATTTCAGCGCACGGGTAGTTTCGACGAGGTTTTTAATACTAAAGACGAAAGAGTAAAACCATTTTTTGATTATAACTTTATTGAATAGCTATACAGCAGCAACATGGATTTAAAGGAAAACAGGCGGGCGATCATCGTCGGCATCTTTTTAGCAATAGGCGTCGTCATTTTTATGGTAGGCGTTTTTACGCTTGGCGGCCAGCAAAAAAGCTTTGCAAAGGCGGTGTCGGTAAGCGCGGTATTCGACGATGTGTCGGGGCTTAAAAAAGGCAATGATATTTGGTTCTCTGGCGTAAAAGTGGGCACTATCAGCGATGTTAAGTTCATCGGTATACAGCGGGTTAATGTTGTAATGCGCATCGATGAAAAGATAAAAGGATTTATACATACCAATGCCAGCGTAAAAATTGGGTCCGACGGTTTGATCGGGAACAAGATTGTTGTTATTGAAGGCGGGACCCCGGATGCACCGGCCATCGGAAACGGCACGGTTTTGCAGGCAGAAACCGCCTTGTCAACCGATGACATGCTAAAAACGCTGCAAAAAAACAACGTGAATTTGCTGGCCATTACTGCCGATTTTAAAACATTGAGCCATAATATACTGGCCGGCAAAGGCACACTGGGTACCCTGCTGGCCGACAGTTCAATGGGCATGCAATTACGCGTAACCATGCGCAACCTGCAGGCCACAACCGCGAAAGCGGCCCAACTGGCGGGACAGCTCAACCAGTTTAGCGAAAAGTTAAATACAAAAGGCGGCCTCACCGATAAACTGCTCACCGATACTGTTACGTTTAACCGCATAAAAGCAGCAGCAGCGCAATTTCAGCAGGCTGCAACCAATGCAAATACGATTACTGAAAACCTGAATAAAGCCAGCAACAAACTAAATACCACCGATAATGCGCTGGGCATTTTGCTGAACGATAAAAAAGCGGCGGCAAAAGTGCAAACCACGCTGGATAATTTGCAGCAAAGTTCTGTTAAACTGAACGAGGATCTGGAAGCTGTTCAGCATAACTTTTTGCTGAAGGGATTTTTTAAGAAGAAGGCGAAAGCGAAGGCGGATAGTTTGAGGAAGATGTGATTAGAGGCTGAAGATTAGGTATTGTTCGTTAGATGCGATAATTGGAGTAAAGTTCGCACATTCAATTGAATGGCGATGAGGTAAGACTGTTCAAAGTACCCTTCCCTCTTCACAACAACAGAAAAGTCATGCCGAACTTGTTTCGGCACCCCACGCGCTAAGTCCCCGCGATAGGTAGCCTGGCGACAGGTGACCAGTATGGTGGCTACCTGTCAACGAGTTACCTTTATGATGAGGTGCCGAAAAACAAGTTCGGCATGACGGTTTGGTATTCAGATAGGGCATATCAAAGACTTCCGAAGTTTTCGAAACTTCGGAAGTCTAAGCGTAAATTCTAGATTAAGATAATTATTCTTTGCTTTCCGGCTTTTCCGGTTTTGCGGCCGGTTTTTCTTTAGCAGCTTCATTGGCCTTTTGCAGCTTTTTCAGCATCTCATTGCCGATGAGGGCATCGATGATACCGTTGCCGCCGCCATCTTTTCCGCTCACCAATATTTCAGGCACCAGCTTAATACCGTTTGTGGCCAAAGCTTCGGCTACGCGCACAACTGCATATTGTTCGGTACCCATGGCATTCGTTTTCTGTTTGGTCACTTCGGCTTCAGCCAAACCGATGGCTTTTATCTTGCCGGCTTCGGCGCTACCGTTTACTTCGGTGGCGTTTGCATCGGCTTTCGCGTTAACAATCTTCGCCTCGGCGTCAGCTTTAGCTATCGTAATACGCACCTCAGCATCGGCTTTTGCGTTGATGGTTTTTGCTTCGGCTTCACCCTTTGAGGCGGCAACTTTCGAAGCGGCCATCTGGGTATTTATTTCTACCTGGCGGGTTGATTTCACGACTTCGGGCTGCATGTCCGCACCGGCTTTGGCGCTTTCAAATTCCTTACGCTCCACCTGGGCATTGCGCTGTATTTCGTAGGTCACTTTTTCCTGTTCCGCAATCTTACGGTCGGTAAGCGTTTTCATCAGCGCGGCCGGCGGTACAATATCACCGATCAGCGTATCCACGCCCACTACGTTATAGTCGTCGAGCACCTTGCTGATGTGCATTTTGGCATCCTCCTGTCTTTGAATACGGTTAGCCAAAAATTCGATCACGTCGCTTTTTTGCGCCGAGTTACGGAAATAGTTGGCGATAGTTGGCTCCAGCACTTGCGATACCAGGTTTTTCATGTTACCAAATCGCGCAATTACCTTTGGCGCCTCATTGCGCGGGATGTGAATGATCTGCGATACATCGAGATTAAAGGTAAAGCCGTCAGACGAGCGCACGGTGATGGTACACAGGTTTTTATCCAGCTCGTGCGCCTCGGTACGGCTGTCGGCCCAGTTGAGCACAATGTTGGTTGTGGGCACTATTTCAACCGCGTGGGTATAAATGTTTACCGGATGCTTACCTGGATCAAGCGGCTGGTCCCAAACACCTTTTTGGTTACGCTTAACAATGTTGCCATGTTTAAAGCTGTCGCCGCTCGTGTCGGTACCTTCGGGGCCGACAAATGAGTTTACGACACCCACGTAACCGATGGGGATATAGATCATATCCACCTGTTCTACAATAACAAACCAGGGGTTCAGGTAATAAGTACCAGCCAAGATCACATCCTCCTGCAAACCTTTCATACCGCCGGCACTGATAAAGGCCATCGGGTCCTGGAAGTTACGGTGGCCCACAACTGAACCGCCCGCTATCTCGCCTTTCTCCAGCGGCTCACCATCCAGCGTGGTAATGATGCCCACTTTGTTTTCCTGTATCTGGGTGATGGGCACCATTTCTATCTCAAACAAAAAAGTATTGATACGATAGCTACCCGGCGTAAGGAAAGCCGCCTGCGGGCCTTTTTGGCCGCGGTTGTTTAAAAACGCGATAGCGTCCTGAAACTTGTCGCAGTCTACCGGCTTGCCCAGCACACGACCGGTATCCATCGAGGCTCCATCCTTCGCCTTTACCAGGCCAAGTTTATTTTGTTCAATAATGGTAAACGGCGCCATGGTGATGCTGTACTGCCAGGGCCACATACCCCAGTACAAGCCTGGCGCCAGCGCCTTGGCCTGCATACCCGCTTCGCCGTTGATAGCAATGATCCGGCCATCCGGCAATCGCTTTTCGCCGGTAAGGGCATACTTTTTAACCACTAAACCGATACGGTCATCAGGCACGATAACCATACCAAAAAACACGCGAAGTACAAATTTGTACATCAGCAAAACAACTACAACAGGCACAGCCCACCATAGTATTTCTACATAATTGTTCATTTTTTTAGATTGAAATTATTTTGATTTTTTAACGGAACCCTTAGGTGCGGGCCCTCACAATAACTTACAGCATATTGCGGTAACCTGGCTGTATAGTGATAATAAGATACCAATGGGTTTAAATTGTTACGGCAAGATGTGAAAATATTTTTCAAAGTTCTAAACGCCGTTGGTATAAAGAAATCAACAAACCTTGAAACCGGCAGCCAACAAAAAAACCGGCAAAGTGTTCCTTTGCCGGCGCCAATTAAAACTAAACAAGCACTAATTCTGCAAATCTTTCCAATTATCATTGGAATTCCTGTCCACCAAATAACCCAGCGGATCGATCGCTACACCTTTCGGCTTGCCTTTAACTGTAATCGTTAACTCATGATCTCCGCGCTTAAATTTATACCTTTTCAGGTACGCAAAATGCGCAAAGGTCATCCCGCTTTTGTCTTTTGTATCCTGCCCAAATACCCCGATATTGATATAGTCGTCCATGTTGATGGCGGGTACGTCTTCGCCTTTGTTTCCTACCCAAACTTTATCGATATTAAATTTCAGATCAACGCGGTATTCATCCTTAGTACCGGTGGGCTTGACCGTGGCGGAAATGATCTTATTGTCATAGAAAGTTATCTTTTGCCAGCTGTCAACTAAATAATATTGCAGCGAATCAGGCGTGTGTTTTTGCAGTATCCGATAAAGGTCGTTGGCGCCGGCAAAGGGGCCGCCGGTTTTAAAAGCGTAGGCGTTTTTAAACTCGCGGAGGGCATTGTTCAGGCTGTCCTCTCCTATCAAGTCGCGAAGTCCGTACATTACCGTAGCTGTTTTTCCGCCCCAGATAAACCAGGCGTTGGCGGTGATTAGCGGATGTTCTTTATCATCCATAAACCTCCTCACATAATGGTAATAGTTCCACGAATCCAGCACTTGCTGCCGCATACCGGCTTTGCCATACTTCTTTTCGCTTAATAACAGGGCATCGTAACTTGCCAGGCCTTCGGGAATTACCAGCGAGCCCACCGTGCTGTTCGGCGCCACCTGGAAACGCCACCATTGCTGGGCGAGCTGCCTTACGGTTTCCGAATAGAGATAATCAAACTGATCCGCCCCGGTAAAGTGGGCATTCCAGCCGTTGTATTCGGCGCGGGTATCCATGGTAGCTGTCGAAGCTTCACGTGGTCCGTAAGGCGCCGTTTCAACCAGCCTGACGTTGTTGAAAGGATAATTTCCGTGAACTGAGCTGTAGTATTTAAGACCGTCTTTATAGGCGTTTATAAAACGGTCTACGTTTTCGGCATGTTCAGGTTCGTAATAAACATCAATATTTACCTTGTGGTCCAGCATCACGCTGTCCTTACGGTCGGCAAGGCGGGCCGAGAAGATGGCAAAGGGCGAATACATGCCTGGCTTATCCATCACATAATGGAAATAGTTGCGGCCGTTTTGTTTCCACTGTTTTACCAGGTCGCCGTGCGAAACAGCCGTCTGGTCTCCTTCGGTGCTTACTGTCAGGTCCAGGCTCAGCAGGTCAGCCGCTTTCCCGGCTTTCAGGTTCATTATTCCCACCGGGTCATTCTGTGCTATGTCTTCTTCATTTTTGGGCGGCAGGCCGGCCTTCTTTCGCTCATAAGGGCTGCCTATTTCATCGTCGTCGTCATAACCTAATCCCGGCAGGCCGCCTTTAAAAAATGTGCCGTTATTGAGCATGTCGGCAGCATACAAACCGTTCTGAAATCCTTTATAAACAACAGACGAATTAACCTGCAGTATCGCAGAATCGCCTGGCGCCAGTGGTTTGTCAAATTTGTACAGCCGGTATGCGGCGGTATCCTGTTTCGGGCCAAACCAGCTGAAAAATCCGCGTTTGTAAAATAATGGATTGGTAAACGGCACCGGCCTCCCATTTATACTGATGGAGTAATCGGACAGTTCATCACCATCCAGCAGCATTTCCGCAACCGGTTTATCGTTTTTGTTGACTATTGTTACCGCAGCCCGTACCAACTCTTTCTTATCAGCAGGATAAAGATCGGCATACATTACAATACGCGTAACTTTGGGCAGGGGCTGATCCTGGTAACGCTTAAGCGTTTTTTCGTAAACGATAGCGCGGTTGTCATTTTCCCCTTTTGTAAGGTATTCATTCAGGTAACTGATGTTGTAATAAATGTATCCGCCCACTGCAAGTAGCAGCGGCAGCAGCAAGGCTACAAACAGCCGCGTTTTCCTGTCGAACCTTTCGGGTATCAACTGCAGTCTTTCTTTGAAGGATGAGTTGACGCCACGATTATAAAATAATGCCGCCACAACGATCAGCAGGCCAGCCGCCAGCAGCCAATACAGATCGAACCAAAGAATTGGCCCAACCATGTGGCCGAGGCCATCCATATCTGACATGCCGGAACCGGGAGTGTAAGAAAATAACAGCAGGTGATAATCAAAGGTGCCTGTACTATCCAAAAAGAACAAACCTACCCAAAGTGCTACGCCAAAGCCATATGCGGCAAACTTGTTGTTAAATATTACCTGCACCACGTAACAAAAAACCGCCGCGGCAAGCAGCTTAGGCAGCAGCATTACCAGGGTATAGCTAAAGTACGCCGGCAAATTAAGGTGCGTAAAGCCTTTTAAAAGCTGAACGGTTATGCCCACTACTACCGGCACAAGCGACAAGCCCGCAGCAATAACCAGCAGCGATAAAAGCTTTGAGCCGTTTAATATCCAATTTGGAGGCGGCAATGAATCGTTTATAAAGGCGTAGCGAGTTAAGCGATCGCGCTGCAGCGTTTCGCCGGTATAAAACATGATGATGAAAAAGATAAAGAACGGGAAGGCATCGGCAAAAATACCCAGCAGCATTACCGTACGCGACAGTTGAGGCACGCCATAATCATTGTTGCCCATCCAAAACACAAAACCTAAAAATAGGGCGCCGGTGCCCAGGATGATCCAGAAATAATTATCACGGATGATATTCAGCAGCTCCAGTTTGGTGAGGCTTTTTAAGGTGACGCGGTTATATTTTTCGGAGAAACTGATGGCGGGCGTTTTTAGCGTTTTGTTTGATCGTACACCCACCTCGTCAATAGTCGCCTTATCGCGTTTACCTGCAAAAAAGGTTTCAAAGCTAAACCTGAAAAAGGTGATTAGCAGCACCACCAGCCCAAGCCCGGGCCACAGCAGCCGGTTGATGGCCAGCGGGCCGTTGAAGGCTATCAACGAATTGTTATGCATGGCCGTACTTGAATTTATCATTTGGTACCGCACACCATTAAGGCCAAATGGGTCCGAAATGGCTATTACCGTAGTATTATGCGTATGGTCGAGAAAAAACAAAGCCATAAAATAGAACAGGAACAGCAATATCCCGCCAAAATAGATCACCTTAACATTACGGGTAATCGCTACCAGCCCGTAGAATAATGATGACGTAAAGAATATATTTGGCAACGCGATAACGACAAACGGGTACAGGTAATACATAAGCCGGTTGGGGCCGTATTGGGCGGTGCTTGTTTTTCCGATCACCGGGCCAAGCTCAGCGCCCAGGAAAATAGCTAAAGGAATGGCCAGTGCAATGAGCACCATAAACACAAATGAACCAAAGTACCTGCCCCAGAAATACCCGCTGCGGGTAATGGGGTAGGTGAGATAGTAATCTTTGGTTTGGTATTCAATATCGCGGTACAATGCGGTGCCCATAACCGAGGAGCTGATCAGCATCATCATCATGGTCATCGCGCAGCACCAAAAGGTGATGAGGTACGGCGAATTGATATGTTCCTTTTCGCCAACCGGCAAATAGCCGTTGGCAAATGAGAAAAAGGTGAAAACCAATACCGCTGAAAAGTAAAGGTAAACTGCGGGCCTGCGGATACGGTTCCGTATCTCGAACAGAAATATTTTTGAAAACATTTTAGTGGTTTTTTAGTGGTTACTGCATGGTTCTAACTTTTGCATTCGGGTGGCCTCACCTAAATCCTCTCCAAAGGAGAGGACTTTTAGAATCTTACGTTTCTAAGCCCCTCTCCTTTGGAGAGGGGTTGGGGTGAGGCCTATACTGTATTTACATCTACACGTGTGGCGATATTGCTGAAATAAACGTCTTCCAGGTTCGGGGCGGCAGCAACAAAGCCATCCAGTTTATTGTCGTCCTCGCGCAGAATGCGGATATGCAATTTGCCCGATTTCAGCTGCGTGGATATAACGTTATAAATGTCGCGGTAATAGCCAATCTCGGTTTGGGCAATTGCCCGGGTATAAATCTTGCCTTCCAGTTCCTTTACCGCAGTTTCGGGGTCACCGGCGTAGAGCACCTCGCCCAGGCAAATAATGGCAAAATTGGAGCAAAGTGTGCTTACGTCTTCCACAATGTGGGTGGAAAGAATAACGATCGTATTTTCGCCAAGCTGGCTCAGCAGGTTATAAAAACGGTTACGTTCCGCTGGGTCGAGGCCGGCAGTAGGTTCATCCACGATGATCAGTTTCGGATCGCCGATGAGCGCCTGGGCAATGCCGAAGCGTTGTTTCATACCGCCCGAATAAGTACCCAGGTGTTTTTTCCGGTCCTTAAACAGGTTCACTTTTTCAAGCAGGCCCTGCACCAGCTCTTTTCGCTCGCCGGAATGGCCAACGCCTTTCAGCTGGGCGATGTGGTCGAGCATACGCTCGGCGGATATTTTTGGGTAAACGCCAAACTCCTGCGGCAGATAGCCCAGCAACTGGCGTACGCGGGTTTTGTTTTTCAAAACATCCAGATCATCCAGGTAAACGCTGCCCTGGTCAGCCTCCTGTAAGGTAGCAATGGTTCGCATCAGCGATGATTTGCCTGCACCGTTCGGACCCAATAAACCAAACATGCCGTTCTCGAGCGTCAGCGATACATCCTTCAGCGCAGTTACGCCGTTCGCATAGGTTTTGGAGAGTGATTTTATAACTAATTTCATTTTGAAATAGATTTAAAGGTTATTTTTTGATGTTATTTTGTGATGCACCGGTTACGATCAGCCTTGCGCTGTCGGCTAATCGGTAAGTTAAATTTTGGATTTGCTTACATTCCAGTTTAACCTGGCTTTTATTCAAAATGTCCAGGTCAGCGGCGCCAATCCGGTTATCACCTAGCAGGGTCATGTTCGACCGGCTTTTATCGCCGATACCCATTACAATTTTTAAAGATGTGATATTGTTGTTTTTCAAAATAACTGAGCTGGCGTGCTGCTCATTGATCACCAGGCTATCCGTTTCAAACCCTTCGATAATGGATGGTCGCCAGCCAAAATCCTGGCTGGCAAGGGTATCGGTCACCGGTTTACCGTTACTGATATATTTTGAATCGCTATTAAACTCAAACAGGTGCGGACAGGTGATGATCAATACATAATTTGACCTCGGGCTGTAATAATGGTAATCAAATACAGCAGCAATGTGCAGGGTGTGCGCAGTTTGGCTGATCTTAACAAACCCTTCCGCCGTTGGGTCTACCTCAATGTTGAACGGACCCTGCCGAACGATAACATTAGCGGCAGTGGCTGCACTGAGGTCGATCTCATCAAAATTTTCAAAATGTACCGTGTTAAATCCGTCGAACGGTTTCTTATAGGAGCCAGACAGAAAGGCCTCACGAATCATCAGGTCGTAATACACCAAAGCAATCAAAACCAGGCAAGCGCCGCCTATCAAAATTTTAATACTTGTCTTCATCTTTTTTGTCGTCGGTTAGGGTGCCGTAGTTTTCATTCTTAAAGTCTTCAAATTTCTTTTCGATCTCCGGGATGGAGATATCCAGCAGGTACATCTCTTTAAATAGCTGCGGCAGGTTTTGCTGCATAAAATTTTCGCGGCGCAACTGTTTCACGCGGTCATAACCCTCAGGGGCAACAAACAGGCCCAGACCTCGCTTATTATACACTATCTGTTGGTTTTGCAGGTATTCGTAGCTTCTCATTACTGTATTAGGATTAACCTCCAGCTCAACGGCAAGATCGCGCACTGAGGGTATTTTTTGCTCAGCAGGCCATTTGTGTATCAATATATTATCGCACACAAAAGCTGCTATTTGCAGGTATATCGCTTCGTTGTCTTTAAATTCCATGGCCTTATACCTGTTTTTCCTTTATCCTGAAATAAGCTGCAGTCCACAGCAGTACTGATACGATGACCATCAGCCAATACACCGCAAAATCATACCTGATGAGCATGCCGATATCATAATCGTTATGGTTTTGTACAAAGTTGACGTTGCTGAAGGGCACCGCCGGGCGTACGCTGCGCCCCAATAGGCCTTCGAGGAAGAATGTATTGAAGATCACCAGCACCGCAACCGTTATAAAAAACACAAACCCTGTTTTTATAAAATGAAGTTTGTTAAAATAAATGGCGCCGAACATGGTAAAGCTGTTTGCAAAAGTGAATGGGAAAAACAAAAAGATGGCCGGCCGCGAAAAAATGTTAAACACTTCGTCATTATGAGACGCCCAGTGACGCATGTGCATAAAGAAGTACAAAGCCAGGTAAAAAGCGCCGATAAAAATGATGGAAAACAGCAGGTACGACCATATCCACCCCACCAAAAATTTTTCGAAATTGGACGCAGGCAGGGTAAGCGAGGCAATGGCTTTATTTTTGTCGCCAAAATCGGCAAAAACGGTGCTGGTAAAAATGGAGCCTGCCAAAATATAAATGGCTGAGAAAATGACCGTTTGCGCATTCAGTTCTATCGGTTCATCAATAATATAAACCATAAAGCTGCCGCCAAGTAAAAGTACGCCCATCAAAACCGCCAGCGCCATCAGGTACGTTTTATAATGTTCGGCGGTGTGTTTGATGAACAGCCGGGTAAAACGATGTATATTAAATACGTTGTCCATATCAGTTTTTCATAAGCGTTTCAACCAACAGCTTGCTGCTATTGGTTATTGCATTAAAAAATAATTCCAGATCTATCTTGCTGAATTTGCCGCTGGTGTTTTTGAGGATGGCGCTTACACCGCGCACATTTTCCTCTTCGTAAAGCACCGGCAAACCTTCTGTAGAGGCATAGCTACCAAATACCACCTTTTCTGCTATCTCATCTACGGTTTTGTTCACCACTATTTCGCGGTCGTGCAGCACCAGGATGGTATCGATCAGGCTGTCGAGGTCGCGCACCTGGTGGGTGGAGATGACGAAACAGCGGTCCTCGGTTAATACTGATGCGATCAGTTTGCGGAATTGAACTTTCGAGGGGATATCGAGGCCATTGGTAGGCTCGTCCATGATCAGCAGGCCTGTATTAGTGGCCAACCCGAAGGCGATCATCGCCTTTTTTTGCTGACCGAAGGAAAGCTTATCCATTACGCCATCCAGGTCGACATCCAGTACTTTTAAATAATGGTAAAAATCACTTTTGCTGAATTTAGGATAGAAGATGGCTGTATTGCTTACAAATTGGGCCGGCGTTAACGACGGAACATAAATTTCTTCTGGAATGAAATAAATATCCTCCAAAACAGCCACCGGCCTGCCCGAAACATTAACAGCGTTATAGAAACACCCGCCCTTTTGCGGAAAAGCCAGGCCGATCATATTTTTTAGAAGTGTTGACTTGCCCGCCCCGTTCTTTCCCAGTAAGCCATAAATATGACCGCTATCCAGTTTAAGGTTTAAATCCTCAAACAGCAGTGGCTTGCGGGGGTAACTAAAACTGAGGGCTTTAATTTCTATCATAGTGTATTAGTATAATAGTACACTACAAATGTAATACAATGAAAATGGGATTTCCAAATTATTTTTGAAATTATTTTTATTTACCTTTCATTTTTATAAACCACCTTGCCATGTTCATTATCGAAAACTACTCTGCGGCAGTAGCCTGCTGTGTTATTACCATGCTGTGCTGGGGCTCCTGGGCTAATACCCAAAAATTGGCTGCAGGCACCTGGCGGTTCGAGCTGTTTTACTGGGATTATGTATTTGGAATATTACTATTCTCGCTTATCCTGGCATTTACACTTGGCAGCAGCGGTAGCGGCGGTCGGTCGTTTTTAACGGATATTAAGCAGGCGGACGTGCACAATATTGGTTCAGCTATTATTGGCGGTATTATCTTCAATGCAGCCAATATTCTGCTGGTGGCTGCGATCGCTATAGCGGGCATGGCCGTTGCCTTCCCGGTAGGGATTGGGCTGGCACTGGTAATTGGTGTGGTGGTAAATTATCTCGCAAATCCCAAAGGCAGTGAAGGAATGCTGGCCTGTGGTGTGGTGCTGATCGTCGTAGCCATATTACTGAATGCTTATGCTTACCGAAGAATGCAATCGGCCGGTAAACAAGCCTCAACCAAAGGCCTGCTTTTAGCAGTTTTGGCCGGAGTGCTGATGGGTTTTTTTTATAAATATGTTGCAGCAAGCATGTTCAGCGATTTTGATGTTCCCGAACCCGGCAAACTAAGCCCATACACAGCGATCGTTATCTTCAGTGTCGGAATATTGTTGAGCAATTTGGTGTTTAATACGATATTGATGAAACGGCCCTTCGTGGGCACGCCGGTATCGTTCGGCGCCTATTTTAATGGCGGTTTTAAAAACCACATTACCGGGATTTTAGGAGGATCGATTTGGTGCCTTGGGATGTCATTCAGCATTATTGCATCAGGAAAAGCAGGGCCGGCTATATCTTACGGATTAGGGCAAGGCGCAACGGTAATTGCGGCGCTGTGGGGTATTTTTATATGGAAGGAATTTAAAAGCGCGCCAAAAGGCACCAATGGGATTTTGAATTTGATGCTGCTATTTTATGTGGTGGGATTGGGGTTATTGGTATATGCGGGGATGTAGGGTCGCCTCACCCCAACCCCTCTCCAAAGGAGAGGGTTAAAGAACGTTATTAATAGAAACAACTGAAATAAAAGAGCCCTCTCCTTTGGAGAGGGTTGGGTGAGGCCTATGAAACCATACATTCTTGTTATCGGCAGCTCAAACACCGACATGGTGGTAAAAGCTGACCGCTTACCCGCCCCCGGCGAAACCATTTTAGGCGGCATCTTTTTGATGACGGCCGGCGGCAAAGGCGCCAACCAGGCCGTCGCAGCTGCCCGTTTGGGCGGCGAGGTGGTTTTTATTGTGAAAGTGGGCGATGACATTTTTGGCAAACAGGCCGTGCAATCATTTAATGTTGAAGGCATAGACACCAGCCACATCATCACTGACCCCGTAAATCCTTCGGGCGTTGCTTTGATAACCGTTGATGCAAAAGCCGAAAATTGTATTGTTGTTGCGTCTGGCGCTAACGCCAATCTTACACCCGGTGATCTTTACGCTGCAGAGAATAAAATTAAAAATGCCTCACTGATATTGATGCAGTTGGAGATCCCATTGGAGACGGTTGAATATGTGGCCGGATTGGCCGCGCAAAATAACGTAAAGTTGATCTTAAACCCGGCGCCTGCCTGTGCGCTATCCGATGAGTTACTGAGCAAAGTATCTATCATCACCCCAAATCAAAAAGAAACTGAAATGCTGACAGGCATGCAGATCGTTGATAAAGAAGGTGCAGAGCGGGCCGCTGAATTATTGGCCGAAAAAGGTATTGAAACAGTGATCATTACGCTCGGGGTAAATGGCGCGCTGGTTTTCCATGGGAGTCATTTTGATTGGGTAGCTGCACCGGTGGTCAATGCTGTTGATACTACCGCCGCTGGGGATGTATTTAACGGCGCCCTGGCGGTTGCTTTGGCCGAGGGCAAAAACCTTGAAGGTGCGGTGATGTTCGCTAACAAGGCAGCCGCCTTGTCGGTAACCAGAATGGGTGCGCAGGCTTCTGCACCAACAAGGCATGAGGTTGAAAGTTTTCGTTAAATTTACCTGTATGGAAAAGTTTGACATTTTTTTCCTTGGCCCTGCGGGTTGGGTTCCCCTCTTGAGAGGGGCGAGGGGTGTGTCCCTACCGCGCTGGAAGGAAAAACGAAATGTTGCACGAGGTTCAAACTTGCCGCCTGCTTTTATAACACACCCCTCCTCCCCTCTCAAGAGGGGAATCGCACGGACCCCCGCTTTGAAGACTACTTCCCGTTTTTTTTTAATCACCTTTGAATCAAATTTAATTCCATGAGAAGATTGATTTTGTTGTTGCTAATGATCAGCCCATTCGTTTTGAACGCCGGCGGAACAGATCCGATTAAACTATACGGCCCTATCATCCCAAACAAAGTCCCGGATAAATATATCAGTGCATACTATCAAAACATTGGCGGCTACCTGGGTTACCGGCTGGATATTAACCTGGAAAAAAGGCTGCTGAAAATTGATTCGGGCATACTGCTGTCCGGGTTTAAACACCGGCCGGGTGCGCAAACCTGGATCGGCGAGCATGTGGGTAAATTCCTGTTCTCGGCATCAAAAACTTATGCCTACTGCCATGATGAGCGGATAAAACACCTGATGGACGATATGGTGCGCAAATACATCGTCTGCCAGATGCCCGATGGCTATATGGGCACCTATTTGTATAAAGACCGCTGGAAAGACTGGGATGTTTGGGCGCATAAATATTGCATCATCGGCCTGCTCAATTATTACTCGGTTACAGGGTACAAACCCGCGCTGGAAACCGCCAAACGCGCTGCCGACCTGATCTGCCGCACTTTTGGCGACCAACCCGGCAAACGCGACCTGATGGTGGCCGGCGAGCATAACGGCCTGGCGCCGGGCAGCATCCTGGAGCCAATGGTCGACCTTTACCGGTACACCGGCGACCCCAAATACCTGGCATTTTGCAAATACATTTTGCGCGCTTTTGAACAAAAAGACGGGCCAAAGATTGTGGGCGGACTGGAAAAATATGGCGACGTGACTAAAGTTGGCGATGCCAAAGCTTATGAAATGATGTCGTGCTTTTTGGGCATATTAAAATATTACAAGCTGACCGGCGAAGAGAAATATCTTACCCTTTTACAAACTGCCTGGACGGATATCAGCCAGCACCGGTTGTACATCACAGGTACCGCAAGTGATCATGAAGTATTTATGCCCACCGGCGATCTGAAAGCTGGCAACGATAACGACATGGGCGAGGGCTGCGTAACCGTTACCTGGATACAATTTAACCTTTCCATGCTGCAAACCACCGGCGACCCTAAGTATGCCACCGAGATGGAACGCTCGGTTTATAACCATTTACTGGCGGCCGAAAACCCGCAAACGGGCTGCGTAAGCTATTACACTGCGCTGCAGGGCGTCAAGCCTTACCGCTGCGACCAGGGTTACTCCTGCTGCCTGTCCAGCGTGCCGAGGGGCATTTCGTTAATACCGGAGATGCTTGGCGGAACAATAAAAGGAGAATTTACGGTGCTGATGTATGAGAACGGCCACGCCTGGACTGATGTTAATCTAGCTGACGGCGCTAATATCCGGCTTGACGTAACAGCAACTACAAAGTTCCCTAAATATGGGGCAGTAACTTTTGATATTAATCCATATATAGCGGCAAACTTCACCATAAACTTCCGCGTGCCGGAATGGTCGGCGAATTTTATTGCAAGGATCGGCGCTGATACTTACAAAGGAAAAACCGGGCAATTGCTGGCCATCAACCGCAAATGGAGCGCGGGCGATAAGGTCGAAATTACTTTTGATATGCCCGTGCAGGTTTTGCCCGGCGGCAAATCCTATCCAAATTCCGTCGCCATAAAAAGAGGTCCGCAGGTATTGGCTATAGACAAAAGCCTGAATAAAGAAATTGCCGGCCTAAATACGGTGAACTTTGCAAAAAGGGATAACCTGGTTGCTGCCGACAGCGCCTTACCTGCCGATTGGGACTGGAAAGAAGCATTTTATGCCGATATGAAGGTGAATAATATTGATCAGCGAGTAGTGCTGGTACCTTTTTCGGAAGCCGGGCAAAAAAGCGGGGATGTGGGGGTTTGGATAAACCGGTAAGATAGGTATGCGTAGAGACGCAACATTTTGCGTCTCCGACCCTAATGACGGAGGCTTTACCGGTAAACGCAACCGCGCCGGTTCGAGACGCAAAATATTGCGTCT
>Ga0207702_10001165_pt1 | contig 26830 bp, 18 predicted proteins | sample KBSCornC62_FD_184302 | JGI IMG/M metagenome (GOLD analysis project Ga0207702, IMG submission 184302) | Corn rhizosphere microbial communities from Kellogg Biological Station, Michigan, USA - KBS Corn C6-2 (SPAdes) (version 2) | ecosystem: Host-associated > Plants > Roots > Rhizosphere > Soil ...
GGGGGGGGGGGGGGGGGGGTAAATCCAAACGCAAACATTTGGCTGACAGGTGCTTTTTTCATTTCAACCCGCCTCGCATTGGAATCCGTGGTGCTTTTCTTCGTTCTGAGTGGATTTCTTGTAGGAGGAAAATTAATCGAGCGCGTTATGAATGGGACGTTCGATTACAAAGCGTATGCTCTTGATCGCATCTCACGTATTTATGTTCCGCTTCTGCCAGCCCTGATTTTATCGGCCGTAGTTGGCTCGATATGTGGTCTAAAAATATCCATAGGGAATTTTATCGGGAATTGTTTTGGGCTTCAAGGAATCTGCTTCGATGCTCTTGGTGGCAATGATCCGTTGTGGACTCTGGCTTATGAGTATTGGTTTTACCTGCTGGCAGGCTTTGCCGCGTTGGTTCTGGTCGGGAAGAATGTCTCGACGAGAATGTTGGCGTTCAGCGGACTCGTGGTGGCGTTCGCCATTTTCACCCGATTTCACGCTTCCTTGTTGTTTTGCTGGTGTCTGGGTGCGCTGAGCTACGGTTTTGCAAACAAGAAACTTCAGTGGGAGTGGTTTTTCATCGGTGCGGGTTTGGCTTTTTTCGGCGTCGGCTTTTCCCAATACATTTCTTCTGGCCTCCATTCATTCGGCAGGTTTCTGGCTTCCGGCGAAGTTGCCACTCTGATTCTAAGTCTGGGCCTCGCCATTATGCTGGCTTTTCTCGCCCGGAAAAAACCCTCGAACCGGAGCTTGGCCTGGATCGAAGGCACTGGCACCAAGCTGGCTTCTTTTTCTTACACGCTTTACCTGACGCATCACCCGGTCTTGAGGCTTTGGGCAAAAATCCATCCTGAAAAATTTTCCACAATGAGCCTGCTATCTTTTGGGTGGTATGCGATTTATTGCTCCAGTTGCCTTTTCGTAGCCTGGCTGTTGTATTTACCCTTCGAAGCTCAAACCGTTCGCGTGCGCAACTGGCTTAGAAAGACGCTTCCACTGGAAAATTCAAGCCTTGATAACAAGCCGACCTGATCAAGATCCTAACAGCGGTTGATCTAAATTCCTAAGCATAGTTTTCACCGCTTGAAAAACCGGTTCCACGTCCAGTTCCTTCATGCAGCGGATGTCGTGCGGGCAGCCGCTCTGCCAATGGCCTTGCGGGGTGGTGTGATGGCAGAAGCGGCAGGGGATATCGGCAAACAAACCCACGGCGGGTGATTCCGGCGGCAGCCGATACAGCGGATTCACCGCCCCAAACAAACCCACCACCGGCACGCCCAGCGCTCCAGCCACATGCACTGGACCGGAATCAATGGACACCAACAGCCGACAACTGGCGACCAACGCAACCAGTTCATCCGGTTGCAGCCATTGGGTCATGGGCAGCACGCCTTGGATCCGGTCGTATTCATCCGTCGCCCCCGGCCCTTGGGTGAAACCGAATTGCAGGAACGTGATGTCATATTCCGCATGGAGCTGGTTGATGAGTTGTTGCCACTTGGCAGCGTCCCACATCCGCACCGGCCAGGTGCGCCCACAGCTGATACCAATGATCCATTGTCCTTTGGCGACAGCTTTGGTCAGGCCGTATTTGGACTGGGTGGCCTTGATCAATTCCGGCGGAGGAAACAACCGGGGCTGGCGCTGCGTTACGGTCAGACCGCACGATTGGGCGAGGTCGTCAATCAGATGTTGCTGCGTGCCGGTTTTGGCGGTGCGCTCATCCGCCGTCTGCGGGGCATAGATTTTTTCCACCAAGCCGAACATGGCGGCGGGAAGAAAATCCCAAGCCCGCGCACCATAGACCGCGGCCGCCGTGCGCGAGAGCAACACGGTTTTTTTGTAATCCATGGAGGTCACGAACACAAACAACCGGCCGGGGTGCCGCCGACGGATTTCGGCGGCCATGGGGAAGGTGCAGACGACATCACCGAGCGCGTTGATGCGGCGGAGGATCACGGCGCGCTGACGGTGACGCAGGCATTGAAACACCAGCCAAACGGGAAAATAAAACCGGTCGGTCACATGAGCACGGCACCATTTTTTGACGAATCGAAGCGCGCGTCGCAACGGGCCGGGCGACGCGGACACAGTGGCTGGCCGTAAACTGCTCATTTCAGCCGGTCTTTTTGACGATCAACTGGATTTGCGCCTGGGCATTGTGGTGCGAGCTGGTCTGGTCAATCGTATAAAACGCCGCCAGAAAACGGCTCAACCCGGTGCGTCCATCCGGGCTGATAATCCGGTTGAGGAGACCGCTGAACTTTGCGAGGAAGCGCACGAAAAAATCGGGCTGCAACCGGCCAAAACCCATCAGCACACGATCATAACCCTGGTCCTGAAGTTGCAGGCTGACGATTTGACCGCCGGGCAGGCTTTGTCCGAGGTCGAGCACGTTGACGCTTTTGGGCGACCAGGATTGTGCCTTGGAAAGCGTGAAGGTGGCCTTGTGGTCGGGGTTGAAGCGGCTGGGGAAAACCCCCTGCTCATACAGGTCTTCGTCCGGCACCATGATGAACAAATACCCGCCGGGTTTGACCAGTTTCCACCAGTCCAGAATGGTGGCGCGCGGATCGTGCATGTGCTCCAGACAATGCGAAGAATAGACGAAGTCGAACTGTTCCTTCACAAACTGGCTGGCGACGTTCGCATCGCCATCCTCCAGATCGAAGCGGCGCGCGTCCGGCGTCACCGGGTCCGGCCCGCAACCGATGTCAATGCCCCGGCCGGTGGTCGCGGCTTTTTCGACGGCTCCCCAGTATGGTTTGGCTTTGGTGGTTTCGTTCATGACTGTGGTTCTGAAAAATCTTAAATCCGGACCAAGGCGAACTGGGTGCGCGGTGTCAGCGGGGCCCAGATTTTGTTAAGACCTTTTTCGATGGACTGGTTGGACGGAATAATTTCAATTTGCGTTGCCTCGCCGATGTTGTCCACGTTCCGGCCCAACGTCGAGATTCCAAGTGCCAGCACATAGTTGCCCGGATTCAGAAATAGTTCCGGGATGGTGATCTGCATGGTGTAGCGGCCCGGCAAGAGTTGTTCCAGCGGGCGCTCTTGATATGTAGTTGCGGAAACCAACTCCGTCCCGGTGGTGGAAAATATGGCGTAACCAATCTCCGGTTCCTCCAGTGTTTTGGAAACGGAAAACTCCACGGTGAATTCCAATGGCGTGCCGTATTCATAACACCAGGCCGCAGTGGTTCGGCTTTGAACCCCGCGCAACCGGAGCAACTGGCCGGCTCCGCTGCTTTCAAATCTTCGTGGCAACGGGGCCAGGTCAATGTCACCGGAAAGCTGCTTGGAATGTTCCGAATACGCCTTGATGACGTCGCGGGTGGCTCCCTGCATCTTCAATTCGCCGCTGACGAGGTAAATACAACGCGAGCACAGCCGGGTGATGGCCTCCATGTTGTGGCTCACAAAGAGCACCGTGCGTCCACCCTGGCTCACGTCCTGCATCTTGCCGAGGCATTTTTTCTGGAACGCGGCGTCGCCCACGGCCAGCACTTCGTCCACAATCAAAATTTCCTGTTCCAGATGCGCCGCCACGGCAAACGCCAGCCGCATATACATGCCGCTGGAATAGCGTTTCACCGGCGTATCGAGAAATTTTTCCACCTCGGCAAACGCCACGATCTCGTCAAATTTCCGCGCGATCTCCGCGCGGCCCATGCCGAGGATGGCGCCGTTGAGATAAATGTTTTCGCGACCAGTCAGCTCGGGATGAAACCCGGTGCCCACCTCCAGCAGACTCGCCAGCCGGCCTTCGATTTCAATCTGTCCCTTGGTCGGCGCGGTGATGCGGCTCAGGAGTTTTAACAACGTGGATTTGCCCGCGCCGTTGCGGCCAATGATGCCCACGGCTTCGCCCTGCTTGATCTCAAAGGAAACATCCTTGAGCGCCCAAAACTCCTCAACCGATTGCCGATTGCCGATTGCCGATTGCCGCCTTTGAAAGATGGCCTTTGCCTTGTCTGACAGGACATCGCGGAGGGCAACGTAGCGGGAGCGCCCGGCGGCCTGATGGCGCAAGAGATACTTTTTGCCCAATCCGTCCACCTTGATGGCGAGGTCGCTCATTTTTTAAAACGCTAAAATACTGAAACGCTGAAATCTTAAACGCGCCGGGCGGATGAAATGGTAAAAAATACGCATGGTGATTTTAGAATTTCAGTTTTTCAAATGATGTCGGCGAAGGCGCGTTCAACAGAGCGGAAATATTTCACGCCCGAAAACAGCAGCAGCGTGGTGACCGCGAGCGAGACCAGCAGGCTGGCCGGTTCCAGCACGGTGTTGCCGCCGATGGCCCAGCGGAAGCCGTCAATCACGCCCACCATTGGGTTCAGCGCGTAGAACTGATACGCCAAGTCGCCGGCCTTCTCGCGCACCACGGCGCTGCTGAAACCGACCGGCGAGACATACAGGCCGAATTGCACGATGAAGGGGATGATGTAACGGAAGTCGCGGTATTTCACGTTGAGCGCCGAAAGCCAGAGGCTGACGCCGAACGAGGCGAAGAAGGCCAGCGCCGTGAACAGCGGCAGCAGCAGCAGTTTCCAAGTGGGAGCGACATGATACACCGCCATCAAGCCGACGAGGATGACGGCGGAGATCAGAAAATCCGCAAAGCTCACGATCACCGCGCTGGCCGGGATGATGAGCCGCGGAAAATAAATCTTTGAAATCATGTTGGCGTTGGCGATGAGGCTGTTGCTGGCCTCGGACAACGCGGAGGAAAAAAACTGCCACGGCAGCATGGCGGCATAAACCAGCACCGGATAGGGAATGCCGCCATCGGGCATCTTGGCCAGCTTGCCGAAGACCACCGTGAAAACGATCATCGTGAGCAACGGCCGCAGCACCGCCCACAAAACGCCGATGACCGTCTGCTTGTAGCGCACGAGAATGTCGCGCCACGACAGGAAGAAGAAAAGCTCGCGATACCGCCAGAGATCCGCCCAGTAATGGCGCTCGGCGGCTTCGGCTCGAATGATCAATCGGCTCATTTCGTCAGGTTAAGACCGGTTTATCATGCCAGCGCGAAACGAGGCGTCAAGGCATGGCTACGGAAACCGGGAATGCCAGTCGTTAGGCTCAATCCCGAGGCTGAACGCAGTTCCTAGTTGTAGCACAGGCTTTCCAGCCTGCGGTGGGACGACTTTCCAATCGCTCGTTTCTGAGAAGACCGGACTGGTAAGTCCGGTGAACCGGCAGGCGGGAAAGCCTGCCCCACATCTGCGGCCACTCCGCGCTCCGTCTTTTTCACATCCGGTTCCACCAGATCGCCGTGGGCCGGGGCACGTCAATAGTCACGCGCCGGTCGGGGCTGGCCTTGGTATAGATGGCGTAGCTCGTCGGTTGGAGCCGGAAATGGCCGCGCGCGAGGCGGCGCAGGCGATGATGCAAAATCCACAACGGTTTCAACACGCGCACCCAGGCGGGCGTCATGGCCTTGGTCGCGGCCTTTTCCCGGATGGCGTTGGGCTTGAGGTTCATGTTGTCGCCGGTGTCGGCAAAGACGGAGGTGAACACGTCGCTCACGGCGAAGGACACCCCCTGTTGCATCAGGTGCAACACCCAGTGGAAATCGCCGAGGTCGCGCCATTGGGTGTCGAAATACAACCCGCGCTTGTGGATGACGCTCCGGCGGATGAAAATGGCGCTGGTCAGAATCGGGAACCGGAACCAGACATGATGCCGGTTGGGCGTCAGGGAATGGCGATGGCAGATATAGTTGCCGTCGCCGTCGGTGACGATGCTGCCGGCGAGGAGGACCTCGGTTTCGGGATGTTCCTCGAAATATTTCCGCACGGTGGCGAGCGCGCCGGGGAGGTATTGCTCGTCGCAGTTGAGGTAGGCGAGGATGTCGCCGGTGGCGCGGCGATAGCCGCGGTTCACGGCGTCATACATGCCGGCGTCCTTTTCGATGAAGGCCTGGACCCGCGGATCTTTCGGCAGCCAGTCCTGCGTGCCGTCGTCGGAGCAGGCGTCCTGCACGATGTGCTCGACCGCGACGCCCTGCTGGTCGGCCACGGAGGCGATGCAGAGCTTGAGCCACGCGGAATTGCGGAAGCTGGGCGTGATGATGGAAAATTTCATGCTGGGAACCGGCAACAACGGCGTCTGATTCGCGGCAGTATCATCGTTCTCCGCATTTTCTTCACGCTTAAAATCCAGCCGGATGCGGCCGAGCAGCATCACGAGAGTTTCCAACAGGAGGAACCGGCTCAAGGAATTCCAGACGAACACCAAGGGCGAGCGATAAACCGGGTCGCCATCAAACTGAATGGCGGGTGAGAGAATGGAACAAGCGAGCACGAACAGGGTGGCCCAACGGGTGTTCACCACCAGCGCCACCAGGGCGCAGGGCAGGCCGTAGAACAGGATGAAAAACAGGTGCGGGTTGGCGTGCAGATGCACCCAGGCCACGGCGCCGACCAGCGCGGCGGCGGTCAGGAGCGTGAGCCAATGCTCGGACAATTCCTTGCGGACGGAAATTTTCTCATCCGGATCGGCGGAGGGGCGGTTGAGAATCCAGTCCTTGAGCAGGCGGTAAATCCGCAGCCACGCCAGCGGCATGAATTCAAAGCCGGCGCGCACGAGCGAATCGTATTGGGTCAGGCACCAGCCGACGACGTGGTGCCAGGCAAACTCGAACCGGCCGGGGCCGGTTTGGGTGCTGGTGGCGGGCAGCTTGAGCCATTTGACCTGGAGCTGCTCCCAGCGATGGCGGTAGCGGTCCAGCTTTTGGGCGATGGCGGGCGAGACAAGCGCCTCGGAATATTTCTGGCGCTCGATGACGCCGCGCCGCAGATACGCGTGATGCGGCGCGCGGTAAATCGTGGACAAATCGGCCTGGTCCAGCCGCAGCATCCGCGCGTCAAACGGCACGCGGAGAAAATCGCAGATTTCCCGGCAAACCATTTCAGGGTGATCCACCAGGCCGGCGTAATTGACCCGGTAAATCCGCGCGCCGGCGGCCTCGATCCGCGCGGCCTGCTGGATGAGCTGTTCCTGATGGTAAATCAGGCGGCTCAACATCCCGGGCTTGCCGAAAAAGCGCGAGGTCTGGCCGGCTTTCAGCACGCTGCGATACACCTCCACCGGACTGCGCCAGACGAGGATGAAGGACGCGCCGGGATACCGCTGGTAAAGCTGCTCCAGCCGGGAACAATAGAACGGCGATTTCTCGCCGCACACCAACGCCCCCTTCCGCGCGCCGAACGTGCGGTATAAATCCGTGGGCGTGCGGATGCCCTTCAGGAGCGCGCGGGTTTTCCCCGAAACCATCCGGTGCCGCGACAGCGCCTGGTTGTAGAACTCGATCCGCTCGGCCCAATTTTTCCGGAAGCGATAGTTCAGCAGCGGGCGCGGGAAATTCCAGACATCGCTCTCATACATCAGCGCCACCCCGGGATTTTGGTTCAGGAGCGAGCAGAGGAGCGAGGTGCCGGAGCGAAAAATTCCAACGATGAAGACTGGTTTTTCGTGTGGCATCGGGCGGTAATACGTCGAAGCATCCTAGAAGCAGCCCGGCCCAATGTAACGGCAAAAATCGGCGGGGGCCCGATTCTTAATCTTGCGCTTACGCCTAATCGGCGCCTGGGGGATTAAGATTACGATTAAGAGCAAGATTAAGATTATGAAACCAGATCCGGACGCCATCAGAAATTGGCCGCCCGAGCGGCGAGGCGGGGAATTTTTTAGTTTTTTTTGAATCCCCCGTATGTTGAAATTGATTTTATGCGCAATCCCATTATTGCCGCGCTGGATGTGCCCAGCGCCGAACAAGCTTTGAAACTCGCGGAAGAAATCGCGCCGGCCGTCGGCGCGTTCAAGATCGGCAGCGAACTGTTCACGTCCGCCGGACCCGACATCGTCAAACGAGTCCGCGCGACCGGCGCGAGCGTGTTTCTCGACCTGAAATTTCACGACATCCCGAACACGGTCACCAAGGCCGTGATCGCCGCCGTGCAACTGGACGTGCAGATGCTCACCGTCCACACGAGCGGCGGCTTCGACATGCTCAAGGCCGCCGAATCGGCCGCCGAGGAAACGGCGTGGAAATTGGGGCGCACCCCGCCGCTGGTGCTCGGCGTCACCGTGCTGACGAGCCTTAACACGGCGGCGCTCCGCGAAATCGGCCTCGACGTGAACGTGGAATACCAGGTGCGCCGGCTCGCCACGGTGGCGATGAAAGCCGGCCTGCGCGGACTCGTCTGCTCGCCGCAGGAAGTCGTCAAACTCCGGCAAGTGGTCCCGCCCGCGATGCAACTGGTCACGCCCGGCATCCGCACCGGCGAGGAAAAGGCGGACGACCAGAAACGCACGCTCACGCCGAAGGAGGCGATCGTGGCCGGCGCGAACTGGCTGGTCATCGGCCGGCCGATCTACGCGGCGGAAAATCCGCGCGCGGCGGCGGAGAAGATTTTGAATTCGCTGAGCTAGGGCGGTTCCAATAAAACTGCAGCCGCAGAGCGATGGTGCGCGCCTCCCCCTCCGCCAAGCGGGGGCCGGCTGAGAAACACGGCGGATGGCCGGCAGGATTCAAATCCTTCAACTGCGCGCCTGCACCGCGCCGAGGCCGCCGTCCACGCCGACAACCTGGCCGGTGACCCAGTTCTGTTCCGCGTCCAGCAGCCAGCCGATGGCGGAGGCCACATTGTCCGGTTCGCCGATGCGCCCGAGCGGATGCAGCGCGGCGGACATTTTGGCGATGGCTTCATTTTGCGTGAGCGACCTGGTCAGCTCCGTGCGCGTCAAGCCGGGGGCGACGCAATTCACGCGCACGCCGAACCGCGCATAGCTCGCGGCGGCGGCCAGCGCCAGACCTTCCACGCCGGCCTTGGCGGCGGCGATGGCTTCGTGGTTCACGAATCCGCGGCGCGCGGCGACCGAGGAGCAGAGCACGATGCTGCCACCGCCGGTTTGCTGCATCATCACCCGCACAGCGGCGCGCAGGAGATTGAAGGCGGTGGTCAGATTGGTGGCGAGCGTGCCGGCAAATTCCTGGTCGGTGATGGCGTGGGCGGGCTTCAACAGGATGGATCCGGCGCAATTCACCAAGCCGTCAATGCGTCCGTGACGGGCGAAGACGGATTGCATCAGGGCGTCCACCGCCGCACTGTCGCGCGCATCGAGCGGGAACGCTTCGGCACCAGTTGCGGCGGCGACGGCAGCGAGGCGTTCGGCGTTGCGTCCGGTGAGAATCAGTTGGCAGCCGCGCGCGGCGAGTTTGCGGGCCACGGCGGAACCGATGCCGCCGGCGCCGCCGACAATGATCATCACGGGTGAATTTTCGTTCGTCATAAATCAATTTTTCTTCGTCAGCGCGTCAATCATTCCATTGAAGATGAAATGGTGCAAGGGCAGCACGGCATACCAGTAGAGCCGGCCCAAAACGCCGCGCGGACGGAAGGTGGCGGTCTGGACGAGCTGGTCGCCGTCTGGGGTGGGGACGATCTGAAATTCCAGCCACGCCTCGCCGGGCAGGCGCATTTCGGCGAAGAGGAGGAGGCGTTTGGATGGTTTGTCCGCCACGAGCACGCGCCAGAAATCCAGCGCGTCGCCGACCTCGATGTCGTTGACGTGGGTGCGGCCGCGGTTGAGGCCCACGCCGCCGGCCATTTTGTCGAGCACGCCGCGCAGCGCCCAGAGCCAGTTGCCGTAATACCAGCCGGTGTCGCCGCCGATGCTCCAGACGCGCTGCCAGACAGGCTCCACGCGGCCGGTGACATCACGCGTCCGCCGGTCCTGAAAACAGCCGTGCTGCGGCACATTCGCCGAGTGCATCAGCGCCAGGCTCGCGCCGGACGAGGCGAAGGAATCCTTCCAGCCGCTGACGACGTTGCCCTGTTCGATCCGCGCCAGCGCGAGCTCGACGGCCTGGCGGTAGGAGATGAGGGCGATGCCGAGTTTTTCGGCGAGATCATTTTTGCGCGGGATGGTGTCGATTTTCATGCTGTCCACGAGATTGGCCGCCAGCGCAAACGAGGTGGAGGTGATGAAGTAAAGCCAGTAGGAGGAGAGGCGCGGCGTCATGACCGGCACGGTGATGATGAGCCGGCGCAAGCCGCGCACGCGGGCGAATTGCGTGAGCATCTGCCGGTAGGTCAGGACTTCGGGGCCGCCGATGTCGAAGTCGCGGTTGAAGGTTTCCTCCCGCAGCATCACGCCGGTGAGAAACTGGATGACGTTGCGGACGGCGATGGGCTGGCCGCGCGTCTGCAACCATCGCGGCGCGATCATCACTGGCAGTTTTTCCACCAGGTCGCGGATGATCTCGAACGAGGCGCTGCCGGAACCCACCACGATGCCGGCGCGCAAGACGGTGCAGGGAATCCGGCCGGCGCGCAAAATCTGTTCCACGGCGAGCCGCGAGGAGAGATGGGTGGAAAGGTGTTGCTCATTCACGATGCCGCTGAGATAGACGATCTGGCGGCACCGGGTCGGCTCCAGCAGTTCGCAGAAACGGTGGGCGGACCGGCGCTCCGGCGCGGCGAAATCGCCGATGACACTGTTCATCGAATGAATCAGGTAGAACGCGACGTCGAGATCCCGGGGCAGCTCCACGCGCGATTCCGCTTTGAGAAAATCCACTTCGAGCGTGTGCAGGCGGTCATGCCGCTGGTGCCACTCGAAACGCGCCTTGTCGCGCACGCAGCAGAACAACTCGTGACCTTGTTCGAGCAGCACCGGAATCAGACGGCGGCCAATGTAGCCGTTGGCACCGGTAATGAGAATTTTCAAAGCGCTGTCACTCTAACCCAATCCGCGATTCCAGCAACCGAGACCTGCTCCAGCGGTGGAGCAAGGTTTGGTCATCCGCAAAAGCCAACGGCCGCCCACGCCAGCCAGGGCGGCATAATCAGGCCGCGCCGCGCCGGATGAGGTTCACAAAGCGCTGGGCGCGTTCGCGGACGGCGGCGCTCAGGCGTTCGGGCTTGAAGCCGCGTTTGGCGTAGTAGCCGTAGTGGGTGTTCCATAACACATACATGTCGAAGTCAGTCGGCTCGCAGTGGGCCTGCTGCTTGAAGGTTTTGTAAAGGGCGGTCCAATGTTGCTGGGCCACCTGCAAGGAGGTGGCCGGGTCGTGATAGCGCTCCGAGTCGCTGTAATGCCGCCACACGGCCGGCATGATCTGGTAGCGGCTGACTTCGCCGCTGCTGCCGATTTCCTGATCATCGCCGCCGGTCTCGATCATGCTGAGCGCATAGCGTCGCCGCTCATCGAGCACGCCGGGATTGTCGGCGACCGGCTGGCGGTTCGGGTTAACCGACGACGCGCGGGTGGCCGCCGGCGGTGATTTGGCGGCGGTCGGGCTGGCTTGCGGCTTCAAGGTCACAAGCATCGTCGCGGCGATGGCGGAGTATTTGTTGATCCTGGCTTTCATGATAAATCCTTTGCTGGTGTCACCAATACCTCGTAATCCTAGCATATTAGCTGCCACAAATCATCCGACTGAAACTTTAGGGGGAACGAAAAAACGCGCCGGACGGACGCCGGGCGGACGGCGGACCGGCAAGGTGGAGCAGGCCGGATTTATTTAACGGCCAGCGCGGCAATGGCATCCGGATGGCCTTGGCCACGGGTTTGGAGGCTTTGTGAGACCTGGATTACTTGGGGACCAAATAGGCTTTGGTCCAATCCGGAGCGGCGGGGATGATGTTATTGGTGATCTGGCCTTTCCATTCCGCATCCGTCAGGCGCGTGGTGGGGCCGAGCTCAAATTCATAATGGCTCAAGACCGGTGCGCCATACACGGCCAGATCGCCCGGACCGTTGTCCACGGCGATGAGCATGAACTGCACGTTACCGACCGCCTCGTGCAGGATGCTGCCGGGGTCGCCAACGATGGCATCGGGGGAATCCGTGTGAACGGTGGTCACGAGCGGATCCCAGAAATCCGATCCTTTCTCGTCGCCGGTATCAGCATTACCCGTTTGATAGTCCGGCGGCACATATTCACTTCCCGGCTGGTAGAACAGATTGGGATACCAGCCCGTGTAGGTGCGCTTGCCGACGTAATCAAATTCCACCAGATGCTGAATGAATGAGGTGTCGGCGGCGGAGAACACCGTCTTGCTCAATTCCTTTTCCGAGAGCGCCCGCAACGTTTCCATCGTGTTGGTGAAGCGATCCATCAGGGCGAGGCGATTGGCAGACATCGTCGCGCCGCTGACGGAGACGGTGTAAGGCCGCGGCTGGCCCAGGGCGTTGTTGGTGTAATGCGTGTAGTTGAAGACGCCATTGGTCGGCAGCGTGGCGAGCACGGCTTTGGTGGCGGCGGCCATTTCGCCGATACGCGACCAGAAGGCCGGGTGCGGCTCGACGTAACCCTTCGGATACAGGCACAGGACGATCGGCGTGTAGGATTCCTTCACGTAGAGCGCGGTGGTGTAGCGCAGGTGCGTCCACGAGGCGAGCTGGGTGTTCAACGTCTTCATGGCCCACGCATGGGTGCGCATCGCCTCGGGATATTGGCTGCCGGTGGTCGGCTCGGAGAGCAGGCGCAGGCAGGCGAGCCAATGATTGTAGATGCTGTTGGTCCACGCGGACGGATTCTGGCTGTCTATGACATTGCGCACGGCGGCGAGGTTGTGTTGATACGGACGCCCGTCCCGCCAATAGGCCCGGCCATCGGCGGGAACGAGGTTCGTGCGCGCGATGCGCGCCGCGATTTCGGGCACGATCTGGCTGTTGCCCAACACGGCGAAGGCGACGTCCAGCGCGCTCGGCACCCGGCGCAAAACTTTGTCGGTAAGTTCAGGAATCCCGTTCTCGTCCCAGAGGATGCTGTCGAACGTGGTTTTCGAAAACGCCCAACTATCCATCACAAACCGCTGGCCCATGAAGCAGAAGGAGCGCGGCAGCTTCACCTGCACCGCACTGAACGGCGAATAGTAATAGCCGCTGGTGACCTGTTGCAGGCCGAGCTGGCCGGACATGAGCCGGCCCTGAAGATTGGTCAACGCGGCCTGGGTGGACAGGTCGGCCGGCGAGTTAATGCCCGCGCTCACGAGCATGCCGTTCAACTGCGCGAAGGTGAGCGAGTCCGGCGTGCCGACGAGCATCTCCAGTGTGCGATTGAATTGAAACCAGTTGCTGAAGCTGCCGGAATTGCGCTGCAAAAGTTCCAGCGCCACCGCGCCGGAGAGTTCGCGCAACGTGTTCGTGCCGCTAGTGGCACCGTTCGCGAGGCCGGCGTAACGGAAGTCGGCGAGGCCGCACCAGATCATGGCGCGGAAGTAGCGTGTCAGCGTGGTGGAATTGGCGTAGTGCCCCCGCACGGTGAATTGCGAAAAATCAATCGCGCGGTTTTCGCCATACAAGTTGAAGGTGAGCGGCTGTTTGTTATTGATGGCGTTCAAGGTCGTGCTGACCCGCGTTGTCTGGCCGAGCGAACCGTAAGTGTTCACGCCGCTGATGAGCGACTGCGCCACGGCGAGGAAATAGTCGGCGTCCAAAACGCCGTTGACCATGGCCGTGCCCGAGGCTTGCGCCGCCAGCGCCGGGACTTGCGCGGACATGGACACCACCAGATTGGACAAGGTCTGCTGAAAACAGGTTTCCTCGACTTCCGCCACCATCGTCACAATCGAGCGATGCCACGCCTGAAGCACCGAATCGGCGGTGACGAACACCGGCAGGTCGTCGGTGTAAAGGTCGTAATAAACGTCGGCAAAACTGCGGCGTTCGAGGCGCTGGCTGACGACAAAGCCGTTCGTCTGAAACATCGCGAGCTCGGCAAGGTTGAGCCGGAAATCAAAGACCCGCTGGTTCTGATACGAGTTGGTGGCGTTCCAGACGGCGGGGTCCATGCTGAACAAATTCCAGAAATCGGCCGTGGTCGGATTGAAGGTGATTTGCGGCAGATATTGGTTGGTGGGCTGGTAGGTCGCGACAAAGTCCGCCAGGGGAAGTTGTCCGACCTGTTGCAATTGCTGACCGAACGCCGTGCCGTAACCGTAGATGGCATCGCCGATGCCGCCGCCGCCCGTGGCCACCTTCACGCTGGCGACAACCCGATAAAACAACTGGGAGCCGGCGGTCGGAACGGCCGCGCGAAGAAATTCATCCGAGGCGCCGACACTGCCGGAGAAGGGTCCGGCCGCCGTGGTCCAGTTCACCAGGTTGCTGCTCTGCTGGATCACATATTCGGGATAGAGGGCGCTGACCGGAAGATCCATTTGCGAGTGCAAGCCGATCTCGCCCTGCGCGGCGGATTTCTTGAGTTGAAGCTGGATCTGATCTTCCCCTGAAGCCGGCTGGCTGAGTCCGACCCACGCCACCAGAAGGAGACCCGCAAGCTGGCCCGAGCGTTTCATAGACTTATATTCAGAGCTTAAACCGATTAGAACGGCTGTAAACATCAATCTGAGCCGAATGGGCGCCCCGAGAAAGAAACCGAGATCAAATCCATCAGCCCCGCGTTTGGCGGCTTACTTCTTCGGGCACTGGAAGGAACCTGCGGCCTTGAGGACAAATTCAAATTTCCGTTTGAGCGGCAGGCTGCCGAAGGTCTCGTTCAAGGATTTGTGACAGACCACTTCGTTGTCTTCGGTGCGGGTGCCACCCAAAGACAAAGGATGCAAATGTTCGATGTTGGCATCCACCAGAGCCAGTTGCTCGCCACAGAAAAAACATTTGCCCTGCTGGAGATAAAGCATCTTCTCCTGCTTCGAGAGGGTTTGAGGCTTATAAGCGGGCGGCGGGACAGGAGCAGCCGGGCGGGCGACGGCGATCGGTTTTGACGGTTGGGGTGGTGCAGTTGGCTGAGGCTTTGACTTCTTTTGCAACTTGGCCCTGACTTTTCGCGCTTCCTTGATCACCAGCTTTTGAGCTTCGGTGAACTCACATTCCGAAATCGGCCAGGGAAACACTTCACCCAAGGGGCCACCAGCGCGAAGACGTTTGGCATGTTCAGCGACCAAGGCATCGTTGACCGTCTTTTTCATGATTCGCGAATATAATTTGAAGCTGGACGAGAAGGAAGGAAAAGGCATCGGCTGAGTGAGCAGGTTTGAAGTTGAGCTAAAAGCGCGCTTGCCGCATCATTCGCCGGCTGGGGTTTGCCTCTCTAACAGTAAAATCAAACGATGGGTCCCCCTTCCCAATAGAGCAGCTCCAAGAAAATTATTTATGAACAAGAAAGTGAAGAAAGTTGGCATCCTGACCGCCGGCGGCCTGGCTCCGTGCTTGAGCGCGTCCATCGGCTATTTGATCGAAACCTACACGCGCAAGGCGCCCAAGGTGGAGATCATCTGCTACGTGAACGGTTACATGGGCCTGCTCCAAGGCAAGAGCCTCAAGGTGACCGCCGCCGTCCGCAAGAACTGGAAGGCGCTCGTGGAACACGGCGGCAGCCCCATCGGCAACAGCCGCGTGAAGCTCACCAACGTCAAGGATTGCGTGAAGCGCGGGCTGGTGAAGGAAGGCCAGGATCCGCAGAAGGTCGCGGCGGACCAGTTGATCAAGGATGGCGTGGACGTGTTGCACACCATCGGCGGCGACGACACGAACACGGCGGCGGCCGACCTCGCGAAATTTCTCAAGACGAACAACTACAATCTCACGGTCGTGGGCATGCCCAAGACGATTGACAACGACGTCATCCCGATCCACCAGAGCCTCGGCGCGTGGACGGCCGCCGAGGAAGGCGCGCATTATTTCGCCAACGTCGTTTCCGAACACAACGCGAACCCGCGCATGTTGATCATCCACGAAGTCATGGGACGCAACTGCGGCTGGCTCACGGCGGCCACGGCGGAGGAATACCGGAAGCTGATGGGCACGATGAATTTTTTGCCGGATCTCGGCTTAAGCCCGGAACGTCGCGATGTTCACGGCATTTACATTCCCGAGATGGCGCTCGACATCAAGGCCGAAGCCGCGCGCCTGCGCAAGATCATGGACAAGCATGATTGCGTGAACCTCTTCATCTCCGAAGGCGCGTGCGTGGCGGACATCGTCAAACAGATCGAAAGCCGCGGCGAGGAAGTGCCGCGCGATGCGTTCGGCCATGTGCGTCTGGACAAGGTCAACGTCGGCGCATGGTTCTCCAAACAATTTGCCGAACTGCTCGGCGCGGAAAAGACGCTCGTGCAAAAGAGCGGTTACTTCAGCCGCGCCGCCGCCGCGAACGCCGCCGACCGCAAGCTCATCCGTCGCTGCGCGGTCAAGGCCGTGCAATGCGCCTTCGCCGGCAAAGGCGGCGTGGTGGGCGAAGACGAGGAACGCGGCAAACAGCTCCGCGCGATCGAATTCGAGCGCATCAAGGGCGGAAAGCCGTTCAACATCAAAGCCAAGTGGTTCGTGAAATTGCTCAAGGACATCGGCCAGCCCATGGGCAAGGCCGTGGAAGTGAAGCACTGATCACCGTTCACAATCTCCACGGGAGGCGAAGTTGCCAGGAGGCGCTTTGCCTCCCGTTTTGTGTTTCCGTCTGCGTCTGACTTTCATATGCCGTGGTGCCCAAAGCTCCAGAGGGCTGGAGCACTCCAAGACGCTTCGCGTCATCCGAGTGCCACCTTGAAACGCGGCAGCGTCTTGGACTGCAGTGGCCCTCCACCGCCTTTTATTGGAGATGGCCTGTGCATTTCTGGTGGCCTGCTGCCGACGAAGCCGCCACACTTTATCTGATATGACGACCGTTGCCGCCATTTCCGCCGTGCCGCGCCCGCTCCTCGATCTCACGTTCGCGGAGCTGGAGCGGGAATTGGGCGCGTCCGGTTTGCCGCCGGTTCACGCGCGGGCGCTGTGGCGCGCGGTGCATCAGGAGTTGAACCAAAATCTCGCAAAAGAAAACGGTTTTGTTCCTCCATTGCGGCGCTGGCTGGAGCAGAATTTGGGCGACGGCAAACGCTTCTTCCTCGATGCCCCCACCAAGACGGACGACATCGCGAGCGCGGACGGATTGACGCGCAAATTTTTACTGCGCCTCGCCGATGACCAGACGATTGAAACGGTGCTGATGAGTTTCAAGGGGCGTCACACCGCGTGTTTGAGCACACAGGCCGGCTGCGCGATGGGCTGTGTTTTCTGCGCCACGGGGCAGATGGGTTTCGTGCGGCATCTGCGGCCCGGAGAAATCGTCGCGCAGGTGCGCCACGCCCAACGGGCCTTGCGTTCCGCCGGTCACGACGGCTTGCGCAACCTGGTGCTCATGGGCATGGGCGAGCCGCTGCATAATTACGAAGCCGTGATGACGGCGCTGGAAATCATCAGTGACCGGGGCGGGCTAAACATCGGCCCAAGCAAAATCACCATCAGCACCGTGGGCGTGGTGCCGGGCATTCTGCGTTTGGCGGAAGAACAGCGCCCGTATCATCTCGCCGTGAGCCTGCACGGCGCGACGGAGGCGGAACGTTCGGCGCTGGTTCCCGCGAGCGCCCGCTGGCCGCTCGCGGAATTGATCGCCGCGTGTCGCACTTACTTTGCGCAAACCGGCCGGCGCATTTTTTTCGAGTGGACGTTGATCGCCGGAGCGAACGATTCTCCGGCACAAGCCGGACGATTGGGCAAGCTGCTCGCCGGCCTCGACGCGCATGTGAATCTGATTCCGCTCAATCCCACCGGCGGCTTTGCCGGAACGCCCACATCGCTGGACGCGGCGAAAGCGTTTCAGAGCATTTTGAAAAGCGCCGGCATTCCCAGCACCATCCGTCAGCGCCGGGGCATTGACGTGGCGGCCGGCTGCGGCCAACTGCGGGCGGAAAAATCCCGGACGGATCGCGCCGGGAAATAAAAATTGGCGCAGATCTTTTCCCACACTTCCACCCAAGTCATTTCGACTCGACCGGACGCCCCGCTCAACGGCTTTCCTTCGACCCTTTTTCAATCAGCCGCTTCGTCAGGAAAACCAGTCCGCCCATCTGCACCCACTCGGAAACGATGTTGCCGACCACCTGTCCCCATTTGCCCACCGGATCCATATACCAGAACAGCACGGCCCACCCGATGCCGGTCAGGATGATGAAGATCAGCAGCGAGTGCCTCCACAGGAAATCCAGCACGCGACTTTTGAGATGGCCGAAAACCGGCCGGCTTTCAGCGGAGTGATATTCCAGAAGAAATTTGGTGCCGAGAATGATGATGACCGAGCCGCTCCAGTCGGCAATGGCGTTGCCGAAGAACGAGCCAAGATGCGTGGTCGGATCGGAATACCGATAAAGCACAATCCAGAGCGCGAGCAGCCCGATGGCCACGATGCTCAAGGAGTGGCGATGAAAAAATCTCCGGCGCGGGAGCGGTTTCTTTTCGATCATCCTTGATGATTTGCCAGTGTGACCGGTTTATGCAAGCGCGCCTTTCGCGCGCCGCCGACCTTCATCGGCAGCGCTGTCAAAACTTCACGCTCAACCCGGCTTTGACGCAGAGGAAGCCGAAGTCGTGGAAGACGTCGTTGATAAACCCCCGGTTCGTCGTGTCGGCAAACGCGGTTCCGCCGATGCCCACTTCGCCGTAGAAGCTCACGCGGCTGTCGCGCCGGGTTGAAAGGCCAAACGCGATCGAACCTTCCGCGCCGTTCAAGGAGTCCGACTGGATGGCGTCGCCGCCCGCGTAGATTTGATTGTGATAAGACCAATTCAGCAGCGAATACCCGACGCTGGCGCTGATGTAGGGGCTGATGGCCGGGCGGGAGGAATTCAGATAACGGCGATAGGTCAAGCCGGTTTCGAGCATCCACGACCGGTCCACGGCGCGGTCGGGCAGGCTGCCGGGTTTGAACTGCACGGCGGCGCCGCCGATGTAAACGCCGAAAAAATTGCGCTCGTCTTCCACCGAAAAGGGCGTCAGCGTGAAATGGGTGATGCCAAGAAAGTCGCTGTTCAGCGGCAGCGAATAGCTCACGTCGAACGGCAGCTGCCAGAAATATTCCGACTTGTCGTAGCTCGCGCCGACGAAATCCGCGCCGAAGGATGAGCCGCCGGCGAGGGTTACGCCATCGTCCGAACTTGAAGACATTTCGCAAGTCGAACGGCTGCCGCCCAAGTCACGATGGTCGCCTTTCGCGGAGGAGTCCATGGCGTCGCTCAACTTGACGCCGCGCGAGCCGGATTCGTCCGACAGGCACATGCAGCCGGGCAGCAGCGAAAACATCAGCAAGCCCAAGGCAACGTTGCGCAGTGCGTCCGCCCTTACATCAAGGCCGCCGGAGGTTCCCGTTTTTTTCATGCCGCTGTTATAGCCCCGGCAACGGGCGAAGCGTGAATTGATAAATCCAATCAGGACATCGAAAAAACAACTGTCAGGCGCACCGCCAGGAATCTCAACAAGGCCTTCGCCGCCACAACCGCATCGGCGGAGCCGGGGTTGCTTACAGCTCGTCGAGCGCGTCGGCAACGGCGGCCTGGATTTTTCGCGGGCCGTCGCCGCCGAGTTTGCGGTCCACGTCTTCGAGCCGGCGGATGAGATCGAGGACTTCCTTGCGCGCATACGGCCCGCCGGCGGCGGCGCAAAAGTGCGTGCGACAGCCAAACGGCCGCTCGGCGTAGATCATGCATTTGCCCGTCTCGCGCTTGAGCAGCGGGCACGCGCCATCGGCGGATTCGGGGAGTTCCTTGCGGCCGGTGGCGCGAAAACCCCTGGCGGCGACGAGCGCTTCGCCCTTCGTGAGCTGCGGCGTCAGGCCGGTCAGGTGGAACTGGCAGCACTCGGTGCGCGCCACGCAGGCGCGGGTGACGGGCCGCTGCGCCAGTTCGGCGTAAACGGCCCGGACTTCCGCCAGCGCGGGCTGTAATTTTTCCGGTCGCATATCGCTTTAACCGTGCCGTCTAAATGCCAAAAGTTTCCCGGTCAGGCGAGTGGAAAACGACGCCCTGCCTTCGCCGGCATTGCCAGGGCCGGCACTGAAATGCCCTTGAGTTAACGGACGACTTTGGCTGGCTTGACCCCAATGACTGCGGCCGATAGCGACATTGAGCCGCCCGCACTTCAGACACTTCGCACCGGCGCGAGCGCCCGGCCAACGCGCAGCGTCGGGAGTGCGGATGTTGGTGCACTGCATTTCCCGGCTTCCTCCCGCGCTGACCGGCCAAACATAATCCCAATGCTGAAAGCTTTCGCTCCACCGCGGCGACGGCTACGATTCGCGCGTGGGCAACGAGGTTCAAACCAATAAAATCAAGCAGTTCGTCCAGCGCTGCACCCGCGCGGCGCGCGACCGCGTCGCCGCCTGGCGGGGACGTCCGGCGCTGGATGCGCTGCTGGCGCAGGCGAATCCCGACCAGCCGCTCGCCGACCGCGTGGATTGGGCGGAGGATTTTTTTGAATGGGTGCGCCGGGACGAGCCGGCCACGCGGCTGAAATTATTTCTGCAATTGCTGGAACGCCAGCCGGAGGCGCGCGCGCGCATCAGCCAAACCTTTCGCTCGCTGGTGCGCGACACGCAGGCGCTGGATTTGTTCGCCGACACCGGGCTGCCGCGGGAACCGGCTTTTCTGCACGAACTGCTGGGGCGCGTCTTTGCGCGCCTGTTGCCCAGCCCGCCGGAGACGCGCAACCTCGCCGATTTGTTCGACCGGTTTTTTCCGCGCGCTTCCGACCCGGACTGGATGGAGCAGCTCGACCCGGAAATCGTGACCCGTTTTCTCGCGCTGTTTCAGGAGGACCCAACGGCCGCCGGCGCGGACTGGAGCGGCATCCGCGCGGATCTCGAGGATGCGCTCGTGCAACTCGCGGACCGCATCGGCGTGGTGGGCTCCGGACGCGAAGTGCGCGGGCGGTTGCCGCAAACGGTGTTCCGCGATCTGCCCTTTCAGAAATTGCCGCCCGCCGTGGAAGCGCTGCTGGAAAAGAACCGGGCGGGCACACCACCCACCGAACTCGCGGCGGAATTCAACCACGTGCGCGTGCTGATCGAAGGGTGCGACCGCGTGCTGGAGGAAGTCGTGGTGCAGCTCGAAAAAACCGGCGTCAACACAACGCTCGTCTATGACCTCGCGCGCCTGCACGCACAGTTGCGCCGGCTGGAGATGCTGCTGGAGACCTGGGCCATGCCCGAGCAGGACGTTGCCCGCACGCTGACGCTGGTGGCGGATCTGATCCGCCAGAATCACGCGCGCAAAAGCGTTTCGGAATTGATCCAGCAAAACCTGCACCTGCTCACGCGCCGCATCGTGGAGCGCAACGCGGAAACCGGCGAGCATTACGTCGCGCGCAACCGCCGCGAATATCTGGGCATGGTGCGCAGCGCGTCCGGCGGCGGGGCGGTGCTGGGCGTCACGACGATTTTGAAATTTCTGCTGGCGAAGCTGGCGATGGCGGAATTTTTCAAGGGCGCCACCTTCGGCCTGAACTACGCGGTGAGCTTTGTGGTGGTCCAGTTGTGCGGCTACACCGTGGCCACGAAACAGCCGGCGACCACCGCCCCCGCATTGGCGCGGCGCATGGAGGAATTGCGCACCGCGCCGCAGCTCGAGGCGCTGGTGGACGAGGTGGTGTTCCTCATCCGCTCGCAGATCGCGGCGATTTTCGGGAACCTCGCGCTGGTGATCCCGGCCACGCTGGTTTTGGATTTCGCCTACACCAGCCTGTTCGGGCATCACGTGGTGGACGAGCACAAGGCGATGACGATGTTGCAAGCCATCGCGCCGTTGAGCGGCGCGTGGCCGTTTGCGATTTTCACGGGCGGGTTGTTATGGGCCTCGAGCCTGGCGGCCGCGTGGGTGGACAACTGGTTCGTCCTGCATCAACTGGAACCGGCGCTGGCGCATCACCGGCGGCTGCAACGCTGGCTGGGCCCGACACGCACGCGGCGGCTGGCGCACTGGCTCGGGAAAAATATCGCCGGCCTGACCGGCAACATCTCGCTCGGCTTCATGCTCGGCCTGGCCCCGGAAATCGCCGGCTTCTTCGGCCTGCCGCTCGATGTGCGCCACGTGACCTTGTCCACGGGGCAAGCGACGGCGGCATTTGCCGAGCTGGGTCTCGACAGCCTGCTGCAACTTTCGACGCTCGGGCTGGTCTTGGGCATCCTGGGCATCGGCGTGCTGAACGTGGCGGTGAGTTTCGGGCTGGCGCTGTTCGTGGCCATCCGCGCGCGCGATGTGCGCGGGCCGGAACGGCAGCAATTCTTCCGCGCGCTGGCGAGCCGGCTCATCCGCGCGCCGTGGACATTCATTCTGCCGATGGGGCCGTCCGTCGAGGAATCCCGGGCGGGACATTGAAGACCGGCGGAGCGCGGCGTTTACGCCGCTTCACCGTGACACTGTTTTGGCGTGTTCTTGAACCGGGCAGCTGGCGAAGATTGAAGCGGCCTGAAGGCCGCGCGCCATGTTTTAAGTTTACGCGGGAGGATTTCCCGAGTTTAAAATTTCGCGCACCTTGCTGGCCAGGGCGGAGGGCGTGAACGGTTTTTGAAGCAACGCCACGCCGGGATCCAAGGCTCCTTGATGCACGATGGCCCCCTCCGTGTAAGCGGACGTGAAGAGGACTTTCGTTTGCGGGAACAAACTGCGGATACGATTGGCCAGCTCCTTGCCACTCATGTGCGGCATCACGACATCGGTGAACAACAAATCAATGTGGCCGTTGCCGGGCTGCTGGGTCAGCTTCAGGGCCTCAAGACCGTTCACCGCCGTCAAGACGTGATAGCCCAACCGCCGCAGCAACATGGCGGCCATTTCGCGCAAGGCGGCGTCGTCTTCCACCAGCAAAATAGTTTCGAGACCGCGCGGCATGCCCGCCGCCGCCGGATGCGGCAGCGGAGCGCGGGGGGCGCGCTCGGTTTGCGGCAGGTAAATCTTAAAAGTGCTGCCCCGGCCCGGTTCGCTATACACGCTGATGTGGCCGCCGCTTTGCTTGAGGATGCCGTAGCAGGTGGCCAGACCCAGGCCGGTGCCCTGGCCGACGTCCTTGGTGGAAAAGAACGGCTCGAAAACGCGCGCCTTGACGGCGTCGCTCATGCCGACGCCGGTGTCGCTGATGGCCAGCATCACGAATTCACCCGCCTTCAATTCCGGGAAGCGCCGGACATATTCCTGGTCGAGCGTGGCGTGGGCAGTTTCCAGCGTGAGCTTGCCGCCGTTGGGCATGGCGTCCGCTGCGTTCATCACCACGTTGACAATGACCTGCTCGATCTGGCCGGCGTCGGCCTTCACCGGCGGCAAGCCCGGGGAAAGCACGAGCCGCACGTCCACGTTCCGGCCCACGAGGTGGCTTAACACAGGTTCCATGCCGGACAGGACGCTGTTCAAGTCAAGGATTTCGGGCCGGAGCAATTGCTTGCGGCCGTAGGCGAGCAACTGGCGGGTGAGCGTGGCGGCGCGGTCGGCGGCCTTGCGGATTTCATCCGCGTTATGATGCAGCGGATCGCCCGGCGGGAGATCGGTGGCCAGCAGTTCGCTCTGGCCGATGATGGCGGTCATGATGCTGTTGAATTCATGCGCAATGCCGCCGGCCAGCTTGCCGACGGTTTCCAATTTCTGCGACTGAAAGAGCTGGGTTTCGAGCCGCTTGCGCTCGGTGATGTCGCGGCCCACGCCCAGCACGCCGATGATTTTTCCCGTCTCATCTTTTTGCGCCGACAAGGTCATCTCCATGAGCGCGGGCCGGGGCAGGCTGGGATGGCCGCGCAGTTCATGAACCGGCACCTGCTCGCCCTTCAAGACGCGAGCGAACATTTCCGTCGCGCGCGGCAGGTCGTCGGGATGCACCATCGGTGCGAACGGTTTGCCAAGCCAGTCCGCCCGCGAGATTTTTGCGATGGCCTCGACGGCGGGATTCAGCGAGGTGAAGGTGCCATCCGCCGCGAGGGTGAAGATCGCGTCGCGGGCGTTGTTAATGAGGCTGCGGTAGCGCTCCTCGGAATCCCGCAGCGCGGCCTCCGCCCGCTTGCGCTCGGTGATGACCTGCGTAAAAAATATCAGCCCGCCGATCTCGCCCCCGGCTTTGCGCCAGGGCCGCGCCTCCCATTGCAGCCAGTCGGTCGAGCCATCAGCGCGCGGAAACGGATCTTCATCGCAGCGCTCCACAGCCCCGGCCAGCACGCGTTGATGAATGTCCCGCCAGCGCTGGGGCACATCCGGGAAAATGTCGTAATGCGATTTGCCGATGATGTCCTGGTCGGCGAGATGATAGTCCTGGATCCACCGCTCACTGGCCTGGAGATAGCACATCTGCGTGTCGAGCATGGCGATGGCCGCCGGGGTGTGCTGGATGAACTGCCGGAGCAGATTCTCCTCGGCGGCGAGCTGTTCCTGTGCCCGCTTGCGTTCGGTGACGTCGCGCTGGATGGCCATGAAATGCGTGGTCTTGCCGCCGGCATCACGGACCGGGGCCGCCTGCCATTCCACAAAATATTCCGTGCCGTCCTTGCGATAGTTGATGGTTTCGCCGATAAACGTCTCGCCCCGTTCCAGACATTGCCGGAGCCGTTGGGTGACGGCCCGGTCCGTGCGCGGTCCCTGCAATATCCGGGGCGTTTTCCCAAGGGCTTCTGCCGCCGGGTAACCCGTCATGGCCGTGAAGGCGGGGTTGACGAACTGGATTTTGGGCCCGGGCAAATCCAGCTGCGCGTCGGTGATGAGGATGGATTCCTTGGTCTGTTCCACGGCGGCCCCGAGCAATTGCAGAGATTCCCGCGCCCGCTCGCGCTCGGCGAACTCGGCGTGCAACACCGCGTTCAAGGTGCTCATGCCCAGCAGCAGCAGCAGCGCCACCGCCACCAGGCCGACCATGCGAAACCGGGCATCTGCAATGGTGGCCGCAAACTCGTGGGCGTCAAAATCCACACCGAGAACCCCGTCCAATTTTCCCGCCGGACCGCGCAACGGAACAAACGCGCTGACCCAGGTGCCCCAGCGGTCGGTGATGGGAGCGAAGTCGAAATTGGCCTGACCGCGAAAGGCCCGCTCCAGACCTGCATCCGCCGTGTCATAAACCTCGCCGACCGGCGTGCGCTGCTCGCGTTCCCCGTCATATTTGCCGTTGCGGTTGTAATCGGTTTCCGAATCCACGAGGAAAAAGTTTTTGCCGTCGGGCCGCTTGCGCAGCGTGTAGATGTCGCTGATTTCGGGGTTTAATTTCTCCCAGTTTATTTCCGCCTCAATCAGGCGCAGGTAGGTGGGATCGTTGGGCGCGACATTATCCGGCAGTTGCCAATGGCCGCGCTGCTCGACCTCATGGGCGTAAAGCCGCGCGAAGTCGAGGGTGATCTTGGCGATCCGCGCCTTGGCCTGCCTGCCCGCCTGGCCGGCGAGGAGCCCGCCGGCCAGCAGCAGCGCGGCCGCCAGAAACCACACCAACCACGGCACGTGGGTGGATCGCGTTTTTTTCAGCCACCAATATTGGAAACCAAACGCCGCGAGACACACTCCGGACAGGATTAAAAACGAGGCGTGTTCGGCGAGCCAGGTTTGCATGGTTCAACTGGGTTGCGAATCCCGCACCGGAGATATTTCATCCAGGATTTCGCGCACCTTGTGGACCAGCGCCGCCGGCGTATAGGGCTTGGGAAGAAAAGCCACGCCCGGCTCAAGCACGCCATGCTGGGCGATCGCGTCGTCGGTATAGCCGGAGGTGAACAGGACCTTGAGGCCGGGATAGGTCGCCTTGAGCCATTCCGCCATCACGCGGCCGCCCATCTGGGGCATGATGACATCGGTGACGACGAGATGAATCGGCCCGCCCTTATGCTCACGCGCGACGTGCAATCCATCCTGGCCGTTGTTCGCGCGGAGGACGTGGTAGCCCTGGGCCGCGAGCACGTTGCTGGCAAGATGGCGCACGGCCGGTTCGTCCTCCACCAGCAGGATGGTTTCCGTGCCGCGCGGCAACGGGCCCCTATGAAAAAACTCCGTGTCCGTATCCAGCGGCTGGTCCACGCGCGGGAAATAAACCTTGAACGTGGTGCCGTGGCCCAGTTCGCTGTAAACGCTGATGTGGCCGCCGCTCTGTTTGACGATGGTCTGGCAGGTGGCCAGCCCCAGGCCGGTGCCCTTGCCCTTGGGCTTGGTCGTGAAAAACGCCTCGAACAGATGCGCCTTGACCTCGTCGGTCATGCCGGTGCCGGTGTCGCTGACGGAGAGCATCACATGGGCGCCCGCCTGCGCGCCCGCGTGCTTGTTTATAAAGGCTTCGTCCAAGGTGACGTTGCTGGTGGCGATGGTGAGCTTGCCGCCGTTGGGCATGGCGTCCCGGGCGTTGATGACGAGATTCATCAGCACCTGCCCGACATGGCCGGCGTCGGCCTTGATGCGGCCGAGGGGATTTCCCAGCACCTGCGTCATGACGATGTTCTCGCCGATGAGCCGGCGCAGCATCTTGTCCATTTCACTGACCACCTGGTTGAGGTCGAGCACGACCGGCTGCACGGTTTGTTTGCGGCTGATGACGAGGAGCTGGCGCGTCAGGGCGGTGGCCCGCGCGGCGGCCTGCCGGATTTCCTCGGCAAATTCCCGATGTCCGCTGCCCAGACTGGAATCCAGCAGCAGCAAATCGGTATAGCCGACGATCACGCCGAGGATATTGTTGAAATCGTGCGCGACGCCGCCTGCGAGATGGCCGATAACCTCCATTTTTTGCGCCTCGATGAGCTGTTTTTCGAGCCGCTTGCTTTCAGCCTGCGCCCCGACTTCCTGCATGGCGCGGCGCACGGCGGGCGCGAGGCGGGCGAGGCGCTCCTTCAGGACATAATCCGTGGCCCCGCTCTTGAACGAATCAATGGCGCGCTCCTCGCCCAGCGAGCCGGAGACGAGAATGACCGGCGTTTCCGGCCAGTGGGCGCGGACAATTTCCACCGCGCTCAACCCGTCAAACGCCGGCAGCGAGAAATCCGAGAGGATCAGATCAATGCCGCCCTGTTCGAGCGCCGCGACAAAATCCGCGCGGGTCTGCACACAAA
>Ga0207702_10001167_pt1 | contig 26817 bp, 19 predicted proteins | sample KBSCornC62_FD_184302 | JGI IMG/M metagenome (GOLD analysis project Ga0207702, IMG submission 184302) | Corn rhizosphere microbial communities from Kellogg Biological Station, Michigan, USA - KBS Corn C6-2 (SPAdes) (version 2) | ecosystem: Host-associated > Plants > Roots > Rhizosphere > Soil ...
TTGAGGTTGGGATCGTCGCCGCGCGAACGGAAGATGCCGCGGCCGCCCATGCCATCCAGCGGCTTCAGCACGACTTCGCCATGCTCGCGCGCGAAGCGCCGCAATTCGCCGCGGTCGCGCGCCACCAGCGCCGGCGCGCAGCATTGCGGGAAGAATTGGGCTGCCAGTTTTTCGTTGAAGTCACGCAACGCCTGGGGGTTGTTGATCACCCGTACGCCGGCCCGCGCGGCCAGGTCCAGCACCAGCGTGTCGTACAGGAATTGCGCATCGAACGGCGGATCCTTGCGCGCCAGCACGAGATCGATGCCATCCGCGAGCGGCTGCCAGTGCGCTTCGCCCAGAGTGAACCAGTCGGTGGTGTTGTCGCGCACATCCACGGGCGCCAGCCGCGCCCAGGCCACGCCGTCGCGCACGGCAAGGTCGCCCTGCAACATGTAGCGCAGCACATGGCCACGTCGTTGCGCTTCCAGCATCAGGGCGAGCGTGGTGTCCTTTTCGGGATGGATCGTGCCGATGGGGTCCATCAGCACCGCAACGGTGAGATTCATGGGCTCATATTACCGATCGGCAGCGCGAGGAGGATGCCCCTTTGGGTCAAGCGGTCGGAGCGACCCGTTGCAGGGCAACGCTCGCCAAGGGTTGTGGAAGAACAGACCCGGCAGGGCGGAGCCGCGTGTCACCACTCGAACCGATCCTGCATGGTGTATCTTGGCACACACGGCCGGTCCTGCCGGGGAAGGCGCCCGAAATCCGTCTTGCAGGGGGGGCGGGTCGGAAGGGGCATTTTATTGACAGCCGTCACAATCACCTGCGGTGTGGCATCCATGTTGCATGGGTTCTCACCGCCTCCTCACGAGGTGGAATCCTGACCGTGAATGACAACGCCAACCACGACGGCCTGACCGGATTGAAGGTCATGGTCATCGACGACTCGAAGACCATCCGCCGCACCGCCGAAACCCTGCTGAAAAAGGAGGGCGCGGAAGTGCTGACCGCTGTCGACGGCTTCGAAGCGCTGGCCAAGATTTCGGACCTTCGGCCGGACATCATCTTCGTGGACATCATGATGCCGCGGCTGGATGGCTATCAGACCTGTGCACTGATCAAGAACAACCATGTGTTCCGTTCGACGCCGGTGATCATGCTGTCGTCGAAGGATGGCCTGTTCGACAAGGCGCGCGGGCGCATCGTGGGTTCCGAGCAATACCTCACCAAACCTTTCACGCGCGATGAATTGCTGGATGCGATCCGGCAGCACGTCGCGACCGTCAAATAACGCGCAAGCGGTTCGCTGCATTCAAACACGGGGAAACAATGGCAAACATCCTGATCATCGACGACTCGCCCACCGACGTGAAGATTTTCTCGGGCGCGCTGGAGCGGGCGGGGCACAAGGTCACTTCGGTGGCAAGCGCCGAGGCCGGCATCGATGCCGCGCACAAGACCAAGCCCGACCTGGTGCTGATGGATGTGATCATGCCCGGCATGAACGGCTTCCAGGCCACCCGCAGCCTCACCAAGGATCCGGAAACCAGCGCGATCCCGGTGTTGATCGTGACCACCAAGAGCATGGAGACCGATCGCATGTGGGGCATGCGCCAGGGCGCGAAGGACGTGCTGGTGAAGCCGGTCAGCGAGAAGGACCTGGTGGCCCACGTCAACAAGCATCTTCCTGCGGGCGGCTGAGGCAGCAGCCATGAGCAAAAAGCACTCCCGTCAAGGTTCGGATCCGCGCAAACACCCATCCGCGCGCGCCGAAGCAGCGGGAAGTGTGGTCGCGGAAGTGTTGCCGGAGGGCGCGTACGCATTGTTGGCGGATTACGAGCGCCGCAGTCTTGCGCATGACCCCGGGGTCCCCGAACAGATCGAAGCGCCGGGCTTGTTGCGCACGATCGGTTTCCGCGTCGGTGAGCATCACTTCATCAGCGGCATCGACGAGATCGGCGAAATCCTGATGTCACCCCCACCGGTGACCAGCATCCCCGCGACGCGCCCCTGGATGCTCGGCGTGGCCAACGTGCGCGGCAACCTGATCGCGCTGGTCGACCTGAAGCAATTTTTGTTCGAACAACGCACCCATGTCACCGGTCGCGCGCGCGTGCTGGTGGTCAAGCAGGCTGGCGGCAACGTCGGCCTGCTGGTGGACGAATTGATCGGCCAGCGCAACCTGAGCGATGCCGACCGCGCGGGCGCGGAAGGCGAAGCCGACCCGGGCCTTGCGCGCTTCGTGACCGAGAACGTCAACGTGGGCGCGGTGCGGCTGGGTCGTTTCAGCATGGTGGAGTTGACGCGTACGCCGGAATTCCAGCACGCGGGGATTTAGGTAATTCAGTTGTGCGATCGATCCGTGATCGCGGTTTCTTTGAGGCTTTTGGGGTATCGGAGAGGTTGCAGACGATGAATACCAGAACGGACATTCCTGTCCCGACTTTCGACAACGGCCGCTCCGAATCGACTATGCAAGCGGATATGGCAACGAGGTGGCAATCATGAGCGCGAATTCCGGTGCGGTCCGCAAGGGCACGTCCCCGCAGACCATACTTATCGTCATCCTGCTGGCGGCCATCGTGCTTGCCGCCGTGGACTTCTTCCTGCTGAACCGGCACGACAGTCAGGACCGTTCGGCCGCGCAGCTCACCACGCAGATCCAGGTGAACTCGCAGCAGGTCGCGAACTTCGCCTTGCAGTCGGCCAACGGCAACATCGACGCCTTCAAGGAACTGACCAGCACGCGCGCGGCCATCGCCGCGGCGGTACAGCACTTGAACGCCGGTGATCCCGCGACGGGCCTGCCCGCCTACGGCGACGCGATCGGTGTGCGCGGCCCGATGGGCGCGCTCACCAAGTCGTGGGACGAGTTGAGCAAGGACCTCGGCAGCATCGAAGCCAACAAGGATGCGGTGCTGGATTCGGCCTCGCAGGCCGCCGCTTTCAACCAGCAGATGCCGGACCTGAACTCCAAGATCAACCAGGTCATCAGCATCCTGCAGTCGAAGGGTTCCTCTTCGCAGATCTACACCGCTTCGCAGCTGCTGGTGTCGGGCGACCGCCTGATTCGCCGCGTGGGCGACGTGTTGCAGGGCGGCGCGGATTCCGCCTCCGCCGCCAACGGCCTCGCGCTGGACTCCACCAACTACGGCGCGACGCTGAAACAGCTTTCCGACGACTCCTCGGGCGAGGCCGCCAAGATCCTCGCGGACGTGCAGAAATCGTGGGCCGGCCTCGAGGCACCGGTGCAGAAGGTGATCGCCGCCGCGCCGACGCTGGTGACGGTGAAGACCGCGGCCACCCAGGCTTCGGTGGATTCGCAGGACATATTGCTGAAGGCCAACGGCGTTTCCAATGCGCTCGGCAAACTGCCGCAGACACGGCCGTTCCCGAACGTGTGGTGGGGCCTTCTCGGCGCGGTGGTGGCGGTGGTGCTGGCGGTGGTGCTGGCCTTCACCTTCATCGGTGCCGAGCGCAAGCGCGCATCCGAAAGCCGCAAGCTCAACGAACGCAACCAGCAGGCCATCATGCGCTTGCTGGATGAAATGGGCACGCTCGCGGAAGGCGACCTGACGGTGAAAGCCACCGTGACCGAAGACATCACCGGCGCGATCGCGGACTCGGTGAACTTCGCCGTCGAGGCGCTGCGCTCGTTGGTGACCACCATCAACGAGACGGCCGTGCGGGTATCGTCGGCCGCCCAGGAAACCCAGGCCACCGCCAAGCATCTGGCGGACGCCGCCAACCAGCAGGCCGAACAGATCACTTCCGCTTCGTCGAAGATCAACGAAATGGCGGTGTCCATCGACCAGGTGTCGAAGAACTCCGCGGACAGCGCGGAAGTGGCGCAGCGCTCGGTGCAGATCGCATCGAACGGCGCGCAGATCGTGCGCCAGACGATCAGCGGCATGGACTCGATTCGCGAGCAGATCCAGGAAACATCGAAACGCATCAAGCGCCTCGGCGAGTCCTCGCAGGAAATCGGATCGATCGTCGAACTCATCAACGACATCGCCGAGCAGACCAACATTCTGGCGCTGAACGCGGCCATTCAGGCCGCATCGGCGGGCGAGGCGGGCCGAGGCTTCGCGGTGGTCGCGGACGAAGTGCAGCGACTGGCCGAACGCGCGACGGGCGCCACGAAGCGAATCGAAACGCTGGTGCAGACCATTCAGACCGATACCAACGAAGCGGTCAGTTCGATGGAGCAGACCACCACGCAGGTGGTGAACGGTGCGCGCCTGGCCGAGGATGCCGGCACCGCGCTGGGCGAAATCGAAAAGGTGTCGAACAACCTCGCCGGATTGATTCAGGGCATTTCCAGCGCCGCGAAACAGCAGTCTGCGGCGGCCACCAACATCAGTTCGACGATGAGCTCGATTCAGCAGATCACTGCGCAAACCTCGGTGGGCGCCAACCAGACGGCCGAATCGATCGGCAACCTTGCGCAGCTCGCGCAGGAGCTGCGTCGATCAGTGGCTGACTTCAAGCTGCCGGCGTAAACGGCGGGACGTGACATGACCGCGGGCGACGACATGGTATCCACGGCAACCGGTTCTCCCGGTGTGGCTGCCGACGCGTCCACAGGGTACGCGGCGGGCGGTGCTGACCGGAAACCGACGATGCGACTTGAAGAACACATCGACTTCTCGACCCTGGGCTGGGTCAAGCCGCAAATCGATGAACTGCTGTCGGAGGCGCGTCAGGCACTCGAGGCCTTCGCCGAAGATGCGACGGACGTGCGCGCGATGCAGAGTTGCGTCGGCCTGCTGCACCAGGTGCTCGGCACACTGCGCATCGTCGAACTGTACGGCGCCGCCGAACTCGACCAGGAGATGGAGCACCTCGCACAGGCGGTGCTCGATGGCAAAGTGACCGACCGCGACGAGGCCATGGGGGCCTTGATGCGCGGGCTGGTCCAATTGCCCGATTATCTCGACCTGATCGAAAGCGGCCACAAGGACATTCCGATCGTCCTGTTGCCGTTGCTCAATGAATTGCGCGATGCGTACGGCGAGGAGCCCACCGATCAGCGCGTGTTGTTCCATCCCGATCTCGACCGTCCGCTGCCGCCCGACGCGGCCGGTGCGCGCGCGGCATATCCGTTCGCCGACGTGCGCCAGCGCGTCACCCAGATCCGTGCGCGTTTCCAGGTGCAACTGCTGGCGTGGACGCAGGGCAAGCAGCCGAATTTCGCGGAAATGCGCGACTGCATGGACGAACTGCGCGCCGTGTGTCACGCCGAGTCCGCGCGACGTTTGTGGTGGATCGCGGGCGGCGTGCTGGAAACCCTGCAGCAGGGCCGGCTCGATCATCATCTCGCCAACCTGCGGCAACAGTTCGGCCACCTCGACCGCACCATCCGCCATGTGCAGGACCAGGGCGAGGAAGTGTGCGACGACGAGGACGCGCGCGAGCTCACCCGCACGCTCTTGTATTACATCGCGCAAGCCACGCCGGGCCCGGGCCGGGGCGAAACCATTTCGCAATGCTTCGCGCTGGGCCGGATGATTCCGACCGAAGCGGAGCTCGACCGCGCGCGCGCGGCGATGTCCGGGCGCAACCGCGCGTTGCTGGATACCGTCGCCAAGGCCGTCCGTGAAGATCTTTTGCGCGTCAAGGAAGGTCTCGACATCTTCCTGCGCCGGGAAGACCGCAATCCGCAACAGCTCGCGCCACAGGTTGAAGTGCTGCATCGGGTCGGCGACACGCTCGGCGTGCTGGGGCTCGAAGCGCCGGCCAGGATGATCGGTGAGCAGCGGCGGACCATCGTCGAGATGATCGACGGGAAGCGCGAAGCCAAGCCTGAAACCATCCTCGACGTTGCCAGCGCGCTGTTGTACGTCGATGCGTCGCTGGACGAACACATCGAGCATCTCGGTGCGGATGCCCAGGCGGACGACGCCCTGCCGCGCAGCGAAGCGCGCAAGATCATGCGCGCGCTGATGCACGAAGCTGGCGCCAACCTTGGCAAGGTCAAGGAACACATCACCGCGTTCATCGAGTCATCGTGGTCGCACGAGCAGTTGGCTGAAGTGCCGCGCTTGTTGACGGAAGTCGGCGGCGCGCTGCGCATCCTCAACCTCGAACGCCCCGCCGGCCTGGTGGAAGGCATCGATCGCTACGTCGGCAACGAACTGGTCACCGACCGCAAGGTTCCCACGGTCGACGAGATGGACCAGCTCGCCGATGTCGTGGCCGGCGTCGAGTACTACCTCGAGCTCGGCCACGACGTGAACGCCAGCGACAGCCGCATTCTCGATGGCGCCCAGCACAGCCTGGAGCTGCTGCATTATTGGCCGGTACCGGCGCGTCGCGAGCCCGCGCAATCGGTTGAAGCCGCCGAGCCGGCGCCCGCGCCGCAATCGTCAGAGGCGGTGTCGGTGGAGGCCATGGGACCGGAAGCAGCGGCACCGGTCGAAGTCGTGGCACCCGTTGCGTTCGTGCAGTCCGCGCCGGCCGCCGAGGCATCCACGGTTCCCGGCGTGGGTCCGGGCAAGTGGGTTGACGTCGAAGAAGAACTCCTGGAACCGATTGCCGGCGAAGGCGCGCCGGTGGATACGTCGTTCCAGGACGCCGCGGGCATCGACGAGGAAATCCGCGAGGTATTCGTCGAGGAAGTCGGCGAGGAAATCGCCAACATCAATGTCAACCTGCCGGCATGGAGGTCGAACCCGGACGATCTGGATGCGCTGAAGAACGTGCGGCGTTCCTTCCACACACTCAAGGGTTCCGGGCGGCTGGTGGGCGCCGCGGCGCTGGGTGAATTCAGCTGGAAGGTCGAGAACATGCTCAACCGCGTGCTCGACCAGACCATCAAACCCGGTGCGGACGTGCAGGCGCTGGTCGATACCGCCGCCGCGACGCTGCCCAAGCTGCACTCCGGGTTGCAGGGCGCCAGCGCGACCATCGATCCGCCGCTCGACGCCATCATGCAGACCGCCGACAAGCTGGCCGCCGGGCAACCCGCGCGGGTGGAGGATCTCGCGCAGGGTTATCGCAAAGTCGTGCGCCAGGTGCGCCGCTGGGTGCCATTGGCGGAACCGGAGCATGCGGCCGATATGGTCATGGCTACGCCGCTCGAACCGATCATCACCTCGCCCGTGACCGGCCTGCCGATCATCGATCCGATCCTGCTGGACGTTTTGCGTACCGAAGTCGGCCAGCATCTCGACGGCATGCGCGGTTACCTGGCGCGTGATGCGGCGTTCGACACCAGCGTCGATGACGAACTGGTGCGCTCGGTGCACACGCTGCACGGCGCCATCGCGATGGTCGGCGTCGAATCGCTGGCGACGATGCTGGCGCCGCTGGAGGTCTGGATCCGTCGCATGCGCAGCGCCGATGCGGCGCTGGATCGCGAGGGCTGTGATGCGCTGCGCGATGCGATCGCGGTGACCGAGCACGTGATGGCGCAATTCGACGCGCCGGTGCCGGATGTGCCCGATGCCACGGCCTTGACGGAGCGCCTGGAAGCCTTGCGCAATCGCTGGCCCGAAGCTTCGCCATTGGGCGGGCCGAGGCATGTCGCGGAATCCCGCCCGCCCGCCGCCGCCGCGTCACCGGAAGAGCTGGAAGAAGCCGGGGATTCCGGTATCGCCGCCGTCGGACTGGAATCGGCCTCAACCCTGCCGACGGAAGACGATGCCACGGCGCTGGCCGCACGCGAAGCGGCCGAACAGGCCGAGCAGGAGCGCCTTGCCGCCGAGCAGGCGGAACAGGAACGCATTGCTGCGGAGAAAGCCGAACAAGAGCGCTTGGCGGCCGAACGGGCCGAGCAGGAGCGCCTTGCCGCCGAGCAGGCGGAACAGGAACGCATTGCTGCGGAGAAAGCCGAACAGGAGCGTTTGGCGGCCGAACAGGCCGAGCAGGAACGTCTTGCCGCGGAGCAGGCGGAACGCGAACGCGTGGCTGCGGAAGCGGCGGAACAGGCTGAACAAGAACGCCTCGCAGCAGAAAAGGCCGAGCAGGATCGGATTGCGGCAGAAAAAGCCGAGCAGGCGCGCATCGCCACCGAGCGGGCAGAACAGGAACGCATTGCTGCGGAGAAGGCCGAACAAGAGCGCTTGGCAGCCGAACAGGCGGAGCGGGCCCGTGTCGCCTCCGAGCAGGCAGAACGGGAGCGCGTGGCGGCGGAGAAGGCCGAGCAGGAACGTATCGCTGCCGAGCAGGCGGAAGAAGCGCGTCTCGCGGCAGAAAAGGCCGAACAGGATCGCATCGCGACGGAACGCGCCGAACGGGAGCGGGCCGAGCAGGAGCGTCTTGTGGTCGCGCGTGCGAGAGCCGAGAAGGAAATCGCAGCCTCCGCATGGCCGCCGTTCCCGGACGATGCGCAACCGGAAGGTACCCTGGATATTCCGGGACTCGATCCCGAACTGGTCGAGCTCTTCACCGAAGAAGGCATCGAATTGCTGGATTCCAGCGACGGGTCGCTGGCGGTTCTGCGCGGCGCGCCCGACGACGTCGAATCGGTGCGTTCGCTGCAGCGCAACCTGCACACCCTCAAGGGCGGCGCGCGCGTGGTGGGCATCGCGCCGGTGGGCGACCTTGCGCACGCGATGGAAACATTGCTCGAAAAAGTCGGCGACCGCAAGCGCGTACTCGAACCCGTCGAAGTGGATTCACTGGAGCGCGGGTTCGATCGCCTGCACGAGATGGTCGAACGCATCCGCCAGGGCCAGGCGGTCGCGACGCCGGCCAATGCCATCGATCGCTTCAATGCGCTGGCGGACGGACGTCCGGTCGCTGGTGGCGCCAGGGCCGCGGCATACGAACCCGCGGCGGAGGCGCAAAGGACCGCCAGGGTCGCCGCGCCCGCGCCTGCCCCGCGCGAAGCGCCGCGACTGGTCGAAACCGAAGTGCATGCCACCGCGGAACTCATCCGCGTGCGTTCGGACCTGCTCGATTCGCTGGTCAACGCGGCGGGCGAGGCGTCGATCTATCGCGCACGTCTGGAACAACAGGTCGGCAACTTCCGCTTCAACCTGGTCGAACTGAACCAGACCGTCTTGCGTCTGCGCGAACAGCTGCGCAAGCTCGAGATCGAAACCGAGACCCAGATCCTGTCGCGCTACCAGCGCGAGAACGAAGCCGGTGAAGGCGCCGCGTTCGATCCGCTGGAGCTCGACCGCTTCTCGAACCTGCAGCAGTACTCGCGTGCACTCGCCGAGTCGGTATCCGACCTGGCCTCGATCCAGGACATCCTGGATGACCAGACCCGCCAGTCCGAAACGCTGTTGCTGCAGCAGTCGCGGGTGAACTCCGATTTGCAGGACGGCCTGATGCGCACGCGCATGGTGCCGTTCGAGTCCATGGTGCCGAACCTGCGTCGCACGTTGCGTGGCGCCGCCGATGACCTCGGCAAGCGCGCGCAATTGCGCGTGGAAGGCGCGCAGGGCGAAATGGACCGCAGCGTGCTGGAGCGGATGAAGGCGCCGTTCGAGCACATGCTGCGCAATGCGTTGACGCACGGCATCGAGGCGCCGGCCGAGCGCGTCGCGCACGGCAAGCCGATGGAAGGCACGGTCACCATCGCGGTCGGTCGCCAGGGCACCGAAGTGCTGGTGCGGGTGTCCGATGATGGCGCCGGTTTCGACCGCAATGCCATTCGCGCGAAGGCGATCGAGCGCGGCCTGCTGCAGGCCGACGTGCCGGTCTCCGATTCCGAACTCTTCAATTTCGTGCTGCAGACCGGTTTCTCCACCGCTGATGAAGTGAGCCAGCTCGCCGGTCGCGGCGTGGGCATGGACGTGGTGGCCAACGAGATTCGCCAGCTCGGCGGTTCGCTGGTGATCGAATCCGAGCGCGGCAAGGGCACCACCTTCAACATCCGCCTGCCGTTCACGCTGGCGGTGACGCAGGCCATCACGGTGCGCGCGGGTGACACGACCTTCGCGATCCCGATGACCTCGGTGCAGGCGGTGTCGCGCATCCGTCGCCAGGAAATGGCCGACCGGCTTGCGTCCGGCGAGCGCACGGTCGGTTATGCCGGCGAGGAATACACGCTGCACGATTTGTCGGAGTTGCTTGGCTTCGGCGCGGCGAGCATTCCGGAGGAAGGCTCCGGGCAATTGCCGTTGCTGATGGTGCGTGCGGGCGACCTCCGCGCCGCGATTCGCATCGACACGGTGATCGGTTCGCGCGAAATCGTGGTGAAACCGATCGGCCCGCAGATCAGCAACGTGCCCGGCATGTTCGGCGCCACCATCCTCGGTGATGGCTCGGTGATGCTCATCCTCGATCTTGCGCCGCTGGTGCGCCACTTCGAAGCCAAACAGGCAGTGGCCCGCGCGGCCGCATCCGCCGAAACGGTGGAGATGCCCGAGGCGCCCGTCGCAATCGCACGGTCGGTGGCAGAAGGTCCGCGCGTGGTCATGGTGGTGGACGATTCGATCACGATGCGCAAGGTGACGACCCGCGTGCTCGAACGCGAGCAACTGGAAGTCATCACCGCGAAGGACGGCGTGGACGCGCTGGAGAAGCTGCAGGAGCGGGTGCCCGACGTCATGTTGCTCGACATCGAGATGCCGCGGATGGACGGCTTCGAGCTGGCCACGCACATGAAGAACGACGCGCGTTTCCGGCACGTGCCGATCATCATGATCACCTCGCGCACCGGCGAAAAGCACCGCCAGCGCGCATTCGAGATCGGCGTGGATCGCTACCTCGGCAAGCCGTACAGTGAAGCCGACCTGCTGCACAACGTCAGCGAGATCCTGGAGGCCCGCCGTGCTTGACGACAAGATTCCCGCACGGCCGCGCGTGGCGCTGGTGTTCGCCGATGCCGATTCCGCGGGGCATCTGCGCGATGCGGTGTCGGGTCACGTCGACATCGTCTACGAGACGTCCGCGGCGGATTTCGATGTGTCGCGCGTGGCCGGGGCACAGGCAACCGCCGCACTCGTGAACCTTGACGATTGCGAGTCGCTGGATGCCGTCGAAACCCGGCTGCAGGAAGCCGGCGTCGCGGTGGTCTTCAATGATCCCGAAATTTCCAGCAAGCTGGATGGCTGGGCGCAGGCGCGCTGGTTGCGGCATCTCACCGCTAAGCTGAGTGGCAACAGCGATTTTGATCCGCCGCGGCCGGTGGCTACGCAAGCGGCGCCGCTCGTCGCCGTGGCCGCACCTGAAGCGCAAAGTTCGATGGAGGGTGGCGGATCGGCCGCGCTGCTCGGCGCGGAGGATGCGCCACAGCTCGCGGAGCGGCCCCTGTCACCGGCGGAAATCGAATCGATGACGGTGGATTTTGTGGCGGTGCAGGAGCCGCAAGTTCCGCCCGCGGACCTTGACGAAACCGTGGCTGCGATCCCCTTGGTTGCGGACGCCGGCAACACGGAGTCCCCGGCGCCCGTCATCGCGGAGATCGAGCCTGAAATTGAGATTGAGGCTGAAATTGAGATTGAGGCTGAAACGCCTCTGACCGTTTCCGATGCAACAGATGGTGCCACTGCGGTGCCGGATCCAGACAACGCACACGGCGATCACGGCGCACTCGACATCGACACCGAAGCACTGTCGGCGATGATCGACGCGCGGCTGGCGGCGGCGGAAGGCGAGCCGGTGCCGGAATCCCCGGAGGTCTGGCGTGTCATCGAAGGCGGCAGCGTTTCCGCTGTCGAGCTGCCGCCGGTCGAGCCGGAGCCCGTTGCAGGGGTGTCTACGATTGCCCCAACACCCGCCGCGCCGATCGACGATGCCGATGTCTTGAAGGCGCTTCCGTCGGTGGACGACTGGCAACTGGTCGATCCGGAGGCTCCGGTCGCGCCGGCCCCGGGTTCGAAGCCGGACAAGCCTGCCGCGCCCGCGCTGTCGATCGATTTTGCGGGGCTGGAACTGATGCCCCTCGAAACCGTCGCGCCGGTCGCACCGGATTCGGGTCCCTTCGCGCGTTGGATGCACGCTAGCGACGACGAGGGTGCGGCAAGCGGAAAAGTGAGGTCGGCCACCGCGGATTCGAAGGGAGAGCACGCATGAGCGCAGCCCAGGCCATGCCGCGCGAAGTTCGCGGCGTCATGCTTCCGGTGACGGGCGGCCGCGTGCTGGTGCCCAATACCACCATGGCCGAGGTGATCACCTACGCGCAACCCGCGGCGATCGCCGACGCACCGTCGTGGATGCTGGGCCGCCTCGCTTGGCGCGGCTGGGGTCTCCCGGTGCTGGCGTTTTCGGTGCTCGCCGGCGTTGCGGAACAGGAGCCTACCGAAAACACCCGGGTTGCGATCCTGAAAGCGCTGAGCGGCCACGCACGGCTGCCGTACTTCGGCGTCCTCTGCCAAGGCTTTCCGCGCCTGACACTGATCTCGGAAGAAATGCTGATCCCGGACGACGCATCCGACGCCGTGCTCACGGGCGTGCGGGAGCAGGTGCGCGTGCACGATGAGTCGGCGTGGATTCCGGATCTTGGCGCCATCGAAAGCCTGGTTGTCGATGCACTGGCCGTAGCGGCCTGACGCTTTTTTCGTAGCCAGGCGTTCTCAGGTCAGAAATCGCCCCGGATGGCTTGCAATGCAGCCATGGCAGCCAGGCCGGCGGTTTCCGTGCGCAGGATGCGGGGACCCAACGCAAGCGCATCAAAGCCCCCTTGGCGCAGCGCGGCCAGATCATTGTCGCCGAATCCGCCCTCCGGTCCCACGGCCAGCATCACGTCCGTCGCCATCGACCCGGCGTTGCGTAGGCGCGCGGTGCCGCCCGGGTGCAGCATCCAGCGGACTTCCGCGCCTGCCTGCGGATGCGCGGCGAGACATGCCTCCAATGATTCAGGTGCACTGATTTCAGGTACCACGTTGCGCCCGCATTGCTCACAGGCGGCAATGGCTACCGCGCGCCAATGGTTCAGCCGCTTTTCGCTCCGCGGGCCATCCAGCCGCACTTCACTGCGTCCGCTGGTGACCGGCAGGATGCGTGCCGTGCCGAGTTCGGTGGCCTTCTGGATGATCCAGTCCATCTTTTCGCCGCGCGCCAGCGCCTGGATGAGCGTGATGCGCAGGGGCGATTCGCGCACGGGCGTTTCCGCGGTTTCGACGTGCACGCTGGCGGCGCGCGGGTCGGCGGCGATCAGCCGGGCCGGGTATTGCCGTCCGTCGCCGTTGATCAGGGTCACGAGGTCGCCGGCCTTTAGGCGCAGCACCCGCAACGCATGCTGGGCGACGTCCCGCGGCAGAGGCAGATCCGCGTTGGGCGCCAGGGGAATGTCGACGAACAGCCGGATTTCACGCATGGGGCGGGGAATCTTCCGGTATGGCTGGAGTCCAAAAGTATGAACGATCTCTGTCGCGACGTCGGCATCCAGTATGCGGCGGCCCGCGGGAGGCGCACAATGAATCACCCGTCCCACCGAGGAGGCCGGTCATGAACAAGCAACTTCTCGCCACGACCCTGCTCGCGCTATGCGCTGGCGCGGCACTTGCGCTGCCGGCGTTCGCGCAAACCAGCCCAGGCAACACCCAGGCTCAAACCCAATCGACCACCGCCACGTCGAATCAGCAGGCGGCGACATCCACCAACACGGAACGCGCGGTTCCACCGCTCGACTCGCGTTCGTGCATCCGCGACACGGGCAGCCACATTCCGCCGCCCAAGGGGCAATGCCTGCCCGTGGCAGGCAGCAGCTACAGCCAGAAGGATATCCAGCGCACCGGTGCCACCAGTATCGGGCAGGCGCTGCAGATGCTGGATCCGTCGGTGACGGCCCACGGGCACTGAAGATCGATCGAGGGCTGGGGCATTCCCGGCGATCGGTCCGTGCACCCCGGGTGCGCGGATCGATTGAAATATTATCAGCCCGATATTGACTCGCGCCGCGCGCCTGTCTAGCTTGCAGGCATGCGCAAGCGCAAGGTCAAATCAGAAGAAACAACCGAGGTGGCGCGGCCGGCGACGGCTGCGGAAACCACTGGCATCGATGCGCTTGCCGCGCAACTGGCGACCTATCTTCCCCCTGAGCAGATCGAACGCGTGCGCGGTGCCTACGCGGTAGGTGCGCGGGCCCATGCCAGCCAGCGGCGGAAAAGCGGCGAACCCTACATCACCCACCCGCTCGCGGTGGCCACGATCCTGGCGGGACTGCGGCTGGATGCCGAAACCATCATCGCGGCGATCCTGCACGACACGCTCGAAGACACCGGCATGACCCGCGTGCAGTTGGAGGCCAGTTTCGGCACCACGGTCACCGAGCTGGTGGATGGCGTCACCAAACTTGAGCGGGTGGACTTTGCCAGCCGCGTGGAAGCGGACGCCGAGAGCTTCCGCAAGATGCTGCTGGCCATGGCGCGCGACCTGCGCGTGATCCTGATCAAGCTGGCGGACCGCCTGCACAACATGCGCACCCTTTCGGCGATGGTGCCGGATGCGCGCCGTCGCATCGCGCGCGAGACGCTGGACATCTACGCACCGATCGCGGCACGCCTCGGCATGAATGCGATCCGCTCGGAATTGCAGGACCTCGGCTTCCGCAGTCTTTACCCCGACCGCTACAAGATCATCGCTTCGCGCATCAAGCGCACGCTGGGCAACCGCCGCGAGTCGATGGTGAAAATCGAGCAGGCGCTGGCCGAACGCCTGGCGGTCGACGGTATCCCCGTGCGCATCGTCAGCCGGGTGAAGGCGCCCTACAGCATCTGGTCGAAGATGAAGCTCGAACACAAGACCTTCGACCAGTTGATGGACGTGTACGGCTTTCGCCTTGTTACCGATACCGTCGCCCATTGTTATCAGGCGCTCGGTTCCGCGCACTCGCTGTTCAAACCGGTGGAAGGGCGCTTCAAGGATTTCATCGCGATTCCCAAGGCCAACGGTTACCAGTCGCTGCACACGGTGCTGTTCGGACCATTCGCGGCACCCATCGAAATCCAGATTCGCACCGAAGAAATGGACATGGTTGCCGAGCGCGGAGTGGCCGCGCACTGGTCGTACAAGCAGGAGGCGGTTCCCTCCAACAGCGCGCAATCGCGCGCACGCCAGTGGGTCGCGGGCCTGGCCGATTCACAGGCGGCGACGCCGTCGTCGCTCGAGTTCATCGAGAACGTCAAGGTGGACCTGTTCCCGGACGAGGTCTACCTGTTCACGCCTGCGGGCGATATCCAGGCGCTGCCGAAGAATGCGACCGCGCTGGATCTCGCGTTTGCGGTGCACACCGACGTCGGCATGCATGCGGTGGCGGCGCGCATCGACGGCAAGCTCGCGTCGCTGCGCGCACAGCCCTCTTCGGGGCAGACGGTGGAGGTGATTACCGCGCCCTCCGCGGCGCCCAATCCGTCGTGGCTGGATTTTGCGGTGACGGGGAAGGCGCGGGCGGCGATTCGCCAGTACCTCAAGCACCTGCAGCACGAAGACGCGATCGACTTCGGGCACCGCATGCTGGAAAGCGCGCTGGATGCCGGTGGTTCGAGCCTCGATGCAATTCCGCCGGAGGCACTGGATCGCTATCTCGCCGACAACAACCTGCGCCGGCTGGAAGAGCTGCTGTCCGACATCGCGATGGGCAACCGCATGCCCGATCAGGTCGCGTTGAAACTGGTCGAGTTGGGCGGGTCGGTGATCGGCGCCGCGCAGCACCGCGCCGAGAAAATCCGCATCAGCGGCGCCGAGCGCGGCATCCTCAGTTTCGGCAACTGTTGCCATCCGGTACCCGGTGACGACATTGTCGGTTACCTGTCACCCGGCAAGGGCATCGTCGTGCATCGCGTCGAATGCCCGAACGTGACGGAGTTGTTCAAGCTACCCGAGCGCCGCGTCGAGATCGGCTGGGACAGCGAAGTGCAGGGCGATTACCGCGTCGAGTTGCGGGTCGAGGTCGTCAATCGCCCCGGCGTGCTGGCGACGGTTTCGGCCGCGATCGCGGAAGCCAATTCCAACATCGACGACGTCAAGTACATCGAGCGCGGCATCCAGGCCGCCACGCTGATCTTCGCGATCGAGGTCAAGCACCGAAAGCACCTCGCCGACGTGATGCGGCGCATCCGCAATACGAAAGTGGTGAACGGGGTCTATCGCTACCCGCTGTAAAGACGGTAAAGGGTAAAGTCGCTCGCTATGCTCGCTGTAAATGGTAAAGTGTCGCGCCGTTGTGTTTTGCTTCTTACCCTTGACCCTTCGCCCTTTACAGGCCGCGCAGCGGCCGACTTCCCCATCCCATGTCACGCCAACCCATCCATTCCGATTCTGCCCCCAAGGCCATCGGGCCTTACTCGCAGGCAATCCGCAGCGGCAACACGCTGTACCTGTCCGGCCAGACGCCGCTCGATCCCGCCACCGGCGAGATGGTGGCCGGCGGCATCGAGGCCCAGGCCACGCGCGTGTTCGAAAACCTGCAGGCGGTGCTTGCCGCGGCCGACGCTTCGTTCGACAACGTCGTGCGCGTGGCGATCTACATGACCGACCTCGGCAACTTCGCCGCGGTCAACGAGGTCATGAAGAAGTATTTCAGCGAACCTTATCCGGCGCGTTCGACCATCGGCGTGGCCGCTTTGCCGCGCGGTGCGGCGGTCGAAATCGACGTGATCGCGGTGACGGGTGGCTGAAGGTGTTTCCGGTGCATCGTTGAACCGTGGCATCGGCTAACCTTGCGGGGGTGACGACGCCAGCCGAGACACACATCACCCCGAACAACGATCCCGGGCTCGCGCCGGTTGCGGCGTTGCCCGGAGTCGGCCCCGCGCTCGCGGACACGCTGCACAGGCTGGGCATCGAGCGCGTGCAGGATCTCTGGTTCCACCTGCCGCTGCGCTACGAAGATCGCACCCGCATCACTTCGATCCGCGATCTCGTTGCCGGCGAGCCGGCGCAGGTCGAAGGCGTGGTCGAGGCGGTCCAGGCGGGATTCCGCCCGCGCCCGCAATTGCGGGTCGCGATGACCGACGCATCATGCGAGACGCTGGTGCTGCGCTTCTTCCATTTTCGCCGCCAGCAGACGCAGCAATTTGCACCCGGCGTGCGCCTGCGGTGCTACGGCGCGATCCGTCACGGCCAGCACGGTTTGGAAATGGTGCACCCGCAGTACCGCGTGTTGCATGGGGAATCCGCGGTCGAGGCGACGCTGACGCCGATCTATCCGGTCACCGAAGGCCTGGGCCAGCAACGCCTGCGCGGCGTCGTCGAAAAGGCGCTGTCGCGCTTGCCCGATGAAGCGGCGCTGGAGCTGGTTCCTGCCGACCTGCTGGAACCTTTGGGATTGATGCCGCTGCGGGATGCCTTGCTCGCCGTGCATCGCCCGGCCCCGGATGCGGATGTCGAAGCATTGCTCGTGGGGCGGCACCCGGCGCAGCAGCGGCTGGCGTTCGAGGAATTGCTGGCGCATCACATCAGCCTCAAGCGGATGCGCGCGCGGGTGCGGCGGCATCGCGCGCCCGCGCTGCCGGAAGACACCGGATTGCGGCAGCGTTTTCTCGGGGGCCTGCCTTTCACGCTCACGCGCGCGCAGGCACGGGTCGCGCAGGAAGTCGGGCGTGACCTCGGGAAAAACGTGCCGATGCTCAGACTGGTGCAGGGCGATGTCGGGTCCGGCAAGACGGTCGTCGCCGCGCTGGCGGCCTTGCACGCGATCGCGCACGATCGCCAGGCCGCATTGATGGCGCCCACCGAATTGCTCGCGGAGCAACATCTGCGCAGCTTCCGCACCTGGCTGGAACCGCTCGGTATCGAAGTCGTATGGCTGGCGGGCAAGGTCACCGGACGCGCACGCACGGCGGCGCTCGGCAAGCTCGCGGCGGGTGCATCGGTTGCGGTCGGCACCCACGCACTGATGCAGGAAGGTGTCGAATTCGCGCGCCTGGGGCTTGCTATCGTGGACGAGCAACACCGCTTCGGGGTGCAGCAACGGATGAACCTGCGCGACAAAGGTGCAGGCAGCGGCGAGGTGCCGCACCAATTGGTGCTGACCGCAACGCCGATTCCGCGCACGCTGGCGATGAGTGCGTATGCCGACCTCGATGTGTCCACGCTGGACGAATTGCCGCCCGGCCGCACGCCGGTGCGCACCGTTGCCATCGCCAACACCCGCCGCAGCGAGGTCGTCGAACGCATCCGCGCAGCCTGCGCGGAGGGTCGGCAAGCGTATTGGGTCTGCACGCTGATCGAGGACAGCGACTTGCTGCAGGCGCAGGCGGCCGAAGTCGCCTATGTGCAGTTGTGTACCGCATTGCCCGAACTCGTGGTCGGCCTGGTGCACGGACGCATGAAGCCGAAAGAAAAGCAGACGGCGATGGATGCGTTCAAGGATGGCCGCACGGCATTGCTGGTCGCGACCACCGTGATCGAAGTGGGCGTGGACGTTCCCAGCGCCAGCCTGATGGTCATCGAAAACGCAGAGCGCCTCGGTCTGGCGCAACTGCATCAATTGCGTGGACGCGTGGGTCGCGGCAGCGTCGCTTCGACCTGCGTGCTGCTGTACCAGCCACCGTTGTCGGGCTTGGCGAAGCAGCGTCTGGAAACCCTGCGCCAAACCAACGACGGCTTCGTGATCGCGGAACAGGATCTGCGTTTGCGTGGCCCGGGCGAGTTGCTGGGCACCCGCCAGACCGGCGAAATGGGATTCCGGGTGGCCGACATCGTGCGCGATGCCGCCTTGATGCCGGCCGTTCAGCGGGTCGGCGCGGCTATGCTGCGCGGGCATCCGGCCTTGGCACGGCGGCTGGTGGGGCGCTGGATCGGGGCGGCGGCGCGATTCGCGGAGGCCTGAGTCCGGCTTGCCACGGCAAATCGGGCCGGGTTACAATTCCGCCCTTGCCCGCAGCAATCCAATCCAGGCGAACACCCATGAAAGCCGACATCCACCCCGATTACCACCCGGTGGTTTTCCAGGACGCCGCGTCCGACTTCGCGTTCCTCACGCGTTCGACGATGACGAGCGACGAAACCGTCAAGTGGGAAGATGGCAACGAATACCCCGTGGTCAAGGTCGATATCTCGTCGGCCTCGCACCCGTTCTACACCGGCAAGCAGAAGGTGATGGACGCGGGCGGCCGCATCGACAAGTTCAAGAAGCGCTACGCCGGCAAGTGACGACAGAGCCTGTCCCGGACTTGATCCGGGAATGTCGTCACCCCGGACAGCACATGGATATGCATTGATCCGGGGTCCAGAATGAAGTGTCGTCATCCCGTGCCGGCGGTGGATGGCCGATGACACGGGATCCAGATGCAGCGCCTTCATCCCGGCCGGTGCAGGGATGTACGTTGAGCCGGAATCCAGCGCGGTTCAAAAAATCAAACGCCTTCCGTGAGCAATCGCGGAAGGCGTTTTCGTTGTCGCGCGCCGATCGGGATACCTGCGTACGCAGCCGTATCGTGCGATAATCGACCGATTCAATTGAACGAAAACACGCATGCAGCGTGTGCTTCCAAGGAGTCCCCTGTGTCCAACAGCAACGTCACCCTGACCGCCGCCGATCGTTCCGTGTCCCTGCCGTTGGTGGAGGGCAGCCAGGGGCCGAGTTGCGTGGACATCGCCTCGCTCTATCGCGAGACCGGGCATTTCACTTTCGACCCGGGCTTCGCCGCCACGGCGGCGTGCAAGAGCGCGATCACCTTCATCGACGGCGAGAAGGGTGTGTTGCTGTATCGCGGTTATCCGATCGAACAACTCGCCGAGCGATCGCGTTTCCTGGAAGTGGCTTACCTGTTGTTGGAAGGCGAGCTCCCGACCGCCGAGCAAATGCACACGTTCGAGGACCAGGTGACGCATCACACGATGATGCACGAGTCGGTCAAGAACTTCCTGCATGGCTTCCACTACGACGCCCACCCGATGGCGATGCTGTGTGCGTCCGTGGCGTCGCTGTCGGCGTTCTACCACGACACCACCGACAACAGCGATCCCGCGCAGCGCAAGCTGGCCGCGATCAGGCTGATCGCGAAGATGCCGACCCTGGCCGCCGCCGCGTACCGCTATTCGATCGGCTGGCCGATCCGTTATCCGCGCAACAACCTCGAGTACGTCGATCGTTTCCTGCACATGATGTTCGAGGTGCCGAGCGAGCCGTTGAAGATCAATCCGGTCGCAGCCAAGGCGTTGGACCTGTTGTTCATCCTGCATGCGGACCACGAGCAGAACGCCAGCACTTCCACGGTGCGGCTGGTGGGTTCCACCGGGGCCAATCCGTACGCCTCCGTCGCGGCCGGCATCGCCGCGCTGTGGGGGCCGGCGCATGGCGGCGCCAACGAGGCCGTGCTGAAGATGCTCACCGAGATCGGTGATGCGAAGAACGTCGGCAAGGCCGTCGAGCGCGCCAAGGACAAGAATTCCGGCTTCCGCCTCATGGGCTTCGGCCATCGCGTGTACAAGAATTTCGATCCACGCGCCAAGATCATCCGCGCGACCTGCCACGAGGTGCTCGACAAGCTCGGGGTGAATGATCCGTTGCTGGATATCGCGATGAAGCTGGAGGAAGTCGCGCTGAAGGACGACTACTTCATCGAGCACAAGCTGTATCCGAACGTCGATTTCTATTCCGGCATCATCTACAAGGCGCTCAAGATCCCCACCGAGATGTTCACGGTGATGTTCGCGATCGCGCGCACCGCCGGCTGGATCTCGCACTGGATCGAGCAGCATGAAATGCCTGGTGGTCGCATCGGACGTCCGCGTCAGGTGTACGTTGGCGCAACGCCACGCGAGTACAAGGCTGTCGACAAGCGCTGACGCAGCTTCTCCCTTCGCCCACGAAGGGGGATTCAAGGGGGATGGCTCCTGCTGCTTTCCGCGACGGCATCCCCCCGCGCCTGCGGCGCGACCCCCTTCCCTCGGAAGGGGGTGAAATGCGTATGCTCTTCGCGAGTCCCGAGTCCCGAGTCCCGAGTCCCGGATCAGTTGCTGCCCGCCAGCATCCCTTCCAGCGCAGACAATGATGCGCGTTGCTGCGGGCGCTCGTCGGTGCGATCGAGCGGCGCCTGGCGCAACGCATCGTGCGGAAATACGGTGACGTCCACCGCCACGCCATCCGCGTCGAAAAGAAACACGGGAAATTCCGCGTTGCGCTGACGATCCAGCCGGAATGTGTGCGCACGTGTCTCGAAGGTGATGCCGTGGTCGAGCAGGTAGGTGGCCACGCGCTCCGGCGAATCATCGAACACGTGCAGGTTGACCGGCGAGTGGGTGTCGGCCGTGCCGTTGAGCACGGGTCCGACCAACCGCGGCTCGAACGTTTCCAGAAAAAGCATCACATCGCGCGCGGCCTCGCGGCGCATGCGCAGCGCCTGCGCCTGTTCCTCGGCGCGGAACAGGCGCTGGTGTTCGCGCAACGCTTCCTCGATTTCGCTGTTGCGCGGCAGGTAACCGTCCTCGTCGACGCCGACGTGTCGCGCGGCCTTGCGTTTGGCCAACTGGAAATCGCGGATGCCGTGTTCGCTGATCAGACGGGCGGCTTCGAGGGCAACACGGCGGCGCAATTGGTGTGCGCGGCCCTCGGCGTGGATGCGGTGATACCCGGCGGTCTTGTGCATGTTTCTGCGCCTCTTTGCCGCGTTGGGGCCAGTGTCGCAAAAAGCGGGCACAAAAAGCAAAGGGCCACGATATGCGACGCCGAGAGCCGGAGATGCCGCGGCCAGGGCAGCTTTTGTGAAAAGTCAGACCATGGATGGTCGCTCTGGTCTTCCATGACCTGGATTGGCCACGTTGTGCAGTCGCTCCGACGAGGCAGCGATCATGGACGATCGCACTAGAAAATATCGTACGCCGGCGCCTGGTTCTGCTGCTGCTTGGCCTGTTCGCGCAGCCGATCCAGATCCTCGATCTTGAACATCTCGCTCGTCGTGTTGGTGTCGCCCGGCGGTGCCGGCAGGCCGGTGGTGCGGTCGATGGTCGCGGTGACGATGCCCGGCGGCATCGGCAGCTCGGCTTCCGGCTTGCCCGCGAGCGCCGGGCCCATGAATGCCATCCAGATCGGCAATGCGGTCTGCGCGCCGAACTCCTTGTGGCCGAGCGATTTGAAATCATCGAAGCCGACCCAGACGGTGGTCACCAGATCGCTGTTGTAACCGTTGAACCAGCCGTCGCGATAGTCATTGGAAGTGCCGGTCTTGCCGGAAAGATCGGTACGCCCGAGTTTTTTCACGGCGGCGCCGGTGCCGTGTTCCACCACGCTCTGCAACATCGAATTGATCAGGAAATCGTTGCGCGGATCGATCACGCGTGGCGCAAGCAGCGGCCCCGTGGATGCGCCGGTGGAAAGTGCGTTTGCGGTGTTGCCGAGCGTACCGGGGTCGCCCGCGGCCGCGTCCGGCTGTGGCGGCGCCGCGGTGGTCTTGCCCTCGTCGAGCAAACGTGCCTCGCAATTGCGGCAGGCCTGCACCGGGTCAGCCTTGTAGATGGCCTTGCCGTCGCGGTTGTCGATTTCGGCAATGTAATACGGCGTAACCAGGAACCCGCCGTTTGCGAACACGGCATAGGCGCGGGCCATTGCCATCGGCGAGACCGATGCGGTGCCGAGTGCCATGGAAAGGTTGGCCGGGATGGCGTCCGCCGGGAAACCGAAGCGCGTCACATAGTCGCGCGCGTAGCGCACGCCTACCGCATCCAGCAGACGGATCGCGACCAGGTTCACCGATTGCGCGAGCGCTTCGCGCAGGCGCATCGGTCCGCGGAATTTTCCGTCGTCATTCTGCGGCGTCCACAAGCCGCCCGGCTTGGACGGATCGGGTAACGCGATGGGTGCGTCGTTGAAGATGGATGCGGGCGTGTAGCCGCGGCTGAAGGCGGCGGAATAGATGAAGGGCTTGAAGCTGGATCCGGGTTGGCGCGCGGTCTGTACCGCGCGGTTGAACTTGCTCAAATGGAAATTGAAGCCACCCACCAGCGCCTTGACCGCGCCGTCATCGGGCGACAGCACCACCATCGCGGATTGCGCGGCCGGGATCTGCTCCAGTTCCCAGTGTTTCTTGTCGGCGACAGCAATTGCCTTCGTTCTTGCATCGGCGGAGTTGGCAGCCGCCGTCTGCACGTCCTGGATTTCCCGCACGCGGATGATGTCGCCGGGGCGCAGGATCGACGCCGCGCCCTTGCCGCCGATGGCGGCCTTGCGCGCGTAACCGAGCGCCCATTTCATGTCCGCGACCGGCAGCTTGATCGACTGGCCGTCCTGGACGTAAGCCTCGGCCGCGTCGGCATTGACGGCCGTGATGATCGCGGGCCACAGCCCGCTGACATCGTTGTAGCTCGACAACGCTTGTTCGAGTGCGGCGGGCGTGGCGGGCGAGGGCAGCGTCACGTGCGCTTCCGGACCACGGTAGCCGTGGCGATGGTCGTACTCTTCGAGCCGGCTGCGCAGCGCATGGTTGGCGAGCGCCTGCAGATGGCCGTCGATGGTCGTGCGGATCACGTAGCCGTCGGTGAGCGCCTGGCTGCCGAGTTTCTGCAGCGCCTGCTGGCGCACCATTTCGGCGAGATAGGGCGCATCCACCTGCACCGGTGGTTCGTGCGGTGCGGCATCGTCGGTCGTCGCGATGGCCTGCTCATACTGGGCGCGATCGATGAAGCGGTGCGAGAGCATCTGGCCAAGCACCCAGTTGCGGCGCGCGATCAGGCGGTCCTTGTGGTCGATCGGATTGACCACCGACGGTGACTGGAAGCTTGATGCGATCGCCGCGCATTCGGCGATGCTCAACTGGTCGATGGTCTTGCCGTAGTAATACTGCGCGGCTGCCGCCACACCGTAGGTGCGGTGGCCCAGGAACATCTTGTTGAGGTAAAGCTGCAGGATCTGATCTTTCGTCAACTCGCTCTCGATGCGGAACGAAGTGAGGATCTCGATGATCTTGCGGGTGTAGGTTTTCTGCGGGCTCAGGAAGAAGTTGCGCGCGACCTGCTGGGTGATGGTCGAGCCACCCTGCACCTTCTGGCCGTGGTGCAGCGCGACTTCCATCGCCGCACGGAACGTCGAGACCAGGTCGATGCCGGAATGGTGGTAGAAGTCGGCGTCTTCGGCAGCCAGCACCGCGTACTTGAGGCTGTCGGGCACGTTTGCGATCTGCACCGGGTTGCGGCGCATCTCGCCGTACTCCGCGATCAGTTGCCCGTCCGAACTCAGGATGCGCAGGGGCACCTGCATCTGCACGTCCTTCAGCGACGCCACCGAAGGTACCCGAGGCTGCAGCAGCCACCAGGCGACGCCGCCCGTGATTGCGCCCAGCACCACCAGGCAGAGCAGGCCGACAAGGCAGACCAGCAGCAGTCGTTTGAGAAGTCTCATGCGGTTTCCGGAAAAGGGGTTCGACAGGCTGCGTGGTGTTGCTGTGTGCAGACCCCGGACCGGGCTGCGTGTTCCGCAGCGCGAACGGTGGGACGTCGGGAGGGCCGAATTATAAAGGCACGCTTCGTGCACGGGTTCCGCAGGATGGTCAGGAAGTCATGTCGTCGCATGGACACGCCCGCTGAAAAGCAGAGGTTGCCCTGCCCCAACCAACGGGGCAAATCCGCCGCGAAGTTTCTCGAAAATCTGTGACGTACTTCCAGCCAAATATGGTATCGAAGGACGATGATTTAATACAGAAAGTGCATGGACTTCATTGGCTTGCAGGTACTTTGCAAGGTTATTGATATTTCGTTAACTTTCGTATCTAATGCAGTCGCGCGGGCTTTCCTGCGCATGCGGGCTCGGGGAAGGGGAATTCCAGTGGGATTACTGACAACCAGTGCTGCGCCGCTGATCGGCGTCGATATCAGTTCGACCGCGGTCAAGTTGCTGCAGTTGAGCCAGGCCGGCTCGCGCTTCCGCGTCGAGCATTACGCGGTCGAGCCGCTGCCGCCGAATGCCGTGGTCGAGAAGAACATTGTCGAGGTCGAGGCCGTCGGCGACGCGATCCGCCGCGCCGTGCAGCGCTCCGGCGCACGCACCAAGTACGCCGCGGCCGCGGTCGCGGGCTCGGCGGTGATCACCAAGGTGATCCCGATGCCGGCCGATTTGTCCGAGGATGACCTCGAAGGCCAGGTGCAGGTCGAGGCCAACCAGTACATCCCGTATCCGATCGAGGAGGTCAGTCTCGATTTCGAGCCGATCGGGCCGGTGAAGGACAACCCCGAGATGCAGCAGATCCTGCTGGCGGCTTCGCGCACCGAAAACGTGGACATGCGCGTCGCGGCGCTGGATCTGGGCGGGCTCACCGCGCGCACCATCGACGTCGAAGTGTTCGCGATGGAGAACGCCTTCCGCCTGATCGCCGACCAGCTGTCGGTGCCGCGTGACGCGCTGGTCGCGCTGGTCGACATCGGCGCGACGATGATCACGCTGTCGGTGCTCAAGAACCAACGCACCATCTATTCGCGCGAGCAGGTGTTCGGCGGCAAGCAACTCACCGACGAGGTGATGCGCCGCTATGGCATGTCCTACGAGGAAGCCGGCCTCGCCAAGCGCCAGGGCGGCTTGCCCGAGTCCTACGAAATCGAGGTACTGGAGCCGTTCAAGGAAGCCATGGTGCAGCAGGTCAGTCGCCTGCTGCAGTTCTTCTTCGCGGGCAGCGAATTCGGCAAGGTCGACCAGGTCGTGCTGGCCGGCGGTTGCGCGTCCATTCCCGGCGTCGCCGACATGGTGGTCGAGCAATTGGGCGTTCCATGCGTGGTGGCCAATCCGCTCGCGAGCATGTCGTTGTCCCCGCGGCTGCAGGCGCAGACGCTGGCGCAGGACGCGCCCGCGCTGATGATCGCCGCCGGGCTGGCCCTGAGGAGCTTCGACTGATGGGCGCGTTGCCAAGATCAACCTCCTCCGACGGGACGCGCAGCGAAGCCAAGCCTGCGCGGATGTGTGCCGCCATGTTGGCTTTGGGGAGCCTCGACTGATGGCCAAGATCAATCTCCTCCCGTGGCGCGCGGAACGGCGCGAACGCCGCAAGCGCGAGTTTTTCACCCACCTCGGCATCGGGGCGGTCGCCGCCATCGTGCTGGTGCTGCTGTGGGGCTTCTGGATGAGCCTGCGCATCAACAGCCAGAACGATCGCAACGACTACCTGCAAGGCCAGATCACCCAGCTCGATTCCAAGATCACCGAGATCAAGAGCCTGCAGAAGGTCAAGAAGCACCTGCTGGATCGCAAGCGCATCGTCGAGAAGTTGCAATCCAGCCGCTCGCAGATGGTGCACCTGTTCGACCAGATCGTGGAAACCATTCCCGCGGGCGCGCGCCTTACGGGTTTGAAGGAAGTCGAAAACGGCGATACCGAAACGCTCACGCTGGACGGCGTGGCGCAGTCGAACGCGACGGTCGCGGAGTACATGCGCAACATCGAGGCGTCGCCGTGGATGGGGCCGGCAACGCTGGTCAAGACCGAAAACGTCCACTCCGATTCCAACGCGCCGTACGAATTCGAGCTGGTCGTGAAGCTCGGTACGCCGAAGAGCGACGATGACGGCTCGGGACCGGCGTCCGGTTCCAGCGCAGCCATGCCCGCCACGTCGCTGAGCGCGGCGCCTGCCGCTGCGGTTGCGAGTACGGCCGTCAAACCTGCGTCGACGGTGGCGGCTCCGGTCACTGCACCCGTTGCGCCGCCGCAAGCCGCGCCCGCTTCAGCGCCCGCGGTACTGCCGGCTTCGTCGGCGCCCGTTCCGAGAGTGGCCGAGCCGGTGGTACCGGCGCCCGCTGCGTCCACGAGCAAGGGAGGGGCCAGGCCATGAAATTCTTCGATGACCTGCGCAGTCTCGATCGCAACAACATTGGCGGCTGGCCCACATCGGTCAAGGGCTTCTTCGTCGCGATCATCGTCATCGTGATCCTGTTCCTCGGCTGGTACTTCTACATCAGCGGCCAGCAGGACACGCTTGCATCCGGGCAGCAGAAGGAAGTCACGCTCCGGCACGAGTTCGAAGACAAGCAGGCCCAGGTGGTGAACCTGGATGCCCTGAAGGCCCAGCT
>Ga0207702_10001168_pt1 | contig 26815 bp, 24 predicted proteins | sample KBSCornC62_FD_184302 | JGI IMG/M metagenome (GOLD analysis project Ga0207702, IMG submission 184302) | Corn rhizosphere microbial communities from Kellogg Biological Station, Michigan, USA - KBS Corn C6-2 (SPAdes) (version 2) | ecosystem: Host-associated > Plants > Roots > Rhizosphere > Soil ...
GCTCGAGCGCTACGGCATCGTCACCCGCGAGACCGTCCTCGCCGAGGGCATCCCCGGCGGCTTCTCCACCCTCTACGGCGAGCTCGGCAACCTCGAGCTGCTCGGCACCGCCCGCCGTGGCTACTTCGTCGAGGGCCTCGGCGGTGCCCAGTTCGCCCTCCCGGGTGCGGTCGAGCGCCTGCGCTCGCTGCCCGAAGCCGACGGCTCCTACCTCGTCCTCGCCGCCACCGACCCCGCCAACCCCTACGGCGCCTCTCTGCCGTGGCCGAAGCTCGGGAGCGGCCGGCGCCCGGGTCGCACCCCGGGCGCCCACCTGCTCCTGCGCGACGGCGAGCCCGTCGTCTTCGTCGAGCGCGGTGGCCGCGGCCTCCTGCGCCTGCAGAGGATCGAGGGCGAGGAGCTGGGGGAGGCGATGCGCGCCCTGGCCGACGCCGTCACCGAAGGCCACCTCCCCAAACTCGCGGTCGAGAAGCTCGACGGAGAAGCGATCATCGGCTCCGGCCACGAGGACGCCCTGGTCGGCGCCGGCTTCAGCCGCGGCCCCCGCAAACTCACCGCCACCGCTTAGAGACTCAGCCGGAGGCGAAAATCTCCTCGACGAAAAAGCGGGCCGCAGGATCGAGGCGATCGCCAAACGTCTCCTCGGCCACGGCCAGAACCTGCTCGGCGCTATGAAGGCCGAGCTCGGCGGCGAGAAGCCGCACGTCTTCCTCGTCTTCGCCCATCCGATGGGCAAGCACCTTGAGGGCCAGCAGGATCCGCGGCGAGGCTGCAAGGCAACGGAGTCCTGGAAGGTCTAGAACGGGCGCGGCATCCGGATCCTCACCGGCGAGAAACCCCTTGACGGCATCGTTCAACCACCCGGCCGGGAGGTTTCGCTCGGCGGCGACGACGGCAGCCGCTTCGTAGACTGCGCTCTTCGGCTCGAAGACCGCATCGACGTCGCGAGTTGCCCTCCGCTCGTCGAAGGCGAGGGCAATCGCCGCTCCCCCGACCACGTACATCTCGGCGCTGATGTTCCGTCGCTGCAGCTCGGAGGCCAGGTCCGTCAGCGCGGAGACGATCTCGTTTCGGTCCATCCTTCAGACCCGATGTAGGGAGCGCTCGGGGACAAAGACCCCACGACGGCGAAAGGCGGCGGGGGCCTGAGCGATCGCGACCGCGCGGAAGCCGGGCACATCGCTGACGAACCAGAAGCGATCGAGGAAGCGATCCGGCTCCACCGACCAGGGAGGCCGCTCGATCCGATGGGCCACCGCAAGATGCTCGGCAAGGGCGCCGAGGTAGGCGTCCCAGCGGGGCTCTCCCGTGGGATCGGGCCGCTCCGCTATCGCCTCCCCGCGGGACGCCTCGCTCCCCCGCAGCGCGAACTCGTCGAGGAACTCACGCACCGCGAAGGCAAAGTTCTCGCCGCTGCGGGTGCGCTCGGCGACCCCGGCCAGGGTTGCAGTCAGACGCTCGGCAGCGGGCGGATTCTCGATCAGCCAGTCCGAACCCGTGGTCAGCGGCTTCGCCATGAGGCGATGGTACGTCCCATAAACCCGGGCGCGCCTGCCCGTCATGCCCATGGGTTTGGCCGCCCGGCCAAGCCATTGACATAATCGACACGGTGCCTGAGACCGATCAGAGCGCGGTCGAGCTGCTGAAGAGCGTCGCGCTCTTCGCCGACCTGGAGGAGGGGGAGCTGGAGCGCTTCTCGCACGTCGCCGTGCCGCGCAGCTTCCCCGCCGGGACCCGCGTCTTCCACGAGGGGGACGATTCCGACGCCTGCTACATCGTCAAGGAGGGCAGCTTCCGGGTCACCCGCGAACACTCCGACGGCCGCGCGATCACCCTCGCCACCCTCGGCCCGGGCGAGATCTTCGGCGAGCTGGCGATGCTCGACGGCGACCAACGCTCGGCCAGCGCCGAGGCGCTGACCGACGGCGAGCTGCTGGCTCTGCCGGCCAGCGACGTCCGCTCGCTGCTCGCCCGCCATCCCGAGATCTCGCTCAAGCTGGTCGCCGGGCTCGTCCGCCGTCTCCGCGCCGCCAACGTCCGTCTCTCCCGCCAGTCCTTCCAGACCGTCCCCAGTCGCGTCGCCGGGATCCTCGCCCAGCTCAGCCGCGAGGGCCAGGACGGCGACGGCGACCCCGAAGAAGAGGTGACGATCAACATGAACCAGACCGACCTCGCCCAGCTCGCCGGCACCTCGCGCGAGTCGGTCAGCCGCTTCCTCGCCGAGCTCGAGCGCGCCGGCGTCGTCCGCTCCGGCCGCGGACGCGTCACGGTCTTGGAGCCCGAAAAGCTGCGCAACTACATCTATTGACCGATTTCGCCACCGCTCGTCGGCGGATGGTTGAGCGGCAACTGCGGCGGCGGGGGATCGGGGACGAGCGGGTGCTGGCGGCGATGGAAGCGGTGCCGCGGGAGGCGTTCCTGCCGGCAGCGTTGCGGGATCGCGCCTACGCGGATTCAGCGCTGCCGATCGGGGAGGAGCAGACGATCTCGCAGCCCTGGATCGTCGCCGCCGTCTGCGAGGCGCTCCAGCTGGGGGGCTCGGAGCTGGTGCTCGAGGTCGGCTCCGGCTCCGGCTACTCGGCTGCGGTACTTGCCCGCCTCGCCGCGCACGTCGTCAGCATCGAGCGCCGCGAGCAGCTGGCGCGGTCGGCGGCGGCGGCGCTCGATTCGCTCGGGGTGAGGAACGTCGAGCTAGTCGTCGGCGACGGCAGCCTCGGCGTGCCGGAGCGCGCGCCCTTCGACGCCGTCGCCGTCCATGCCACCGCCCCGGCGCCGCCGCCCGCGCTGATCGACCAGCTCGCCGACGGCGGCCGGCTGGTGGTCCCGGTCTCAGGAGACGAGGTCGACACGCTCACCGTCCTGCGTCGTTCAGGAGACCGAGTCGAGACCGCGGACCTCGGACCCTGCCGCTTCGTGCCGCTGATCGGCGAGGAGGGCTTCGGCGCTTAGCGCCCCCGCTCAGCAGCTGGTTCCCTGCGGGTCCTTCGGGTCACGGGCCGCTTCGTCGTTGCCGGCGCCGCAGTCGATCTGCTTGTCGCGCTGGCCGTCGATCGCTTCGATGAAGTCGGCGCCCCCTTTGCCGATGAAGGTGTCGGCGCCGCGGTGGCCCATCAGGCTGTTGTCGCCGTTGTCGCCGATCAGCATGTCGGGACCTTCCGATCCCTCGAGGCTCTCGTTGCTGCCGAGGACGTGGTCGGGGTTGCCGCAGCCGGGAGTGCTGCCGGTGCCGCCGAGTTCGATCGTCAGGCCGGCGTCGGAGCGGGCGTAGGAGACCGTGTCCTCGCCGGGGCCCCCGTCGAAGGTGTGACCCTGGCAAGTGGCGACCGAGCTGACGAGCAGGTCGTTGCCGGCGCCCCCCTGGAGGTTGTCGGCGCCGGGGTCGGCGTAGAGGACATCGCTGCCGGCGTTGCCGATCAAGGTGTCGTTGCCGTCGTCGGGGCCGTTGTAGTTCTCTCCGGCTTCGAGCACGTCGTCGCCGCTGCCGCCGACCAGTTCGTCGCTGCCGGCGTTGCCGTTGATCCGCACATGGGCGCCGGCCGGGACGCTCGGGTCGACGACGATCCGGTCGTTGCCGTTGCCGCCGGTGACGACGATCAGCGAGAGGCTGGGATCGCCGCCGCAGACGACGGTGTCGGCGCCGTTGGCGAGACAGCCGTCGCCGGGGGCGATCGGGGTGCCGCCGTCGCTGACGGTCCAGCCTCCGGCGCCGAGGCTGATCTCGATGTTGTCGTTGCCGGGCGCCCCCTGGACGATCAGGCTCGAGCCGGCGAGCCCCTGGTTGAGGATCACATAGGCGCCGCCCGGGGGCGGGCCCTGTTCGGGGCCGCAGGAGTTCTCGACCGTGAAGCCGTTGCATTCGTCGCTGCCGGGGCCGCCGAAGGCTTCGCCCCCGCCACCGCCGGCGTCGAGGGTGTCGTTGCCGACGCCGCCGTCGAGCCGGTTCGGTTCGTTGTCGCCGACGATCGTGTCGGGCTGCGGCGAGCCGACCACGTCCTCGAATTCGCTCAGGGTGTCGTGGCCGTCGCCCTTGGCCTTGTCGGCGCCGAGGTTGACGTCGATGCCGCCGCGGCTGGAGCTCGCGTAGGAGACGATGTCGTTGGCGCCGGGGCCGCCGGAGAGGGTGTCGGTGCCGTTGTCTCCGCGGACGATGTCGTCGTTGCCGGCGCCGCCGGTGGCGTCATCGATCCCGGCGCCGCCGATCACTTCGTCGCTGCCGCCGTCGCCGTCGAGTTTCGGATCGTCGCCCGGGCCGCCTTCGATCAGGTCTTCGCCTCCGCCGCCTTCGATCTTGTCGTTGCCCTTGTCGCCGAGCAGCTTGTCTTCGCCGCCGCCGCCTTCGATCTCGTCGCTGCCCTGCTGGCCGTCGATGAAGTCGTTGCCGCCGCCGCCGTCGAGCTTGTCGGGGCCTTTGTATCCGGTGATGAAGTCTTCGCCGCCGCCGCCGTGGAGGGCGTCGGCGCCCTTTTCGCCGGAGAGCTTGTCGTCGCCTTCGCCGCCGTCGAGCTGGTCGGACCCGGTGCCCCCCTCGAGGTGGTCGTTGCCGCCTTCGCCCTGGAGGTCGTCGTAGCCGCGCCCGCCGACGATCGTGTCGTCGCCGGGACCGCCGCAGATCGTGTCGTTGCCGTTGGGGCCGCCGGCGATGACGTCGTTGCCGCCGCCGCCGTAGATCACGTCGCTCGCCTTCTTGCCGACGATGTGGTCGTCGCCAGGCGTGCCCATGATCGTCACCTTCTTGCCGTCGCACTTTTTCGCCAGCGCCTGGCCGGCGAGCGGGAGCAGCAGGAAGAGCCCGGTCGCCAGGATCAGCGCCGGGAGCAAGAGGCGGGAGGAACGGCGGGCGTGAGCCACGGTCCTTCCATCGGAAGCCGTGGAAAAAACTCGACCTAAACCAAATCTTCGTCCAGATGGCTAAAGGTCGGCCGGAAGCGGCCGGCCTCCCCGGGGACGGGCTCTCTCCTATACGCTCGCAGCCTCATGCGGGGCGGCATCTACGTCTTGAATTTCTATTCCGCGGTCTTCATCGACCAGCTCAAGCGCGGCCGCAAGAGCGCGACCATCCGCCTCGGCGACAAGAGCAACAAGTACGAGCGCGGCCAGGTCGTCTGGGTCACGGTCGGCTTCCGCCACAGCCCGCGGGAGAAGATCTTCACCGCCGTGATCGACGACGTCGAGGTGAAGAAGGCCGGTGACCTCAGCCGCCGCGACATCGAGCACGACAACCCCGAGTTCCGCCGCCTCGAGGAGGAGCTGCGCTTCCTCGAGCAGATCTACAGCCGCCCCGTCGCCGCCAGCGACCTGGTGACGGTGATCCGCTTCTCCCAGATCACCGAGCCGTCGCCGACGCATTTAGGGAACGGCGAGACGCCGCACCACAACTGAACCGTGAGCTCGCCCTGCCCGTAGGCTAGGCGCGATGGCGGAATACGCGTTTCTCACCACCTGGCTGCTGGATTCGCCGCGGGAGCGGGTCTGGGAGGCGATCCACGACCAGGGCGCCTGGCCGAGCTGGTGGCGCGGGGTGGAGGAGGCGACCGAGCTACGGCCCGGCGAGAACGGCGACGGGCTCGGCAGCGTCTCGCGGATGGTCTGGAAGAGCCTGCTGCCCTATCGCGTCTGCTTCGAGGTGACGACGACCCGGATCGAGCACCCGACCCTGATGGAGGGACGGGCGGTCGGCGAGCTGGAAGGGACCGGCCGCTGGCGCCTCTACGAGCAGGACGGGGTCACGGCCGTCCTCTACGAGTGGAACGTCTGCACGACCAGGCCCTGGATGAACCTGCTGGCGCCGCTGCTGCGGCCCGCGTTCGAGTGGAACCACGACTGGGTGATGCGGCGCGGCGGAGAGGGAATCGCGCAGCTGCTCGGCTGCCGCCTGCTGGCCGCGGACTGAGTAGATCCACGAGGCTGGCCTTGACCGGCATGGCCGGCGCGCTATCTTTCCTGTTGTTGGCACTCCCACCACGAGAGTGCCAGAGGCCGTGGGGTCCCGCATTTGGCTCTGCAACGGCGATTCTCGACTTTCCACCAAATCACTGACCGAATAACGGAGGTTCACGGATGAAGCTGAAGCCCCTCGGGGACCGGCTGATCGTCAAGCCGGTAGAGGAGGAGGAGACGACCGCAAGCGGGATCGTCCTCCCCGACACCGCCAAAGAGAAGCCGCAGAAGGGCAAGGTCATCGCCGTCGGCGACGGCGCCGTCAACGACGACGGCAGCCGCCGGGCGCTCGACGTCGCGGAGGGGGACGAAGTCCTCTACTCCAAATACGGCGGCACCGAGGTGACCGTCGAGGGCGAAGAGGTGCTCGTGCTGCGCGAGTCGGACGTCCTCGCCAAGGTCGCCTAGCTCTCCCACCAAGACTTACGTAATCAAGGAGGACCAGAACACATGGCTCACAAGGAGCTGAAGTACGCAGAGGATGCGCGAGGGGCCCTGCAGGCCGGCGTCGACTCCGTCGCCAACGCCGTCAAGGTGACCCTCGGCCCGAAAGGCCGCTACGTCGTGCTCGACAAAAAGTTCGGCGCCCCGACGATCACCAACGACGGCGTCACCATCGCCCGCGAGGTCGAGGTCGAGGACGTCTTCGAGAACCAGGGCGCCCAGCTCGTCCGCGAGGTCGCCACGGCGACCAACGACGTCGCCGGTGACGGCACCACCACCGCCACCCTGCTGGCCCAGACGATCGTCCGCCAAGGGCTGAAGAACGTCGCCGCCGGCGCCAACCCGCTGGCCCTGCGCCGCGGGATCGAGAAGGCCGTCGAGGACGTGGTCGAGAACCTCCGCGGCAAGCAGTCCAAAGAGGTCTCGGGCAAAGACCAGATCGCCCGCGTCGCCGCCATCTCCGCCGGCGACGACGACATCGGCAACGTGATCGCCGACGCGATCGAGAAAGTCGGCAAAGACGGCGTGGTGAACGTCGAGGAGGGCCAGACCTTCGGGATGGAGCTCGAGTTCACCGAGGGGATGCAGTTCGACAAGGGCTACATCTCGCCGTACATGGTCACCGACCAAGACCGCATGGAGGCGGTGCTGGACGACCCCTACATCCTCATCGCCAACCAGAAAATCGGCTCCGTGCGGGACATCCTGCCGGTGCTCGAGCAGGTGATGCAGGGGGGTAAACCGCTGCTGATCGTGGCCGAGGACGTCGAGGGCGAGTGCCTCGCGACCCTGGTCGTGAACAAGCTCCGCGGCACCTTCACCGGCGTCGCCGTCAAAGCCCCCGGCTTCGGCGACCGCCGCAAGCGGATGCTTGAGGACATCGCGATCCTGACCGGCGGCGAGGTGATCACCGAGGAGATGGGCCTGAAACTGGAGAACACCCAGCTCGCTCAGCTCGGCAAGGCCCGCCGCATCGTCGTCGCCAAAGACAACACCACGATCATCGACGGTGCCGGCGAGGGCGAGGACATCAAAGGCCGGATCAACCAGATCAAAAACGAGGTCGAGAACACCGACTCCGACTTCGATCGGGAGAAGCTCCAGGAGCGCCTGGCCAAGCTCGCCGGAGGTGTCGCGGTGGTCAAGGTCGGCGCCGCCACCGAGACCGAGATGAAGGAGAAAAAGCACCGCGTCGAGGACGCGCTGCAGGCGACCCGCGCCGCGCTCGAGGAGGGCGTCGTGCCGGGCGGTGGCGTGGCCCTGCTGAACGCGCAGGCCGGCCTCGACCCCGAGAAGCTGGACGACCCCGACGAGGTGACCGGCGCCCGGATCATCCACCGCTCGCTGGAGGAGCCGGTGCGGCAGATCGCCGAGAACTCCGGCCTCGAGGGCTCGGTCGTGGTCAACAAGGTCCGCGAGCTGAAGGACGGCGAAGGCCTGAACGCGGCGAGCGGCGAGTACGGCGACCTGATCAAGGCCGGCGTCATCGACCCGACCAAGGTCACCCGCTCGGCCCTGGAGAACGCCGCCTCGATCGCGAAGAACATCCTCGTGACCGAGGCGATCATCGCCGAACCGCCGGAGGAGAACGGCGGCGGCGGCGCGATGCCCGACATGGGTGGAATGGGCGGCATGATGTAAGCACCCCCCAACGGGGAGCAGTTTCGAGAGGCCCGGGCAACCGGGCCTCTCTTTTTGGATCAGGACGCCAGTGTCGCTTTAGTTACCTATAAGGAGACAAAAGCGACACTGATTTCCTCATCTATTTTTTCCGCGGCTTCGGGGGCAGCGGGGGGAGGTAACCGGCGTTGGTTTCGGCGGTTTCGAGGAAGTTGGGGCGGCGGATCTTCTGGCGGAGGGTGTTGGTGGTGCGGGGGTAGAGGTGGAGGTCGTACTGGTTGCCGGCGCCGAAGCCCTGGTAGTAGACGAGCATCCGCACGCGGGGGTGGCGGACGGTCCAGGTGACGACCTTCTTGACGAAGCGGGGTTCGTCTTCGCCGGAGACCGCCCACTCGGTCATCGCCACCGGCATCCCCTTCCACTGCTTGCCCGCGTAGAAGTGGTTGAGGTCTTCCCAGACCGGATATTCGAAGTAGAAGTCGGTGCCGACCCAGTCGACCCAGCGCCGCCCGGGCCAGTAGTTGCCGGGGAAGTTGCCTTTGACGCGCGGGGAACCACCCGGGAGCGGGCTCCAGACGATGCTGACCGGCGCCGCCGGCAGTTCGGTCGGCGGCGGCCCCTTGGTCCGCTGCACCGGCGGCAGGCCGATTTCCGCCAGCGTCGCGTTGACCGCTTCCAGGCTCTGACCGCCGCGCACGATCAGGGAGATGCGGCGGAAGGCCTGTTTGTACCACCCGGTCGTGTGTTCGCCGCCTTTCTGGCTGCCGTCGCATTCGACCGCCGACCAGGCGTTGAGGCAGCGGTTCGGCTCGCCCAGCGGCCGGATGTAGGCGGGCAGCCCGTGGGTGGCGAAGAAGTTGTTCACCCGCAGCAGGTATTCGTCGCCGGCGCCGAGCGCGATCTGCTCCGGCGTGATCAGCTCCGCCAGCGTCTGGTCGTCCTGGGTGGAGATCGCGAGGATCGGGCGGGTCGCGGTTTCGCGCCAGCGTTCGTAGGCCTCGTTGAGGCTGTTGCCCCAGGGATGGAAGGTCTCCATCAGCGCCGGGTGCTTGCCCGTCAGTTCGGCGAATTCGCTGAATTCGGTCGTCGTCCCCCGGTCGCTGACCCCGAGGAAGACGTCGGGCTTCGGCGGCACCAGCGAGAGCGCGGCGGCCGGGGCCGGGGCCGCAAGGGCGCAGACCAGCACGGCGCCGAGGAGGAGGCGGCTAAGCGGCTTGAAGAACATCTCCCATCCTTCGCGGTTCGACCCCGAGTGCCTGCGCGTCGGCGCTGCCGCGCTCGCTCACCATCCCCACCTCCATCAGCTCGGCCTCCTCCCAGGTGGCGAAGGCGGCCTCGCCGACCATTGCCCGCAGCGCGATCAGCCCCGCCCGTACCAGCGGCAGCGGCAGGTGGACCACCGGCCGGGGCCGCCCGGCGATGCGGCTGACGAGGTCCGCCATCTGGTCGTAGGTGAGCGTCTCCGGCCCGGCCAGCTCGTAGCGCCGCACCACCCCCCCGTCCTCGCGCTCCTGTTCCAGCGCTCCGACGACGCACCGAGCCACGTCCGCCGACCAGATCGGCTGGAATTGCGCCCGCCCTTCGCCGGAGACCGGCAGCACCGGCAGGAAGGAGAACCTCCGCAGCAGGGTGATCCAGGGGTCGCTGTGGTCGTAGACGATCGACGGGGCGAAGACGGTCGTCCGCAGCGGCGAGGAGAGCACAGCCTGCTCGGCCAGCCACTTGGCGCGGAAGAACCGCGTCCGCTGCGCCGCCTGCGCGTCGAGGGCGCTGAAGAAGTGGAAGCTCTGGACGCCGCTGCGCTCGGCCGCCCGCAGCAGCCGCACCGTCGCCAGCCCGTTCAGCTCCTCGATCCGCTTCGGTGGCTGGTCGCGGATCGAGGCCGCCAGGTGGATCACCGTGTCGACCCCGCGCAGCGCCTGGCGCACCAGGTAGGGGTCCGACATCTCGCCCAGGTCCCCGAGCGCGATCTGCACGTCGACCCGCCGCGAGCCCAGCCTGCGCGGCTCCCGGACCAGGCACCGCACCTCCTCGCCGCGCTCCAGCAGCAGCGGCAGCAGCCGCGATCCGACGCTTCCGGTTGCCCCCGTCAACAGCAGCACCGCCGCATCATCCCTAAAATGACCGCTCGCGCTTGGCCGGGGCCCCCGGCGGGCACCGTAAAACGAGCTTTTAGGAGACCCTTCGAAATGACCTACGTCATCGCCGAGCCGTGCATAGGCCAGAAGGACAACTCGTGCGTCGAGGTTTGTCCCGTCGATTGCATCCACCCGACGCCTGACGAGGCCGATTACGACAACGTCGAGCAGCTCTACATCGACCCGGACGAGTGCATCGACTGCGACGCCTGCGTCGAGGCTTGCCCGGTGGACGCTTGCTTTGCCGAGGATCAGCTTCCGGCGGAGTGGGCCAAATACGCCGAGATCAACGCGAATTACTTCAAGAATCAGGCTGCTTGAGTTTGCAAGGGGGGCGGGGAGTCCCTCTCCAGACACCACTCGCCAATGGCTCGTGGTTGAGTGTCTGGAGAGGGACTCCCCGCCCCCCTTTTGAATCTTCGCGTGCTGTAGCTGCCTAGTATCCGCCGGGGTGGCGGGCTATGAAGGGCCCACTCGCTGCTGCGCTTAGAGATTTGTGCCACCTTGGGCCGGTGCCGCTGGTGTTGCCTGCGGTGTCCCAGCGGAGGCCGGCTATCACGGCGTAGGCGTGGCCGGCGTTGGCGTAGACGGTTATCCAGCGGCCTTTGCCGGCGCTGCCCCAGCTCTCCATCGGGCCGGAGGGGAGGGGGCTGGAGAGGAAGCCGCCGCCGTGGAGGGCGAAGCTGACCGAGCCCGAGCAGTCGTAGCCGCTGTCCCAGAAGCGGGCGTGGCCGCCGCCGTAGATGTAGGGCTTGGTGCGGATCTTGTTGGCCGCGGCGATCACCTGCTTCACCGCCGCGGGCGCGTTGGCCGGCGGGATCGCCCGGCCATTGACCAGGGTCGCCTTGCCGGGTGGACCGACTTCGGTTGGTTCTTCGGTTTCCGGGGTAGTCGAGGTGAGACCACCGGGAGTGGTTGCGTTCGCGGCTCCGGTCATGGCGAGCAGACCCCCCACCAAGGCCAGTACCGCAATGAAAATACGAAGGGCAGGCGTTTTACGGGCCGCCCCAAGGGCCATCGGCATCTATTCACTCCTCCTTCGTCGGCCGGCGGGGTTAGCTGACGGGCTGGCGCTGAAGGAGCCTGCGCCTCCACCATTGGTGGACTCGCCCCAGGAACTTGGTTCCCCCGCTCCCCGGCATCTCTTAGCCAGGGATTAGGCGTTTGTGTGCAGACCTTAACGTAGGAGAAGGCCCGAAGTTTCGGCCTCCCGTGTGCGCTTGGTCACTCCAGGTGCTACTGGACGACCGGGAGCGGCGTGCCGCTTACCGGCGGCGCTTCGGCGGCGGCCGGCGTCGCCTGCAGTACCGGCAGCTCCTGCGGGGTCGCCGCGATGATCCCGCGCGCCGCCTGGCGGATCGCCTGCGAGGCAGGGGCGTCGGGGTCGTCGATGACCAGCGGCGAGCCGCCGTCGGCGTGCTCGCGCAGCGTCTCGGAGAGCGGCACCTTGCCGAGCAGCGGCACGTCCAGTTCGTCGGAGAGCAGCCGGCCGCCGCCCTCGCCGAAGATCGTGAAGCGCTCGCCGGTCGGCGTCGTGAAGCCGGACATGTTCTCGATCACGCCGAGGATCTCGAGGTCGAATTTCCGCGCTAACTCGGCCCCCCGCCGAGCCACCGACTGCGCCGCTGGCTGCGGCGTCGTCACCACGACGAACTTCGCCTGCGGCAAGAGCTGCGCCAGCGTCATCGAGACGTCGCCGGTCCCCGGCGGCAGGTCGAGCAGCAGGTACTCGAGCTCGTCCCAGGCGACGTCCTCGAGGAACTGCTGGATCGCCTTGTGCAGCATCGGGCCGCGCCAGACAACCGCGGAGTTGTCCTCGACGAAGAAGCCGATCGACATCACCTTGACGCCGCTCGGCGAGTCCAGCGGGAGGATTTTGCGCTCGCCGTTGACTTCCGGTTTGTGGTTGACCCCGAGCATGCGCGGGATCGAGTAGCCGTAGACGTCGCAGTCGAGCGCCCCGGCCGAGTGGCCTTCGGCGTTCAGCGCCGCGGCCAGGTTGGCGGTCATCGTCGACTTGCCGACGCCGCCCTTGCCGGAGGAGACGCAGATCACGTTCTTCACCTTCGCCAGCGCCCCCTGCGGCAGCTTGCCGCGGCCGAGCGTCTGCTGCAGATGCCCTTTCTCCTCGTCGGAGAGGACGTCGAAGCCGACCGCGACCTCGGTCACGCCTTCGAGCTGGGAGACGTTCTGGGCGACGGCCTGTTCGAAGTGCGAGCGGATCGGGCAGCCGGCGGTGGTCAGCGAGACGACGACCTCGACCCGGCCGCTCTCCTTGACCTCGATCGAGCGGACCATGCCCAGCTCGACGATCGAGCGCCGCAGCTCGGGGTCGATGACGGCGCGCAGCTTCTCGGTTATCTGGTCTTCGGTGGGGAGTGGCATCGCTTCGATTCTCGCAAAGCCGCACCTTCCGCCGCCCGCCGGGCCCGTCCGTCCGCGGACAGGCGCGCGGGAGGGGGGAGAGTTTGCCCCGCTCGCGCCCTTAGGTCCCGCGTACGCAATCGAGCGAAGGAGAACCGATGTCCGGGACCAGGATCGTGATTGGAAGAGTCGTCGCCCTCGGGGTGCTGCTGGCGATGAGCGTGCTGCTGCTGGCGGCGGCGAGAGCGAGCGCGGGGAAGTACCAGGTCGCCCAGTGCGGCTGGTACGTCGGGGCCGACGCCGGCTGGGCCGACACTACCGGCGGCGCCAAGTTCCGCTCCGATGCCTACTGCGTGCCGCCCGCCGGGTCCGATCCCTTCGACGGCGCCCACCTGAAGAGCTTCACCCGCGACGGTCAGTCGACTGTCACCGGCACCCGCTTCGCCCGCTGGCGGTGGGACGCGCCGCCGACCACCGGCATCTCAGAGGTGCGGGGCACCTGGTGGCACACCCTCCACGACGGCATGGAGCAGCGGCTGGGCGGAGTCGGCGGCGGCGGGGACTTCAACCCCTTCCTCACCGCCTCCTCCACCGACACCACGCCACGGGAGTTCACGAAGGGGTTCCCCTCGCCGGTCGCGGCCTTCGAAGACCGGCTGCTCTGCGCGCGCGGCGAAGACAGGTGGTGCTCGCTGGATCCCGGGTCCTGGTCGGCGCTGCGAGCGCTGACGATCACGGTGGAAGACTCGGTTCCGCCCGGGGCCTGGATGACCGGCGGCGACCTCCTCGACGGCGGCTGGCGGCGCGGGTCGCAGTTCGTCGCCGTCGCCGGGTTCGACCACGGCGCCGGCGTCCGCTCCGGCGAGACCCTGCTCGACGGCGCCCGGGTCGGCTTCACCGAATACCCCTGTGCCACGGTCTCGATCGGGGGCGAGTGGAAGGGGACGCGGATGCAGCCCTGCCTGACGCAGGTGTCCGGCACCCACACCATCGCGACCACCGCCTTCAGCGACGGCGCCCACACCGTCGTCCACTGCACCAGCGACTTCGCCGGCAACAGCGCCTGCGCTCCCCCGCGTACGGTCCTGATCGACAACAACCCGCGGCCCACCCCGCGCTCGCCCGCTCTGGCGGGAGGCGACGGGTGGCGTCGCACCAACGACTTCGACCTCAGCTGGGAAAACCCGGATCAGGGCCCCGCGAGTCCGATCGCGGGCGCCGTCTGGCGACTGTCGGCGGCCAGCGGCTACGACACCGGGGTCAGGTTCGCGGCCGGGCGCGACCGCCGCTCTCTCGCCGACCTCTCGGTGCCGAGCGCCGGCACCTACTCCCTGCAGCTCTGGCTGCGCGACGAAGCCGGCAACGAGGCGCCGAGCACGGCGGTGACGTTGCCGCTGCGCTTCGACGACGTCAAACCGGCGGTCGCCTTCTCGACCGAGGATCCGGAGCGCCAGGTGATGGCGGACGTCTCCGACGAACATTCCGGCCCGGCCGGTGGCGAGATCCTCTACCGGCGAGTCGACGTCGCCGACTGGACCGAGCTGCCGACCAAGCTGGCGCCGGGCAACGCGCCCGGCAAGGGCCACCTCGTCGCGCCGATGCCCGACCTCGGCTACGGCACCTACGTCTTCCGCGTCGACGCGGAAGACGCGGCGGGAAACTCGGCCTCGACCAGCCTCCGTGCCGACGGGACGCAGATGGCGATCCGCAGGGAGCCGCCGCCTCCGGTCGCCAGGGCGGTCCCACTTACGAAGGGGAAGCCGCAGTCCCAGACCCAGCCGAAGCGGAAGGCTCGCCTGTTTGCGCGGCTGCGCGGCGGTCACGGCCGCGGCGACTCGCTGACCGTTCCCTTCGCGGCGCCGGCCCTGCTCAGCGGCCGCCTCACCCTCGCCGACGGCGCTCCTCTGGCCGGCCGCGAGGTGCGCGTCGTCTCGCATCCCTCGCGTGGGGCGCTGGCGCCGATCGCTGTGCAGACCGTGCAGACGGGCGAGCAGGGCGGCTTCGAAACCCGGCTCCCGGTGGGACCCTCGCGCCGGGTCACCGTCGTCTTCGGGGGCGACGAAGCGCTGCAGTCGGCCCGGCGCCCGGCGCTGGAGCTGCGGGTGCGCTCCGGCCTATCGCTGCGTGCCGTGCCGGAGACCCTCCGCACCGGCCAGGCGGTGCGCCTCAGCGGCAAGGTCAAGAGCGCCGGTGCGCCGATCCCCCGCCGCGGCAAGCTGGTCGCGATCCAGTACCTGGAGCAGGCGACCCACCGCTGGCGGCCGGTCCTCGTCACCCGCACCGACCACCACGGCCGCTACCGCGCCCATTACCGCTTCCGCTACGTCAGCGGCAGCGCCGCGATCCGCCTGCGGGCGACGGCGCTGGCGGAGGAGCGCTGGCCCTACGCCCCCGGCTTCTCGCCCCCGGTCACCGTCAAGGTGCGGGGGTGAGGACCCCTGGGGACGGACGGCGGCGAGACGCTAGGCTGCGCGCCATGTCGCAAGCGACCCTTCACACCAGCGCCGGGGCGATCGTGCTCGAGCTTCACGACGAGGACGCGCCGAAAACCGTCGGGAACTTCCGCAAGCTCTCCGCGGAAGGCTTCTACGACCAGCTCGTCTTCCACCGGGTGATCCCGGACTTCATGATCCAGGGCGGCTGTCCGGAAGGCACCGGCACCGGCGGCCCCGGCTACACCTTCGAGGACGAGATCAACGACCACAAGGTCGTCCGCGGCGCTCTGGCGATGGCCAACGCGGGCCCGAACACCAACGGCTCGCAGTTCTTCATCGTCACCACCGGCGCGGCGCCCTGGCTCGACGGCAAGCACACCGTCTTCGGCGAGGTGATCGACGGGATGGACGTCGTCGACTCGATCGAGTCGACCCCGACCGGCGCCGGCGACAAACCGCTCGACCCGCAGACGATCGAACGGGTCGAGCTCGACGAGGCCTAGGGCGAAGCGGCGGCGTCGCCGTCGGCGGCCGCCTCGCCGCCGCCGCGCTTTTCGCGGCGCGCTTCCTGGCGCCGTTTGATTCCTTCGCCCGGGCGCCAGAGGCTGACCAGCCCGGCGACCAGGGTGACGAGGAAGATCTGGCCGATCATCATCTCCAGGCCGGCGATCATCCGACCCGGCTGGCCGCCCGGGACGAGGTTGCCGTAGCCGGTCGTGGTCAGCGTCGTGTAGCTGAAGAAGAGGAAGTCGCCGCCGGCGGGGTGCGGGTGGCCTTCGAAGAAGGCGCCGGCCTGCACCCGCTCGACGAAGCCGTAGACGAAGGTGAAGAGGATGCCGAGGACGGCGTAGACGCTGAGCGCGCCGAGGATCGTCCGCGAGCCCACATGATCGGCCATCACCACCCGCTGCAGCACCGCCCCCATCGCCACCGTCAGCAGCGCCACCTGGACCACGGTGGCGACGTTGAGCCAGAGCTTCTCGCCGCCGGCTGCGCCGATGACCGCCAGCAGGATCGTCGCCCCGGACAGATAGAGAGCCGAACGCACCAGGCGCGGCCGCGCGTGGGCGCTGGTCAGCGCGATCAGCGAGGTGGCACTGGTCGCGAGGCAGAGGACCGTGGACCCCCAGCCCTTGTTCGCCAAGAGCGAGGCCAGCACGTAGGTCAGCAGGACCGAGGCCAGGACGAGGCCGAAGGCGTCGCGGACGCGCTCTGCGCGCTCGACCCAAGACTCGCGGCGGCGCTCGCGCCTGGCGGGATCCATCCAAGCATCGTTCGGCCGCCGCCCACGTATTCCTGCCGCAATGCGCCGCCCTGACAGCGGCAGCGGAGGGGGTGGGATTCGAACCCACGAGACGCCTTTCGACGCCCAACGGTTTTCAAGACCGCCGCATTCAACCGCTCTGCCACCCCTCCAGAGCGTCAGAAGCACGCGCATTGATTGTATGCAGGGGTGCGCCGTCTGCTGATTCTCGCGTCGGCGATGATCTTCATCGACGTCGCCTTCTTCGCTGCGATCGCTCCGCTGTTGCCGGAGTACGTCGACCACCTCGGCCTGACCAAGGCAGAAGCGGGAATCCTCTCGGCTGCCTACGCGGCGGGGACCCTGCTCGGGTCGCTGCCGGCGGGCTTTGTCGCCAGCCGGATGGGGCCGCGCAAGACCGTGATCAGTGGTTTGCTCCTGCTCGGGGTCGCGAGCGTCGTCTTCGGCTTCGGCGACCAGATCCTCCTGCTGGACGCCGCCAGGTTCATCCAGGGGATCGCCGGCGCGCTGATCTGGTCCGGTGCCCTGACCTGGCTGATCACCACCGCGCCGGAGGAGAGACGCGGCTCGATCATCGGGACCGCGCTCGGGACCGCGGTCGCCGGGGCGCTGCTGGGGCCGGCGCTCGGCGCCGTCGCCGGCTCGATCGGTACCGGGCCGGTCTTCAGCTCGGTCCTCGTGATCACGGTCCTGCTCGCCGTCGCGGCCTCGAGGCTGCCGGAGACGCGGGCGCCCGAGACGCAGACGCTGCACGAGGTGCTGGCGACGCTGGTCAGCCGACCAGTGCTCGAGGCCGCCGCCTTCGTCGCCGTGCCCTCGGTGATGTTCGGCGCGATCGAGGTGCTGGTGCCGTTGCGGATCGACTCCCTCGGCGGCAGCCACAGCGTGATCGCCGCCGGGTTCATCGCCGGGGCGGCGCTGGAGGCGACCCTCGCCCCGCTCGCCGGCCGCATCTCCGACCGGGTCGGGCGGCGCCTGCCGTATGTCTCCGGCCTGGCGATCTGTGCGATGGCGATGATCGCGATCGCCACCGTGACTTCGCTGGCCGGGGTGATCGCCGGCCTCGTCGTCACCTCGCTCGGCGCGGGGCTCTGCTTCGCCCCGGCGCTGACCCTGATCTCCGACACCGCCGAGCAGAGCAACCTCCATCAGGGCTTCGCCGCCGGCCTCTCGAACATGGCCTGGGCATCGGGGCAGGTGCTCGGCGGCATCGGCGGCGGAGTCGTCGCCAGCCTCACCGGCAACGCCGAGCCGAGCTTCGCGATCGCGCTGCTGCTGGCGCTGACCGTCGTCTACGCCTTCCGGACGATGGAGCCCGGTCCCGAGCCGCATCCGGCCGGATAGGGTCGCCGGATGTCGCGGAGGACGCGGACGGCGAGTGGCGAGTGGGTCAACTGGGCCGGCGACCAGTCCTGCCGCCCGTCCCGGATCGTCCGTCCGCAGAGCCGCGACGAGCTGGCCGCAGCGGTCGCCGCCGCCGCGGCGGCCGGCGAAAAGGTGCGGGTGGCGGCCTCGGGCCACTCCTTCACCGAGGCGGCGCTGACCGAGGGGACGATGCTCCGGCTGGAGCGCTTGAGCGGGGTGCAGGACGCCGACCGCGATTCCGGGTTGGTGCGGGTGGGCGGCGGCACCGTCCTCGCCGATCTCAACGAGGAGCTGGCCGGACTCGGCCTGGCGATGGAGAACCTCGGCGACATCGACCGCCAGACGATCGCCGGCTCGATCTCGACCGGCACCCACGGGACGGGGGGGCGACTTCGCAACATCTCCGCCCAGGTGGAGGGACTGGAGCTGATCCTCGGCGACGGCAGCGTCCGCCACCTCAACGCAATCACCGACCCCGAGCTGCTGCGAGCGGCGCGGGTCGGGGTGGGGGCGCTGGGGGCGATCTCGGCGGTGACGCTGCGCTGCGTCCCGGCCTTCACGCTGCTGCGGGTCGACGCGCCGTGCCCGCGCGAGGAGGTGCTCGACTCCTTCGACGAGCGCGCCGACGCGCACGAGCACTTCGAGCTCTTCAGCTTCCCCTACTCGGACCTGGCGCTGGTGCTGGAGCGCAACCGCAGCGAGGAGCCGCCGCGGCCGCGTGGGCGCGCCGCCGCCTACCTCAACGACGTCGTCCTCGAGAACTGGGCGCTGGAGGCGCTCTCGGCGACCGGCAAGGCGATCCCTCGCCTGATCCCGGCGCTCTCGCGGCTCGCCGGCCGGCTCGCCTCCGGCAGCCGCACCAGCGACCGCAGCGACCGCGTCTTCGCCAACGACCGCCGCGTCCGCTTCACCGAGATGGAGTACGCGCTGCCGCGCGAGCACGGCCCCGAGGCGGCGCGGCGGGTGGTCGAGTGGGTGCGCGCCAACCGCTACCCGGTCTTCTTCCCGATCGAGATGCGGGTCTCCGCCGGCGACGACGCATGCCTCAGCCCCGCCCACGAGCGCGACACCGCCTACATCGCCGTCCACCAGTACCGCGGCATGGAGTGGCGTCCCTACTTCGAGGCGGTCGAGGCGATCATGGACGAGTACAACGGCCGTCCCCACTGGGGCAAGCGCCACTTCCAAGCGGCAGCGTCGCTGACGGAGCGCTACCCGGCCTGGGAAGAGTTCCAGCGCGCCCGCGACCTCCTAGACCACGGCCGCACCTTCGCCAACGAGTACACGGAGCGAGTCCTAGGCCCCTAGCTCGAACTGCATCAACTTTTACTTCTGCTGGGTGTAGAAGTTGATGCAGTTCGGCGGCTACAGCCAGCTTTTGCCGTCGCCGCGGTACGTCGGGACCTCGTCGACGATCGCGTCGCCCTCGACGAGGTAGAGGGTGTCGAAGCGCTCGCAGAGCTCGCCGGCTTTGGCGTGGCGCAGGTAGACGCGGTCGCCGACCGAGAGCGACCCGGCCGGCTCGCCGAGCAGCGGCGTCTGCACCTCGCCGGCGCCCTCCTCCTCGTCGAATCGCAGCCCCTCCGGCAGCCACGGCGCGGGCAGGCGGCCCGGATTGCCGGGACCGGAGGCGAGGTAGCCGCCGCCGAGCGCCGTCGCCACCCACTCCGAGGGCTTGCGCGTGACCGGCAGCGCGAACGCCGCGGCGGGGGTGAGGCTGAAGCGGCTGTAGTGGTCGAAGAGGACGGGGGCGTAGAAGCCGGAGCCCGCGGTCACCTCGGTCACCGCCTCCTCGGCGGCGGTGAATTCGAGGCTGCCCGTGCCGCCCCCGTTGATGATCTCCAGCTCGACGAACTCGCTCAGGGCAGCGACGACCGCGCCCCGGCGCTCGGCGATTTCCGCCGCCGAGCGCTTCTGCATGAAGCGGATCGCGGCACCGCGCAGCCGCTGCCCAGGCGGCAGATCGCCGACGCCGGAGATCTGCCCCTCGTAGGCCATCAGCGCGTCGAGTTCGATCTGCGGCCGCTTCTCGATCTCCCGCGCCAGCGCCACCGCCTGCTCGACCGAGTGGATCGGCGAGCGCTTCGGCCCGATCTTGACCCGGCCGCCGAGCCACCACCAGCTCGCGTCGACGTCGATGCAGACCCGGATCGGCGGCGCCCCCTTGCCCAGCACCGACTCGATCATCTCCAGGTGCCGGACGCAGTCGACCATCACGATCGGCGCCCCCTCCGGGTTCGCCGCCGACCTCAGTGCCAGCTCCTCCAGAGCGCCCACGTCCGCGGTCGGGTAGGCGAGCAGCAGATCCTCGAACTCTTGCTCGGCGAGCCACAAGGTCTCCGGCAGCGTGTAGGTCATCAGCCCCCGGAACCGCTCGTCCCGGCCGAGGATCGCCTCGAGCAACGCTTGGCAGCGGATCGACTTCGAAGCCACCCGCACCGGCTTCCCAGCCGACCGCCCCAACATCGCCTCGGCATTCGCCCACATCGCCTCGAGGTCGACGAACGCGAACGGCGCCTCCACGTCGGCGAAGACCTGCTCGTAGCGCTCGTGCGTCTGGGCCGGGACGGGCACGGCGCCAGCCTATCCGCGGGATCGAACGGAGGGGACCGTTGAAGACGTCGTCAGCTTAGAGCGAGAACGAGGGACAGCGCTTCGTTTACACCTCGCATCTCGCCGGCGCTCAGCTGTCCCTCGAAGTCATCGAGGTGCCGCACGTCCAGCGCCCGAAGCTGCTCCACCATCACCCGCGTCCGCTGACCGGCGATCTCGACCTCAGGTCTGAAGCTTGCACCCCGGGCGCTTCGGGAGGTCGGCGCGACGAGGACGGTCGAAAGCCCGAGGAGCTCGTCTGCCTGGACGAGAACGGCGAAGCGGGGACCGTGCTGCTCATGGCCACGACGACGAGGCAGTCGCACGCGGTAGACGTCGCCGCGCGTCACTCAGGCCACTCGGCAGCCACCGCGTCCATCTCAGCCATCAATCGATGCCGCTCTGCCCGGTCGACAGGATCGTTTGCAAGGTGGGCCACCTCAGCTGCAAGCCCGGAACGTCTCCGCTCGCGCTCAGCCGTCTCTGCGATCGCCTGGCGAGCCGCCTCCGCGCGGGTTATCCCTCGCTTGCGAGCGATGTCCTCCAGAGCGGACCAGCCGTCCGAGCCAAGGCGAAGCGAAAGCGGATGAGCGGAAGCCACGAGGCGAGTGTAGCGCGCTTCGCACTACGCCTTGCCGAAAGGAGACCTTCTTGGACCCGCAGTACGGAGAGGGAGGGATTCGAACCCTCGAGAGAGCTTGCGCCCCCTACTCGCTTAGCAGGCGAGTGCCTTCAGCCACTCGGCCACCTCTCCACGCGCTTCGCTCGATTGTAGGTACTCCGAGGCGAGCAGGTTCTACAGTCCGCGGCATGGACTTGAAGGCTGAAGGGAGCGGTGCCCACCTCGAGCGCCGGACCAAGATCATCGCCACGCTCGGCCCGGCGAGCTGGTCGCCGCGGGTGCTGGAGGAGCTGATCGCCGCGGGAGCCGACGTGTTCCGGCTTAACTTCTCGCACGCGGGGCGGGAGCGGCAGGCGGAGACGATCATGGCGATCCGCGGGGCGAGCGAGCGGGTCGGGCGCGAGGTGGCGATCCTCGGCGACCTGCCGGGACCGAAGCTGCGGATCGGCTCGCTGCGTGGCGACGTCACCGAGCTGGAGACCGGGATGCATGTGACGCTGACGCCGGAACAGATCGAGGGCGACGCCGACACGATCCCGGTGCAGTGGTCGGGGGTCTCGGACCTGCACGCCGACCAGCTCGTCTATCTCGCCGACGGGGCGATCCGGCTGCGGGTGAGCGGCGCTGCGAAAGACGAGGGCGTCGGTGCCGACGTCGAGGTCGGCGGCACCCTCTCCTCTCACAAGGGGATGAACATCCCCGGCGGCGCCGACCTGCCGGCGACCACCGGCGTCGACCTCGGCTGGGTCGAGTTCGCGGTCGAGCACGGCGTCGACCTGCTCGCCGTCTCCTTCGTCTCCACCGCCGCCGACCTGGAGCCGGTCTCGGCGCGGCTGAAAGAGCTCGGCTCCCGGATCCCGGTGATCGCCAAGATCGAGCGCCAGCAGGCGGCGGAGAACATCGAGGAGATCGTCCGCGCCGCCGGCGGCGGGATCATGGTCGCCCGGGGCGACCTCGGGATCGAAGTGCCGCTGGAGCAGCTGCCGGTCGAGCAGAAGCGGTTGATCCGGGCTGCCGGCCAGGTCTCGAAACCGGCGATCACGGCGACCCAGATGCTGGCCTCGATGGTGACGGCGCGGCGGCCGACCCGGGCCGAGGTGACCGACGTCGCCAACGCGATCTACGACGGCACCGACGCGGTGATGCTCTCCGAGGAGACCGCCGTCGGCCAGAACCCGGTCGAGGCGGTGGAAGTGATGGACCGGATCGCCCGCGCGACCGAGCCCGACCTCCCCTACGCCGAGTGGCTGTTCCGCCGCACCGACCAGACGACCCAGGACGTCGCCGACTCGGTCGCCCAGGGCGCCGTCGGCGCCGTCTACCGGCTCGGGCTGAAGGCCCTCGTCGTGCCGACCAACACCGGCCGCACCGCCCGCCTCGTCTCCGCCCACCGGCCCGACGTGCCGGTGCTCGCGGTCTCCCCGCATATAGAGACGGTGCGGCGCGTCGGTCTCCTCTTCGGGATCACCGCCGTGCAGAGCGATTTCGGGACCGAGCTGCGCAGCCTGCTCGGGCACTGCGCCGGGGAAGCGGCCAAGCACGGGATCGCCGCCCCGGGAGACCTGGTCGCGATCACCGCCGGCCTCGACGGTCAGGAACTTGGCACGAACCTGTTCGAGGTCCATAGGGTGCCGGAGCTATGAACGCGCAACCCGCAGCCCGGCTCGAGCGCGAGGACGGCGGCCTCGCCGTGATCACCCTCGACAGCCCGCCGCTCAACCTCTTCGACCAGCGGATGATCGACGACCTGCGGGCGGCGATCGACGCGGTCGCCGCCGATCCGCCGCGGGCGCTGCTGATCCGGGCCGAGGGCCGCGCCGTCTCCGGCGGCGTCGACGTCCACGTCTTCGCCGGGCTGACCCCGGAGCAGGGGAGCCTGCTCTGGGACGAGCTGCTGCGAATGATCGAACAGGTCGAGGAGCTGCCGGCGCCGGTCGTCTTCGCCGCCCACGCGCTGACCCTGACCGCGGCTTTCGAGCTCTCGCTCGCCTGCGACCTGATCGTCGCCTCGCCGCAGGCGAAGTTCGGCCTGGTCGAGAAAGTGGTCGGCCTGACGCCGTCGATGGGCGGGACCCAGCGGCTCGCCGAGCGGGCCGGCAGCGGCCGCGCCCGTCACTTCGTGATGTCCGGCGAGGTCTTCAGCGCCGAGGAGATGGAGCGCTGGGGCGTCGTCAACCTGATCTTCGAGGACGACTTCGACGCCCGGGCGCGCCAGCTCGCCGTCGAGCTCGCCGCCGGACCGACCCAGGCGCACGCGATGACGAAGCTGATCCTGCGGCGCTTCCGCGAAGGCGGGATCCCGGCGGCTGACGAGGCGGTGCGGACCGACGCTGCCGCGCTGTTCGGCACCGAGGACCTGCAGAGCGCCGTCCGCACCTTCCTCGAGCGCGGCGGTCCCGGCCACGCCGAGTTCCACGGCCGCTGAACGCGAGTCCGCCTTTACGGACGTGGTACGACCACTGAGGCGGACTCGTGCGGATAGGGTGGGCGAATGACCGACTTCGACCTGATCGCGAAAGGGATGAGCCAGGCGGTGCCGTTCGTCGGCCACCTCAACCTCGAGATCACCGAGATCGCCGAGGGCGAGGCGACCGTCGTCCTGCCCGAGCGCCCGGAGCTGCTGAACCACGTCGGCTCCCAGCATGCCGGCGCCCTCTTCACCGCCGCCGAGACGGCATCCGGCGCCGCCTTCGTCGGCGCTTTCGCCGAGCGGATGGGCGAGCTGACCCCGCTGGCCCGCAGCGCCGAGATCTCCTACGACAAAGTCGCCAAGGGCCCGGTCACCGCCAGGGCCAAGCTCGGCATCGCCGCGGCCGAGGCCCACGAGAAGCTCGACGCCGAGGGCAAGGTCGAGTTCCCCTGCGAGGTCGAACTGACCGACGGCGAGGGCGACGTCGTCGCCGCGGCCAGCGTGCGCTGGCATGTGCGGCTCAAGCGATAAGGCGTTCGGCCGGCAGCCGCCGCGTCGACCAGAACGACGCCAGCACCAGCAGGGCGGCGACGAGGAAGGCGAGCTTCAGCGCCTTCAGCTGCGCGTCTTCGTAATGGGAGACGAGCGCGTCGGTCGTCCGCGGTCCGAGCCGTTCGGCCTCGGCCGCTGCCCGGACTTCGTCTGAGGCGACGAAGCTGCCGCCGGCGCTGAGCTGCGTCTGCACCTGCTGTTCGACCCGGTCGGAGATCTGCGGGTCGTCGGCGATGTTGCCGGTGAAGGCAGCGATCAAGCCGGTGATCACGATCGCCCCCAGCAGCGCCGTGCCGAGCGAGGAGCCGAGCTGCTGGGCGGTGTACTGCAGGCCGCCGGCTTCGCTGCGCTGCTCGTCGCCGATCGCCGACTGGACGACGTTGCCGAGCTGGGAGACGACCAGGCCCATGCCGACCCCGAGCACCCCCATCGCGAAGAGGAAGGAGGCGTTGTCGAGTTCGGGCTCGATCGTCCCCAGCAGCAGCAGGGTGGAGACGAAGACGAGGCCGAGGCCGGTGCGGACCAGCGAGCGCGGGGCGAAGCGGGTCGCCAGGCTCGAGCCGACGATCGCGCTGACGAAGAGGCCGACCGAGGTCGGCAGCATCCGCACCCCCGTTTCGAGCGCGTCAAGGCCCTGGACGATCTGCAGGAAGAGCGGGATCGTGAAGAAGATCCCCATCAGGACCAGGTTCTGGGCGAGGAACATCGCCACGCCGCCGCGCAGCGACGGGATCTTCAGCAGGTCGAGATGGATCAGTGGTTCTTCGCCGCGTCGCTCGCGGCGCCGCTCCCAGCTGACGAAGGCGGCGAGGAGGACGCCGCCGGCGGCGATCACGAACGGCGTCAGCGAGAACCCGAACGGGGTGACCGGCGAGTTGCGCGGCGCCAGCCAGCCCCAGTTGCTCGCCTGCAGGACGCCGAAGACGAGGACGGCGAGGCCGGCCGCCGAGAGGACGCCGCCGATCCAGTCGAGCACGGGGCGCTCGCCCTCGCTCTCGGGCTCGGCCATCAACCGGGTGCCGATCAGGATTCCGATCGCGACGATCACCTCGCCGACGAAGACGAGTCGCCAGGTGAAGTCGGTGGTGACCCAGCCGCCGAGGATCGGTCCGACCGCGATCCCGGCCCCGGCGACGCCGCCGAGGACGCCGTAGGCGACGGCGCGGTCCTTGTCGCGGTAGGTGCCGGCGACCAGGGCGACCAGGGCGGGGAGGACGAGGGCGGCGCCGATCCCCTCGAGGATCGACCAGCCGAGCATCAGCGAGGGGACGCTCCAGGAGGCGGCGGTGAGGCCCGAGCCGATCCCGTAGATCACCAGCCCGATCGCGAAGACGCGGCGGCGGCCGTAGATGTCGCCGAGCTTGCCGCCGATCAGCATCAGCCCGGCCATGACCAGCGCGTAGAGGGCGATCACCGCCTGGATCGTCGTCACCGTGGTGTCGAAGTCTTCGACCAGCTGGCTGATCGCGACGTTCATCACCGCCTGGTCGAGGACCATCAGGAACTGCGCTGCTGAGAGAACCGCGAGGACCGCCCACTTGGTCATCGCGCCAGCCTATGCGCTGGGTCTGCGGTTAGGGTTGGATCGATGTCCTCGACCGTTACCGCTCCGGCTCCCGCGCCGAGCTCCTCGGCGCCGCCGCAGGCGAAGCTGGTGCTGACGGCGCTGATCTCGGTCGCCGCGGTCGCCAACCTCAACCTCGCGGTCGCCAACGTCGCCCTGCCGGACATCGGCAAGGCCTTCGACGCCGGCCAGACCGGGCTCGACCTCGTCGCCGTCGGCTACTCGCTCGGGCTCGCCGCCTCGGTCCTCTACCTCGGCGCGCTCGGCGACACCCATGGGCGCAAGCAGATGCTGCTGGGGGGGACGGCGCTGGCGATCCCGGCCTCGCTCCTCGCCGGCTTCGCGCCCTCGATCACCGTCCTCTTCTTCGCCCGCCTGCTCGGCGGGCTCGCGGCCGGGATGGCCTTCCCGACCACGCTGGCGCTGATCACCGCGCTCTGGAGCGGGCCGGAGCGGACGCGGTCGATCGCGCTGTGGTCGGCGTTGGGGGGTGGGATCTCGGCGCTCGGGCCGCTTGTCTCCGGCGCCCTGCTGACCCAGTTCGCCTGGGAATCGGTCTTCTTCGTCACCCTGCCGCTGGCGGCGCTCGCCTTCTACCTCGCCTGGCGCTACGTCCCCGCCCACGTCAACGAGACCTCCGACCCGGTCGACAACCTCGGCGGCATCCTCTCGGTGGTGATGGTCGCCGCCCTGGTCCTGGCGATCAACTTCGCCCCGGTGCCGGGAGCGAAGGCCGCGGCGGCTGGTCTCGCGATCGTCGCCCTCGCCGCGGTAGTCGCCTTTGTCATGCGCCAGCGCCGGGCGGCCTCGCCGCTCTACGACTTAGAAGTCGCCGGGCGGCGGATCTTTTGGGTCGCGGCCTGCGCCGGGATCATCGTCTTCGGCTCGTTGATGGCGGCGATGTTCATCGGCCAGCAGTACCTGCAGAACGTGCTCGAGTACTCGACCCTGGACGCGGGCCTGGCGATCCTGCCGGGGGCGATCGGGATGGTCATCGTCGCGCCCCGCTCGGCGCACCTGGTCGAGACCAAAGGCGCCCGCTTCACCCTCCTGGTCGGCTACGCCTTCTGCCTCGCGGGCTTCGTGGTGATGCTGCTGCTCTGGGACGAAGACGCCCAGTACTGGCATGTCGGCCTCGGCTACCTCCTGATCGGCGTCGGCGTCGGTTTCGCCGGTACCCCGGCCTCGCGCTCCCTGACCGCCTCGGTGCCGGTGCATCGGGCGGGCATGGCCTCGGCGACGGCGGACCTGCAGCGGGACCTGGGCGGGGCGATCATGCAGTCGATCCTCGGCGCCCTGCTCACCGCGGGCTATGCGACCGCCGCAGCCGCCGCCGTAGCGTCCGCTCCGCACAGCGTCTCCACCAGCGTCGAAAACGAGCTGACGAAATCCTTTTCCAGCGCCGCCGCGGTAGCCGAACAGCACCCCCGCTACGCAGAATCGATCGTCGAAGGAGCCCGCGGCGCCTTCCTCCACGGAGATTCCTGGGCCTACATAGAGATCGGAAG
>Ga0207702_10001169_pt1 | contig 26796 bp, 26 predicted proteins | sample KBSCornC62_FD_184302 | JGI IMG/M metagenome (GOLD analysis project Ga0207702, IMG submission 184302) | Corn rhizosphere microbial communities from Kellogg Biological Station, Michigan, USA - KBS Corn C6-2 (SPAdes) (version 2) | ecosystem: Host-associated > Plants > Roots > Rhizosphere > Soil ...
CGCCCGGCGTGTGTTCATGGCCAACAGGGGCTATTGGGATTGCATCGTCAGTGCGGGGCCGCAGGCTTCGTTCGCCCACACGGCCGAGGAGATTGACGGTTATGTCGCGCTGGTGGCCGAATTTACCGAGGAACTCGTGCGCGGCTGAAGGAAGATCGATCGGGTTCTTGCTGAGGAAGCACCCCGGTCGAGTAGTTCAAATCCGATAAAGAAAGAGAGATGGAGATGCCTGTCGACGATCGCCCCGATTTGGTCATGAAGGCTCCCTTTGCGGCGCGCTATGACAATTTCATCGATGGCCAGTGGCTTGCGCCGAAATCGGGCCGCTATTTCGACAATGTTTCGCCGATCACCGGCGGCGTTGTCGGGCAGATCGCGCGCTCGCAGGCGGAGGATGTTGAAGCCGCGCTGGACGCGGCGCATCGCGCCAAGGACGCGTGGGGACGGACGCCGGTGGCCGAGCGCGCCCTGATCCTCAATCGCATCGCGGACCGGATGGAAGCCAATCTGGACAAGCTCGCGCTGGCCGAAACCTGGGACAATGGCAAGCCGATCCGCGAATCCACCGCCGCGGACGTGCCGCTGGCGATCGATCACTTCCGCTATTTCGCCAGCGTGATCCGCGCGCAGGAAGGATCGATCGGAGAGATCGATCACGATACTGTCGCCTATCATTTCCATGAGCCGCTGGGCGTGGTCGGGCAGATCATTCCGTGGAACTTCCCGCTGCTGATGGCGGCCTGGAAAATGGCGCCGGCGCTGGCGGCGGGCAATTGCGTGGTGCTGAAGCCTGCCGAACAGACGCCGGCCTCCATCATGGTGTGGATCGACATCGTCGGCGATCTGCTGCCGCCCGGCGTGCTCAATATCGTCAACGGCTTCGGCCTGGAGGCGGGCAAGCCGCTTGCCTCCTCCAGCCGGATCGCAAAGATCGCCTTTACCGGCGAGACGACGACCGGCCGTCTCATCATGCAATATGCCAGCGAGAACCTGATTCCGGTCACGCTGGAACTCGGTGGCAAGTCGCCCAACATCTTCTTCGACGATGTCGCGCGCGAGGATGATGATTTCCTCGACAAGGCGATTGAGGGTTTCGTCATGTTCGCGTTGAACCAGGGCGAGGTCTGCACCTGCCCCAGCCGCGCGCTGGTCGCCGAGTCCATCTACGACCGTTTCATGGAGCGGGCGCTGGCACGCGTCGCCGCGATCCGGCAGGGCAATCCCCTCGACCCGGCAACCATGATCGGCGCGCAGGCCTCTTCCGAGCAGTGCGAGAAGATCCTCTCCTATATCGATATCGGCCGGCAGGAGGGCGCCGAACTGCTTGCGGGCGGCAAGGCGGCTGCGCATGGCGGGGCGCTCGCGGGCGGCTATTATGTCGAGCCGACGGTGTTTCGCGGACACAACAAGATGCGGATCTTCCAGGAGGAGATCTTCGGGCCGGTCCTGTCGGTGGCGACATTCAAGGACGATGAAGAAGCGCTCCAGATCGCGAACGATACGCTATATGGCCTTGGCGCCGGCATCTGGAGCCGGGACGTGAACAGATGCTATCGCTTCGGACGCAACATCAAGGCGGGGCGGGTGTGGACGAACTGCTACCATGCCTATCCGGCGCATGCAGCGTTCGGCGGCTACAAGCAGTCCGGCATCGGCCGCGAAAACCACAAGATGATGCTCGATCACTATCAGCAGACGAAGAACATGCTGGTGAGCTACAGTCCGAAGAAGCTCGGCTTCTTTTGATGCGGCGCGGGGGATGCTCCATAGGCCGGCGCCGCGGCGGTCAGGGGGCTCTGCGATGAGCGGCGGCGCGGATACCGATGCGTCGGGGGCAGTCCCGCGCGTCGTCGCGTCGCCGGCCGCGCTTGCCTTCATCGCCGAATTGAAGGCGGAATATGGCGCGCTCCTGTTCCACCAGTCGGGGGGATGTTGCGACGGCTCCTCGCCGATGTGTTATCCGGCGGACGGGTTTCGTATCGGCGGGAGTGACATCCTGCTCGGCATGGTGGATGATGTGCCGGTCTATATCGGGGAGGCGCAGGCAGCCGCCTGGGCGCATACCCAGCTTATCCTTGACGTGGTGCCGGGGCGCGGAGGGATGTTCAGCCTGGATAATGGCCGCGAAAAACGGTTCCTCACGCGGGGACGGGTTTTCACGCCGGCGGAAATGGCGGCTCTGGCCGCACAACTGGTCGCGGCGGAGGCCGACAGCCGGGACGAAACCCGATGAGCACAGACATGCCCCATGACGATAATCATGAGATCGGCGCTATGGAGCCGCGCTACACCGCCGCCTGGCGCAGGAGCCTTGAAGATGCCGAGGCGTTCTGGACGGACGCCGCCGAAGCCGTCGACTGGGCCGTACCGCCGCGCCGCGCCTTCGATCCTGAGGAGGGCTGGTTTCCGGGCGGCGTCCTGAATACATGCCATAACTGCCTCGATCGCCATGTGCTGCAGGGGCGGGGTAGCCAGACGGCCCTCGTCTATGAAAGCGCGGTCACCGGGACTTCGATGCACTGGACCTTCGAAGAGGCGCTTCACGAAGTCCAGCGCGTGGCCGCGATGCTGCTGCGCCTCGGCGTCACGCGCGGCGATCGCGTGGTCATCTACATGCCGATGGTGCCGGAGGCGATTTTCGCGATGCTGGCCTGTGCGCGAATCGGGGCGATCCATTCGGTCGTGTTCGGCGGCTTCGCGGCGCACGAACTGGCAAAACGCATCGACGACGCGTGCCCGACGCTGTTGATAACCGCGAGCTGCGGGATCGAGGGCAGTCGCGTCATTGCCTATAAGCCGATCGTTGACGAAGCCGTGGCTGCCGCCACGCACCAGGTCGATCGAGTCCTGCTGCTCCAGCGCGACCGGCTTGCCGCAGAACTGAAACCGGAACGCGACCGCGACTGGGCGGCGCTGCGAGAAGCAAGCGCCGGCGACCCATTGCCGCCCTGCGCCATGCTCGACTCAGGCGACCCGCTCTATATCCTCTACACCTCAGGCACGACCGGAACGCCCAAGGGCGTGGTGCGCGACAATGGCGGTCATGCGGTCGCGCTCGCCTGGTCGATGGCGAACATCTATGGGATCGGCGCGGGCGACGTGTTCTGGGCCGCTTCGGACGTCGGCTGGGTGGTGGGCCACAGCTACATCGTCTATGCGCCGCTCCTCGTCGGGGCGACCACGATCCTTTATGAGGGCAAGCCGGTGGGAACGCCCGACGCCGGGGTCTTCTGGCGAACGATCGTGGCGAACGGGGTGAAGACCTTCTTCACGGCGCCGACGGCGATCCGCGCGATCCGCAAGGAAGATCCGCAGGCGCGGCTGCTCGGCGAGATCGGCACGGGTGAACTGACCGCCATCTTCCTGGCCGGCGAGCGGGCGGATCCCGACACGGTGACCTGGCTGGAGCGGCATAGCGGCCTGCCGGTCGTCGATCACTGGTGGCAGACCGAGCTGGGATGGCCGGCGATCGCGCCATGCCTGTCCCTGGGTGATGACCGGCGTCGACTCGGCAGCGCCGGGCCGCCCGTCCCGGGCTATGCCATCCAGGTGGTGGACGAGGACGGGGTCGAATGCCCGGCCGGCAGCAGCGGCGCGATCGTCGTTCGCCAGCCGCTCCCGCCCGGCGCGTTTCGCGGCCTGTGGAACAATCCCGTGGGCTTTGCGAAGAGTTTCCAGCGTTTCCCCGGCTATTATGAGACCGGAGATTACGGCCATATGGACGAGGACGGCTTTGTCTTCGTCATGGGCCGTACCGACGACATCATCAACGTCGCCGGCCACCGCCTTTCAACCGGGCAGATGGAACAGATCGTGGCGGCGGTCGACGGTGTGGTCGAATGCGCGGTCATCGGCGCGGATGATCCGATCAAGGGAATGGTGCCGCTGGGCTTTGTCGTCGCGCGGAAAGCGTTCGACGCGGACCAGTTGCCCGCGGAGGTCATATCGGCCGTGCGGCGCGAGCTTGGGGCGATCGCCACCTTGCGCGAAGTGCATGTCGTTCCGGAGCTGCCGAAAACGCGATCCGGGAAGATCCTGCGAAACCTCCTTCGCAAAATTGCCAATGGTCAGGATTGGACCGTGCCGCCGACCATTGAAAATGAAGCGACGCCCTATATGATCGCGCAGCTTCTTCAACCTACCGGGCGGGCCGATGGTTGAAGCCATCATATCCTGTCGAAGGCGTAGGCCGGCGCATCGCGTCCATGGCTTCCGCCTGCTGGCGCTGCAAGCCTGATGCGGTGGCACTCAGGGCGTAGCACTGACAGGCGACACATATGAATATGCGTTAGGGATTGGATACCGGGCACCTGCGTCATGAACGCAAGCACAGGGCTAACGGGGAGCACATAAAATGGGGTGTTTTCGAAGCAAATATGGCGCCATGTCGATTGGCGTGGCGTTGACGGCAGTAGCGGTGGCCACGGCGGCCCATGCACAGGAGCCGGAGAAACCGTCCGCGAATGACGCGCGGGATATGGGACAGGCCGAGATCGTGGTGACGGCTACCCGCCGATCCGAGACGTTGTCGAAGGTTCCAATCAGCGTCAGCGCATTTTCGCAGCAGGAGCTGCAGGCCAGGGGCGCGCGGGAGTTTTCGGACGTGGTGCGGCTGACGCCGGGCCTGTCGCTGCAGAAATCCCCGATCGGCGGCAATCAGGTTTCCATACGCGGAATCGCCTCCAGCGCCGGTGCTTCCACCACAGGCATCTATATCGACGATACGCCCATACAGGCGCGCAATCTGGGCTATGCTCCCAGTTCGAGCTTTCCGAGCCTGTTCGACATCGAGCGCGTCGAGGTTCTTCGCGGCCCGCAGGGAACGCTGTTCGGCGCGGGTTCGGAAGGCGGCACCGTCCGCTTCATCCAGACCGAACCCAGCATGAAGGACTTTTCCTATCGCGGCCGCGCCGAAATCGCGACCACGCGAAACGGGGCGCCGACCTATGAAGCGGCTGCGGCCGTCGGCGGCCCGATCGTCGAGGACAAGATAGGTTTCCGCGTCAGCGCCTATTATCGCCGTAATGGCGGCTGGGTCGACGACGTAAATGGAACCTACACGGTCGTGGATCCCACGGCCGCATCCTATGGCGACTCGTTAAACTTCACCAAGACGTCGACGATCCACAAGAACGCCAATTCCGACACGGCGCTTCTGTTGCGCGGCGCGCTGGTCTTCGCGCTCAGCGACGCCATCACGGTGACACCCTCGCTGACCTATCAGAAGCTGCACAACAATGACGGCATCGGCCAATTCTGGCTGGCCGCATCCAACCCCGGCAAGGCGCAATATGCCCGTTACCTCTACCAGGCAGGCGATCCGGCGACCGATCCGACGCTGACGGCCCTGTCCGGCACCGACCGGGAGGCGGGAGGCGATCGCTTCTACCTGCCGGCGTTGCGGATCAACTGGGACCTCGGCTTTGCCTCCATTACCTCCAACACCTCCTATTACGACCGGCTGCAGGGCCAGCGGGCCGATTATACGAGATATTATTATCGCTATCTGACGCAACAGCTTGTCCCGCCGCCGGGAGCGAGGGCCAATTCCGATTTCACCAACAAGCAGAAGAATTTCGTGCAGGAAATCCGGTTGCAGTCGGCGGAATCGGAATCGCCCCTGCAATGGGTGGTCGGCGCCTTCTACTCGCGTAACATCCAAACGGACCGGCAACCCATTTCCGAAAATTTCACCGCCAATCTTCCGGTAATCTCCTTTGGCGGCGTCCCTTACGGCTTCACCGATGGCGAGCCGTTCGGTCCGGGATCGACTGCGTTCCTCAACACTTTTGGTGCGCCCCTCCTTCCCGGATCCGTCAGCTATGACGAGAACAGGCGGCTTGTCGAAACCCAGATCGCCGGTTTCGCCCAGGCCGATCTCCGACTGTCAAGCAAGCTGAAGCTGACGGCAGGCGTCCGGGTCGCGCGCAACAAGTTTGAACAGAATGTCGACCTGCTGGGTCCGGAAAGCAACATCAACGCGCCTTATGGAACGCCATGCGAGGTCTATGTGGGCCCCGGTGGAACCTGTACCGTGGGTCAGGGGCCGCTGACGCCGGTTTACCCCAGTGCGCGATCGAAGAAGCTCGAAACCTCCGTCACGCCCAAGTTCGGGCTGACCTATGAACCGGATTCGCGCAATCTTTTCTACGGTACGGCAGCCAAGGGCTTCCGCCCTGGCGGATCGGGGCCGATCATACCGCCCAATGTGTGCGATGCCGACCTCAATCAGCTCGGCTATACCTCGACGCCAACCACCTATAATTCGGACTCGGTGTGGAGCTACGAGATCGGCAGCAAGAACCGCTTCCTGAACGGCCGTGTCTCGATCGCGGCGAGCGGCTACATCATCAAGTGGAAGAACATCCAGACCGATATAGCGCTGCCGACCTGCGGCTACAGCTTCGTGGACAACGCCGGCAACGCGACCGCCAAGGGCTTCGACCTGTCGCTGGAAGTCTCACCCGTCCGCGGGCTGATCCTCACAGGCGCGGCCGGCTATACCAAGGCGACGTTCGACGACCCGGTGGCACGTGGCGCCAATGTCATATTTCCGCGCGGATCGGGGGTTCCCGGGGCAAGCGCGCCCTGGAACACGTCCTTGTCGGGGGTGTATAACATGCCGCCCGTCGGCAACGTGAATTTCTACACGCGCGTTGATTTTACCTACACGTCGCGTGAACGGCGCGCCGGGCAGACCCAGCCAGGGGCGTTCGGCTACAATCCGCTGCTGCGCCAGGTGTCGGCTTATTCGACTCTGAACGCGCGCCTGGGGGCTACCTTTGGCCGGTATGATCTGTCGGTCTTCATGACGAACATCACCGATGCACATCCGCTTCTGCTTCTCGGCCCGGCATCGCGGCCGATCCAGAACGATCCTGCCTGGGTTTCAACGACGCTCAGGCCACGCACCATGGGCCTGACCCTGTCGATAAAGGAATGAGGCGCATGCCGGTTTCGGGACAAGGGCGCGATGGCCCAGGCGCCTTTCTTCCCGCCGTCGCGGCCGGGCGAGAGGGATCTCGGTGAACGATCATCTCAAGGACAATTCCGTCTCCTTCATCGGGTCGATGATGATGGGCGTCGCGGGCAGTGCGCCCGCATCGTCCATAGCAATGGGCACCGCGGCGCTGATCGGCGCCGCCGGGGTCTTCGCGCCGGTTTCCCTCCTCATCTTCGCCGTTCCGATGCTCGGCATAGCGAAGGCCTATCAGGCGCTGGGAGAACGCGATGCGAATGCGGGCGCCTCCTATCAATGGACGTCAGCGATCTTCGGCAAGTTCCTGGGATTCTTCTCTGGCTGGTCGCTGCTCATAGCGACGCTGCTGTTCGTGGTCAGCGGCACGGTGCCGATCGCAACCGCCACGCTCAACATCATAGCCCCCAGCCAGGTGGGACACGTCGTCACCACGTCGATCGTCGCCAGCCTCTGGTTCGCGGCGGTATCCGCGATAGTCGTCGCCGGTATCACGGTGACCAGCCGGGCGCAGACGATGATCACCCTGGCGCAACTGCTGATCCTCGTCGTCATTCTCGGCGCGGCGCTGATGCATATCCATGAGGTCGGGAGCGTCGAGGCGTTCGGAAAACGATGGTTTGGCAGCGGCCTGACCCTGGATGGCTTTGCGGCTACGGCCCTGATCGCGGTCTATTTCTACTGGGGCTGGGACGTCACCTCCAACCTGGGCGAGGAAACGGTCGGCGGCGGCCGCAAGGCCGGCCTGGGCGGCCTCCTCAGCATTCTGATCACCATCCTGCTCTACACCAGCTTCGCCGCCGTGGCGTTGATGATGTTCCCGGTTCAGGACGCGGCCAATCTCACGGACAATCTGATATTCAATATCGCGTACCGAGCCGGGCTTTCCTATGCAGGCGGATTGCTGGCGTCGGCCGCGGTCATATTGTCGAGCATCGCGGCGATCGAGGCGACCATGCTGATGTTCTCGCGGACGCTGTTCGCGATGGGACGCGATGGATCGATGCCCCGCATCTTCGGAACGGTGGATGACCGTACCTTATCGCCATCGCACGCCATATACGCCATGATCGTCCTGGGCCTGATCCTGATATGGACATCAGCCCTGATGCCGAGCGTACAATTGCTGTTGTTCGCGTCAGTGCGGGCTCTGGGCTTTCAGGTGGATTATTATTTCGGGCTTGCGGGTCTTGGCGCGGCCTGGGTCTTCAGGGATAGCTACAAGGTCTCGATCGGCAAGTGGCTGACCCTGTGCCTGTTCCCTGCCGCAAGCAGCGTGGCGTTGATCGGCCTGGGGCTCTATGCGGTGACGACCTTCGACCTGTGGACCAATGTGATCGGAATAGGCAGCTTCGCACTGGGGCTGGTTTTTGTCTGGCTCTGTTACAGACCGGGCGCCGCCACTATGGAATTGAGCGTTTAGGGGGCAGGCGGGATGGAAGGGGGCGATCCGGGTCGGCCCCTTCCATCCCGCCCGGATCCTGGTTCCACCCCTTGTCCTCATTCGCGCAGCCGCGGCTTCCTGCCCGTCGGGCATTCACAGCAGCTTGAAATAATGGATCCGGTTCGCTCCAGGCGTCTTTTCCGCCACACCCACGAAAACATGCCGCGCGAGCCAGTCATGTGGTCCCGCCGGCACATCGAACTTCGGCGTGACGCGCATATAGTATGAATCGGGATCGACAGGCTCATTCCGTGCCATGCGCTCCCCGATCTCCGGGGTCGATGCCCAACGATAGCCGGAATTCTGCATGTAGATCAGCGTGCCATCGTCCAGTTCCAGAAGGTAACGGGCATCGAAATCGATCACGCCGTCCGGACGCACAAGCGGCCAGTCACCACCGCTCATCGGCACCACGCGACCATTGAGCGCAGGCCCTTCGATGCTGCCCTGCGCCGCATAGACGGCACCGCGTGTAGCGCCCATGGTTGATGGGCTGACCCAGCGGACCGGCGTCAGCGTCAATGCGATGCTGAACGCATATTCGAAACGCGGCGCGAATCGTTCGATGGTGGCGGGTTCAATCATGGGGCCTCCGTTGAGAGGGTGGGAACGAGGGTAACCAAGGCAGCTATCCGGCGCCCTGCTTTCGTCGAAGATGTCGAGATAATCAGAAGAGCCATGATTACTCGACAAGAATATATGGAGGAGATTCTGTGAGCGAAGGTTTTCTTACGGCCCGATATTGGCCATTTTCAGCGGAAAATCCAGATGATATTATTGACGCGTCAACAAAATGATGATGACTTGCGCCCGTGACCGTGCCCGGGTGGTTCCATAAACCGCTGCAAGCGGCCGGCTTGCCATTCTTGGGGGTTTGGATGACGTCTTTTCTTCAAATGGGATCGGCGCGCGGCGGGCTGGCTTCTCCAGCAGGCGCCCGGTCGGCCGTCGGCCTTTGGGCCGGCGGGACGATGGCATCGGCGCTGGCGCTGTTTCTTGCCGGGACCGGCCCGGCATCGGCCCAGGCGGCCCCATCTCCCCCGGCGACCGCGTGTGACAGGCTGAAGCAAATGGCCGACGGCGACCTGCATGTGCTGGAGGCGCGAGAGGTTGCTGCCGGTCCGGCGGCGGCATTCTACGGTGAGGATCAGGGACGGAAAATGCCGGCGCATTGCCTGATCCGCGCCTCCTTTGGCGATCGCCGGGGCGTCGACGGCCGAACCTATGCGATCCGGTTCGAATTGCGCATGCCGGCGGCTTGGAATGGCCGTTTCCTGTTCGAGGGCGGCGGCAACATGGATGGCGTCGACTGGCCGGCCTATGGATCGCTGTTCAGCCGCCTGTCGCCAACGGCGCTTGAACGCGGCTTTGCCGTGGTGCGGACCAATGGCGGGCATATCAGCCCCGGCAATGAATCGACCGATGGCAGCTGGGCGATCGATCAGCAGGCGCGGATCGACTATGGCTATGTGGCGCTCGACAAGGTCGCGATCGCAGCAAAGCGCATCGTTGCCGCGCATTACGGCAAGCCTGCCGCCAAATCCTATTTCATCGGCTGTTCCAATGGCGGACGGCAGGCGATGCTGGTGACGCAGCGCTTCCCCGACTATTTCGACGGCGTGGTGGCAGGTAATGCCGCGTTCAATCTGACGCGCATCGCGCCGCGCCTGTCATGGACCACCGCTCAGCTCAGCCGCATCTCCAGGCCCGGCGTGGGCGCATTCACCAAGGCGGACTTGAAACTGGTGGCCGATGGTGCGGTGAAGCGCTGCGACGCGCTGGATGGTCTTGCCGACGGGCTGATCCAGGACATTGCGGCCTGCAAGTTCGACCCGGCGGTGCTGCAATGCAAGGGCCCGAAAACCGCCACCTGCCTTTCCAGGGCTCAGGTCGATACGCTGAAGCGGATCGTCACCGGACCAGTAGATGCCCATGGCAAGCCCTATTACAAGCCGCTGCCCTATGATTCGACGCCCGCCTTCTGGGCGGGTGCCGCGGCGGCCGACACCAGGGCGCCGTCACTGTTCATGGACACGATGCGCTATTTCGCGTTGACCCCGCCCAATCCCGGACTCGATGCACTCGACATACGCTTTCCGGATGTTTTCGCCAGCCTGGTCAGCACGGCCGGGGTCATCGACGCGGAGGGAAGCTTTCTCAACAGCTTCGCGTCGAGATCGAAGCTGATCATCTATCATGGGACCAGCGATTACAGCCTGTCGGCCTTCGAAATCACCTCATGGTACGACCGCCTGGCGCATGATACCGGCGGCAAGACCCAGGATTGGGCGCGCCTGTTCCTGGTGCCGGGGATGATGCACTGCGAAGGCGGGCGGGCGACGGACGATTTCGATCCGCTGACCGCCATCCAGGCATGGGTCGAGCAGGGAATCGCGCCGGACCGGATCGTCGCCACCGGCAAGACGCTGTCGGGGGTCAGCCGCCCGCTCTGCCCCTGGCCCAAGGTGGCGCGCTATCGTGGCGGCGACCCTGCGCGGGCGGAGAGCTTCGATTGCGATTGAGCCCGCAGCACCATTTCGGTCGCCGCATGGCGGCGTCCTGTGGGGGCAACATGGTCGATCTCGAGGCGGGCAAGCCATTCATCGGCTATCGTCTTGAAGGTCTCTTCCGATGTGGATTTCGCCTCGCGAACCTTGGCCTTTCAAACTTCAATCGGGTCTTGACCATCTGCCAGCGCTTCCGCGCTGCGGTTCTCCTCTCGCGAGCCTTTGCGAGAGACACTTTCGGGTAGGTGCCGAGGGAAAGCGTTTTCTGCTGACCGAGAAACCGATAGTTCGTTCGCCACAGGCGACCGCCAGTCGGCGCAGCCAAGAGATAGTCCGAAGCCATCGGCCAATTGGAGTCGGATGACATCAGATTGATCCACGAGATGTGAAAGGGCACGGCCATCGAAGCCAAGCTTGAGCTAATCCAGTTCCGCCATGGAGCAGACCCAGGACTTGCCGGCGATGGCAGGCTGGTGGCGGTCTATGAATGGCCTGTCGAACGCCGCATTATGCGCGCCGATTATGTCGGCGGACGAAAGGATCTCGACGGCCGCCGCCTCGTCTATGACTTGGCCAGCAAGGTCGTCCGCCGTAAGTTCGGTCAATTTGGTGATCCTGGATCGAGCGCGATGCCAGGATCCTCGCGCCGGACCGTGGCACGCCAACCTGGATCACGCGGCCCAGATCGTTGAACCGGAAGCGCTGGACCGGCAGCTCGATGATCCTGTCGGTTTCGCGATCGAGGCCGGTCGTTTCTACGTCAACCGCAATGCCATCCTGCTGGGTGCCCATGGATCAGCCTCATGAAACGCCGTGACAGGCATAACCGGCGTAGAACCCGATAATCGGGATGGCCTTTGAGCGCATCAACTGCGCGCTCATGGCGATCGACGGTGCCGAAAGTCATGCTGCGAACGGTCCCACCATCATTCTTCCACCACCCGGAACACTGCTCCGCTCCCTGCATCCCTGACCAGATCGACCCGCTTGCCGTCCCAATGATAGTCGAGATGTCTTCCCTGGACGGGGCTGGAGGCAACGTCGGGATAGAAGAGCCCGACACATTCTCCCCCGTGCTGGCGCACGCTGGGATAGGCTATGCCCTCTGACCCGGCCTTCCGCAGGACAGCCCCAAGCTGCTGGGCCGCTGCATAGTTATCCGGGTCAAGGCACGCGGCGAACGGGGTCTGGCGGCTGCGCAAATCGTGCAGGTCAGCGCGAACCGTCAGGCTGATTTCTCGGAACTGGGAGGTCCAGCCGGGAGCTTCAGCGGTTCGTGCCATGAACCGGGCGTGGTGATGGATGGTCTCGAACAGGGCTGTTTCATAGCTGGCGGCGACGTAGAGAACGCCATAGCTTCCGTCAGAAAATCGGCTTGGGCGGTCGAGGCTGACATGGGTGAAGGAGGCCATCAGATAGGAAGCGCCATGGCCGCCCACCCGTCGTTGGGGAGGTACAAGGTCGAGATTCCCGATGGCCGCCATGATGCGCGGATTGGTCTTCTGTTCGGCCGAAAGGAGGAGCGGCCAGTCCGCTGGATCCGCGATATCCTCGAACAGGTCGATGGGCGGGTAGACGCTACGGATGATCCGGACCGCACCGTCCCATTCCACCCTGCAAACCGGCAGGTCGTCAGCCAGGGTCACCAGCCGCCACGTTCCGCATCGAGATAGCGTCGCACGCGCATCAGGTCCGTCAATTCCCCGCCCAGCATGACCTCAAGGGCGCTTGCACCCCGAAAGGCAGCATTGCTCGCCTTCACCCAATCATAGCCCCGCTGCGGTTCCTGGAAGATCACGCGAAGAGCCTTGTGGATACCCATGAGATTGGAAAGGCGCGCAAGCCCATCGCGAGACATTCGCCCGGGCCCTTCGGCCTTCCAACGCCGATATGTCCGCACGGGCATGTCGGTCAGGGTTGCAGCCTGCTCGTCCGTCGCTCCCCATTTTCCAAACAGGGTGACAGCCGCCCGAAACATCGCAGCGCCCTCTGCCTGGGTAACGGGACTATTCTGGAACGGCACTGGAGCCGTATCCACCTGCTGCAACATAGACATATCACATCTCCATATGGCATCATTTAAGAATTATGCAGCCATTTGGCAATGGTAGATATTATGCAGCGTTATTGCCGTGACGGTGAGCGCGATGATGGTATCTCCATGATGGTATTTTTCGGAATACCATCAAAATTCCATCACCGAGGGGTGGCTGCCAGTGTACCCCGGAGGACGTGCGGGGACGATGGGCTACTCAAAAACCCACGTTTTCCGCCGTTTTCTGGACGGCTCTGGATGAGGTGAAAAGAACAAATAACGATCAAGGGAAACCGGCGAACGGCACATTTCAAGCTGTCGGTCCGCAACGACCGCCAAATCTCGACACGGCCCATGTGCTGCCGAATATCCTGTGGAACACGGCGTCGTAGATAGAACTGACCGCCCCGAAACACATGCCTGAAGGCAATTTGTGTAGCAGCTTTGCGTAGCAGTTCTTGGAACCGACAGCCCTTGATTTCCAAGGGTTTCCAGCACCTTCCCCTACTCGACTGTGTAGCAGAACTGTGGGGGAGCGAGGGCTAGAAGACCGTCTTTGTGACGATTTTCCAACAATTTCAGGATGTTGAGAACAAATGGTGCCCGGGGACGGAGTCGAACCGCCGACACTGCGATTTTCAGTCTGGCACGTGGGCTTACCCTAACGTTCCCGAACATCCATTATATTACTCATTTTCAATGATTTATACCGTATTTTCTTAGCTGAGATTTCCCGCCAATCCCCGGAATTTCACTTAAAATCCCGGCACGATTACACCAAAATTACACACGCTTTATGCTGCCAAAGGGCAGCAACCATCCTTTCGTCCCCTGCTAAGGGGAAGGAAGCGGTCGGCCAGTCTATAGTGGTTAAGATGCGGACTGCTTTGCCGTAGGAGAAAATTTTTCGCGATCTGCTTCAAAGCGCTCACGCTCAGACAAATACGCATCGTCGTCCGATAGCAGCTTCTTATAATATAAAACCAAAAAATCTATCTGAACCATAAGCATTATGAATATGATTATCACAAATATAAGCATAATGAACCAAATATAATCAAATATTAATGAAAAAAACTGTCCTGCCACGTTTGTAGATACGGTAGTTGGAAAATCAAAATTTATTCTGAAATCACCTTCTGATGAATATGTTTTCATATTAACATCAGTTAAATTTGGAGATATTGTTGACCATTGAAATATAGTCACCCTATCACCCGGTTTCATATCAGGAAGCTTTATATCATTCGCAGATTTAACGAAGTAGGATTGATCTTTATTTTCAGGCATGACCAGTAAATCTGGCGCACTTAATGAAGTGTAGTTAATCCTTATCGCTGTAATTTCCTTCTTACTGCGATTTGTAATGGTTAGCTTTCCTGCTTCATACCATTGGCCATCAAAATTCTGATCACTGAGAGAACCCACGAATGATTTAACCGCAGCGCCCACGGCGTTGCCTTTATCATACGCTAAGCGTGTCTCATCAGTTCGCAGCCTCGGCTTCTCAATCCAAGGACCGGCCTCAAATCGAGCCGTCAGACGATCCCGATTAAAATAATCCAGTAACGGCGCTTGGAATGCCGCCGCCAGCACAAGGGCGATCAACGACCCCACCAGTGCGTTAGTAATTGCTTTGAGCCAACCCATCCGAATTTCACCCCCCGGCAGAGGCGTCGATGTAATTTGTTATTGTTTTACATTCCAGCCCTTAGCGCCTTCAATGTATCCATGACGATCCTATTCGATACACTTTGTCAGCCTGTATCGTAAAATACCTATTGAACTATATCGATACCTTCCGTTATACGATGCACATATTCGATACAGAAAGTGACGATATGAGCCGCACCTTTGCCTATTGCCGGGTTTCGACCAGCGACCAGACAACCGATAACCAGATTCAGGAAATTGCTTCGGCAGGCTTTACGGTCGATCCCAAGCGGGTTGTTACAGAGACGGTTTCCGGTTCGGTCGCTGCCATGGAGCGCAAGGGCTTCGCCAAGCTGGTTGATCGTCTTGAAGCGGGCGACATTCTTATTGTTACAAAATTAGATCGCCTTGGAAGAAATGCCATGGACCTTCGCGCAACGGTCGAACGGTTGGCAGCGGAAGGGATAAAGGTTCATTGCCTTGCTCTTGGCGGCGTCGATTTGACCAGTGCGGCGGGCAAGATGACCATGGCGGTCATTGCCGCTGTAGCTGAGTTTGAACGCGACCTACTGATAGAACGAACGCAAGCCGGGCTTGCTAGGGCAAAGGCGTCTGGCAAGGCTCTAGGACGCCCACAGGCCCTTACAGACGATCAGCAGCGCGCTATTATAGAAAAGCGGAAACAGGGTGTTTCCTTTGGCGCTTTGGCAAAGGAGTATGCCGTCAGCCGTGCCGCCATCCAAAGGGTGGAAAAGCGAACAGCATAAGCTCACCATGTTCGGAAGGGGGTAGCATGGCAGACATTCGACCATTTCGCCGCGAACGGCGCTTGAAGTCGCTGGATGAATGCGAAGGCCCGCGCTTGCGGTTCGACCCGGTAACGACGCCACCCACTAGCATGTTCATACTTATCCCCGCAGGGATGCTGATAGGTGTCTTATTGGGCTATCTATTATTCTTATGACGGCGGGCGCTGATAGCTGCCCATCTACAAACGACCATTATTTGTCATTCAGCGGCAGCAGCACCACCTCACCTGGAAGCTGACATTAGCCTTCAAGCAGTTCCAAGACCGTTCCGTGTCCAATCAGCTTTTGCGGGCCTTCGAATATCTCCCACTGCGTCCCTGCTATTAGCATGGGCAAACCATCGGGAAGAAAGGCGACGATACGATTTGCACACTCACCTGGCGCAATGACTTCGTCGGGAGCCTGCTCGACTTCTCCAACCACGAAGTCATCGGAGCCGAACCGATGATTGGGACGAAAGCAACCACGTAGAGGGTGGCCAGCGCCTCCCCTCTCCGTCGGGATCAACTCAATGGAAGCTCGAACTTTCATGCCCATACCTTAGCCGATTATTGGCCTCTGCTGCCAGTTCAGAACGACCAGAAATTGCCGATCCTGTGATCAGTTGCCCTACTCGCAAGCGGACGTTGCGGCGCGGTCTGTTTTCCAGCTAAATGGGTTCGCCAGCGTGACGGAATTGGTAGACGTATCGCTACAGCGATCCTCACCGCTAGGTGAAGGTGCGGGTTCGATCCCCTGCCGCTGGCATCAATCGACCAGAAATCGCCGTCCGCAGACAGTTTTTGCTTTCCCGACATCCGTCGTTACCTCAAAACTGTGGACACCTTTGGGTCTACAGAATGGCGACGGTGTGGGATGACGATATTCATTTTGTTATTAGCAGCGTCTGCGTCGCCGCTGCCGCCAACTAACTCTCTGACCGAATATAAAAAGTGCTTAATAGGTAGCCGACAGGATGAGCCTCCACCTGGATCGCCGGTTGAAGCTATGGCAGCCGCGATAGTGAGGTGCGGGGCAAAGCGTGAAGCTGCAATTACACTTTTACATGCGGATGCACCAAAGGACGAAGAAGCGCGAAACAGGGCAGAATTAGAGCTTATCCAACAGGAAATGAGTTTGATCTGGACGCAGGCCCGGCATCGTTTGCCGATATCAGTTCATAGCGACAGATGGGGTTCTAACGGGCCCTGCCTATGAGGTCCGCTTTCAACGAATACCGACCAAAAGCCGACAGTCCGAAAACCACCCCTCTTTGCCATTCACATATGGGCGGCGATGACATCAGCAGCAGATAGATTGACCCCGGCGGGGCTTTGGGAACCAGATGCCGGGGTCATCCTGCCCCCCGTGGACAGGAGCGTCATCAATAACGCTTCCAGATTATCTACACCATGGGCTTTTGATTAAAAATCAGCAACTTGCTTCCGAACAAAGGTCAATAAACCGACCCTGCGCATCTAGAATGTCCCTGTAAGCCTCTCAGAAGCCCGTCAGGCATCGAAATGAACCTTTAGGCTATTACCCTACCTCTCGCAAATCAAAGGGCCTTCATGGGCTTTAAAATCACTAATAATTAAGTATTCGTTACCAAACATAAAATAAACCCAATAACTACTAAAAGGTAGTTGTAAGATTAATGCATCAGGTTCTCTAAATCTGGGAATAAAGGCATTGGCGTTGGATCAGGTAGTTCCACCATTGTTGCATTATATGCGGACACCGTAGCCCATTCCACCTTCCAGTTTATTACTGCTGCACCGTTATCAAACTGGATGATGCCTGCTCCATCACGCGCCACATCAAACTTGCACCGCAGATTGTCATCATAGCTGCCCACCAGAAGCGTTCCGTCGCTGAGGCCCACAAGGAACCTGTCGTCATCTTCATAGGGCACTGACAAAACCGTCTCTATGTCGCCGCTGATCCGAACGCGAACCGTTTCCGGGATTGGCTCTATCCTGACCGCCATGAGAATCGCCTTTCCTACATAAGAACAAAAAGAGAACATATGCCGCAGGAAAGGAGTCGGCAATGGTCAATATCGATGGTTCATTTTTGATGGGCGTGGCGGCGATCATTACCAGCCTAGCGTAAGCGTCCGGTTTCCATGCAGAGAAAGCTCCAGAGGTGATAGGGCCTTTGAAGGCATTGGAGAAATGCCATAGGGTGGCTTGCCATCGCGAGCGGAGCACCAATGAAGATCGACAGCCTTGTAGTGAGTGTTCCCGAGCGACCGATGCTTGGCCATGCTGGGGGTTCGATTAGCTTCCTGCCATCGAGCCTCTCAATTTGGAGGTTGGAACACGAAAGCCGAGTCTCGAACCAAGGCGCTCATCTGCAGCTTATTTTACCTGCGGCGCTATTGCTGAATTGTTTTGGCCGGCGTGTGTCGGCGTTCAACTTCGAAGGATCCTACCTCGGCGAATTAACGGAGCGCCACGGCTTGGCAGATTATGAATACGGCGGATTTATGCAGCACGCCATCACTGGCATTCAAATGCGCTCTCACGTTGATGTTGATGAGGGGATTTTTCAGCTCGTACTGGCAGGAGCGTTATCTCCAATGCAGCAAAGCATCGATGCTTGGGAAATGCCGAAGCCGCTTACTGAATTCGCGGTGGAAGTGGCTTTCCCTATTGCAGAGGCCGGATTGGTTTTCCACGGTAAGGATGTTGAGATGCAAAGCGCCGTGCAAAAGCGCCTCGATCGTTTCGTTACCGTGTAATTTGTATTCTATGCTTGTTGCTCAAGCGAAACCCAGTTCCACGGCACCAGTTCATCGATCTGGTTGATGGGATGGCCCTTACCGATGCGATCGAGCACATCGGCAAGCCACTCGTGCGGGTTGATGCGGTTGAGTTTTGCCGTTTCAAGCAACGAATACATAGCGGCAGCGCGCTCGCCACCGCAATCGGCACCGGCAAAAAGCCAGTTCTTGCGGCCCAGACATATTCCCCGCAGGGCATTCTCCGCCGGATTGTTGTCGATCTCCAGCCTGCCGTCCTCGGTGTAGGTCAGCAGTTGGGGCTTGAGCTTCACGGCATAACGCAGCGCCTCTGCCAGCGGTGAGCGGGCAGATGCCCTGGACAGCACATCATCGGCCCAGATGAAGAACTCCAGTGCCTTGGCTTTCGATGCCATGCGCGCCTGCCACCGTTCCTCCGCCGACACATCGGCGATCTGGCGCTCGACCCCGGTGATGATCTCGCCCCTGTTCAACGCACTCTCCTTACGCAGTGCGAATGGACACTGCGTAAGGCGCGCTCATCGCGATCGCGCATCAACCTGACAACACGACCAAGCCCGGACGCCTACCAACATCGATGGTTCGTTCCTGATGGGACTGGCGGCGGTCGTCACCAGCCTAGCCGCGCTGGTAAAGGCGGTAAGAGTTTGGAAGCAGTAGAAGAACAAATAGGGATTTACGGCAACAGCCTGTTTTGCCATGAGGACGTTGCCGTATGGTGAGTCCCATGCGGTGAGGCTTAGAATCCTCTTGTTGCTAGGTCCGGTCGAGTTTCTTGGCCGGGCGGCTGCGTGCTGTCCAAGGCGTGCCTAAAAGCGCAGCGCCTTGTCCTAGCACAGGGATTCTAACGCCCGGCTTCGGTCGGGCAGCGCCTCCAACTTCGAACGGGGGCGATATCTTGAACGCAGATGAAATTACCTGTCCCGAATGCGCGGAAACGATCAAAGCTGCCGCCAAGGTTTGTAAGCATTGCGGTCATCGCCTTGCAAACGCGGTAGAACCGGATTCAGGGGCTGAGCCCTCACCTTTGAACAAATCTCGGCTCGGAGCCCTCGCAGCGTTCGGCGGTATCGCTGGTATCTTCATCGCCGCCCTTGTCGCACACAACGCACAGGGTGGACCCTCATCAGCATTTACATCAGCAGAGCGCCCGGAAGCTATCGAGAATGCTTCTGATGCGGCGGTAGCAGAGGCCATCGCCAACGCACAAAGACAGGCGGATGCTCAATTTGCAGCCGAAGAAGAGGTCACTGCCAAGAAGACTAATGGCGGCATGGACAACATCGACCTTAGAATCGCCGCCGAAGCCAATTTGAAGGCGCTGCTCAAGGATGCAGACGCGGCGAAGCTCCGTAACATATTTTTAGCACGGATAGAGGGCGGCAACCTTTTGCTATGCGGGCAGGTGAACTCCAAAAATGCGTTCGGAGCCTATACGGGATTCAAGCGATTCATCGCCTCGCCTAATTCTGATGCTCCTACGCTGGTCGAAGGTGAAGGCTCAGGGCTAAGCAGAAGCCAGTTCCAGCAGGCTTATTCCTCCGTTTGTACAAACCCGGTTCAACGGTTTTAAGGGGCGGCAATGATCCTAACAGCTATCGCGCTCATGCTGGCGTCGCAGGAAACCCGCACGCCCACCATTTCCATCCCGGCGGACGGTCAAAAGCATAAAATAGTCTACAAGGGCGACACGTTCAAAATTACGTGGACCGGCAACCAGATCATTGTTGATCGCATGGAGAAGCTACTCCGCAATAATATCACTCCTGCCATCAGGCTCCTGATGAAGGAGGTAGCGCGGGAAGCAACTGGTTGTGACCTCAAGGACGAATATTACGCCTTCTACAACTTCCAGTTAGAAGCAACGTTGGTCTGTCCGAATGATAAGGGGGCAGGCGCATGAGGAAATCAGGCACCATCGCCATTGTCCTCGCGCTATCGGCATGTTCGGACTCCACCCCTCAGTCCAGCCCCCAAGAGGCAAGACCATCAGCAGCAGACCTTGCAAAAGCTGATGCCGATATGGGGGTTGTGCCTAGCAAGGCGGAACCTACGAAGCCCCTGATGCCCGGCGAGACTGCTTCCGTATGCAAGGCGGCGATAGCGGAACTGTTCGGTCATTCACCCAAGATCATGAAGACAGCACCGTTCGGGGGTGTCACCCGCGTTCTATACCGCCGTCCTGATGATGGAAAACTGTGGACCAACGACTGCAAGCTACAAGGCCATCAGATAATGTGGCGGTCGGTTGACGTTATCCCCGGTCGCTGGCGAGATCATCCTGCCGATGAAGTGCTTACCTTTAGGGTGACAGGTCGCACCGTTCTGATCCAGACGACTTATTCGGACGGCTCATCAACGACGAACAAGCAGCCTCTAATATGATGGAGGGAGGAAGTCTTAGAAAAATAGCCTTCCTCTCGCTCCTGTCGATTCACAGTGCCGACCCGGATTAACTGGAAACCTCACACGGTTTCTGATTCGGGTATTATCTGATCGATGACCGGATCAGCTTATTGCCCTTCCTACTGATGCCACTGTCCTTCATGAATTGGATGACGGCAGGCTTCGTCCACACCCGGCGTAGATAATCCGCATTCCTGCCGCCGCAGGCTTGCCATAGCTCCTGCACCGCTACCACCCGTCTCTCTGTTCCAAAGAGACGCGCAATGGTATCCATGACCAACTGTTCCTTGGCTTTCGGCTTCGGCGGAAGCGGTTCCCAATCCAGTATCGAACAGCCGGTAAAAGCCCGCTGAATCAATGGTTGGCGGTTGAACCTGTCCGCTGCAATCAAATACACCGTCGCCTCACCAGCCACGCCACCCTCAATATTCCTAAGGTTCGAACGGCAAGCAGCCTGATAGATATGGTGCGCAAATTCGCCCGTCGCCATATCCTTGAGGCCTTGCGGGTCCGCTTTGCTCAACGTGCCGGTGGAAGCCGCATATAAAGCATCATACCCCGGCCGACCGTAATGAAGCCCACCAATGATGATGACGTTTTTTATGTCCCGATATTCGTTGCGTCCTAAATGTAGACCCCAATGCAGGAAATGGACCTTCCCTGTTATCGTCAAGGTGGCTTTCAGCGCTTCTTCTATCTCCGCCTCAATATCATAACCCATTTCATGGCCCGATGCCGCCACGGTCATAGGGTGGATAATAAGCCAGTCCTCATCGGATTTGTTGCGTATGGTATCGGCTATGACGCCTACCACCCGGTCCCGGTCAGCTTTGTTCTTAAGCGTCGATTTGCTTGCTCCGCGATCCCACCAGTGGATAGTCAGCTTGGAATAATCAGCGGTTAGGCTTGGCAGAACGGATACGGCGCTGTTGCGACCGGCCCATAGGTCGTAGGATCGTCGCAAGGGAGCCGAACCATCGAGGATGATAAAGGGGGCAAGGTCATGAGGAAGCGGCGCACTGGCACCGATAACGGTAAGACCATAATGATTATCGCGCCGAAGGACAGCTTCGCGCCCGGCGAGATAGCTCAACCCTTCCAATGCCTTTGCATAGGGCTTCGACAACCACCGCCGCTCTTCGAAGGCGAATGCGCCCGCTTCTCTGCCAAGGTCCGCAGGCACCGATAGGATATGACCAACTCGCCGCTCCGCATTATCTAGGCGCAAGGCATCGATTTTGTCCGCCAAGGCCGGATTCCTGGGCCTTACAACGTCCGGTAGAGCTTCGATCCGGGGCAATTTAATAAACACAGGAACAGCAGGGCTAAGACCCTCATCACAAACCCTTAGCGCCCTTGGCCTGCCGTGATAGTGAAATGCTGTCACCGCTTCGAAACGCCCATGTTCCAGCATCCGCCGCCGCGCTTGTTCATGGGTAACGAACAGAACCCTTGCTTCGGTAGCCCGCCCCCTGCCTAAGCCGTATCTGCTATATTTCGGGTCCGGTGATAGACAGGCATAGTCCGACTGTTCCAGCCCGCACCCGGCAATGTATGTGTCTACATCTTCCAGCGTCGGGAGCATGATGAAGGCGCTGCTATCGACCACGAAGCCCGTCGCCTTCCAATCCGCAATGAAATCCTGAACGGCTCTGGATTTGCCGCCACCACAGACCACAGGGAAGATATGGAACAAGGGCTTTGAACGGGAAGAAAGACATTCCTTCATCGTTTCCTTCAACGCCTTGAAGGCATCAGCCTTTGGCTTAACCGGGAATGTTAAAGAAGATGAGGAAGAAGGGATTTCAAAATCAGAATAATAATCAGAATGAGAATAATCTAATAACACTTAAACAAACGTCCTTTTCATTTCTGAAATCAGTCAATCCTTCCTTATAGAAGAATGACGGATTTTTACTGGAATGAAAGGAAATTACGTCAGATTTTCTTAAATTAGAACAGCTAGTGAAAATTTTTACTATCTGATATTTTATAATTAAATTTTACTGTTTCATTATAAAATTACCCATTCCTTCTGCTTTATCATTCCCTTTCAGGCTCTTCCCTAAACCTTCTCGCGGAAATCAAAGCGTTAGCGTTGTTCCTAAACTAAAAACCCTTCCGGTTTGAAGTCCGATTGCTATGGCAGGTCGGCTAAACCCCTAAAATGTTTAGGTAAGTTATACCCATATTTAGGTGCAGCATTAATATCCGGGTTAAAATAGCGAGAAGGAATGCGCGGCTAAGTTTAGACTTAACAACGGGCGGATTGAGAACCCACGCAAAACAGCCATTAAGAAACCAATTAGGACGGTTGGAACGGCTGTTGGATCAACAATCGGTGGTAGGAATGCCAAAGCTCACGGTTATTGTAGATCGGAGGCAGAAATGACCCTCTGTTACCACTGGAAGCGAACAGTCGACCCTCTACAAGCTGGTTGACTATCTACATTACTCTTTCGCAGTGATCTTCGACCTTCGCCATGATAAAATTTTCGATATTAGCCAAATAGTTGAAACGCAGCAGGAGATTAAAAAGAAATATAATGCACCAAATGCAAAATAAATTATCGGCCACAGCCCCGAATAATCATTCGGTTCTTTGCCAGTGGCAATACGAAATTCATCCATTTTCATCTCGTTGGCGACATACAGCGAATATAATCCTCCAATTCCTATCACTGCGCCAATTACTATAATTAGCACTGCCCACCAAAATTTCTTACGGATCACCGATATGATCGCGCACAGTCCAGAAAGAATGGAGAGAGCAGAGCAACTGACGAAGATTCCAATGGCTATGGCGTGGCTCATTGCATGTCCCATATAGCAATATGACGGGCTTTTAAGCGAGGCGGCTGCGATCTGCCATTCCACAATCCGCCCAGCCCGGACCCTGCCACCCATTCAGCAAATTTAACAATGAGAAAGAGCCCGTGGACCTCCTTGTGGCGCGGGGTTTATGGGCTGGGCAATGGGGTCAGCGTCACCGATATACATGCCCGCCCCGGAAACAGGCTTAATTCAGCCCTTTTCGTGATGATGAGGATGCGGTCGCCGGTCGGGATGTCGGTCGCCATACAGGGACAGACGAGACCCCAAACATTAAACATGCTCTATTTTACCCTCAGAAGGCCATAGGACGCGAATGGAGAAGGTTTGGCTACCCAAGTAGCCAAAAGCAATGACCTGCTCCACACGATCCTTATAATAGCTGTTCTGATCATTACGTATCATATTCATCAAGATTGATGCCATAACTTATGGCATATCTATTTTTATATTCCGCTTCATCAACCATGATCTGCGTTTTCTTGAAAGATATCAGCAGTCCTATTTCGATCTGTGCCATCATCAAACTGGCGAGCGAGCGGTCTTCCAAAAAGGCAGCGATGCAATCGCATACCTCACGGCAATGCTGCTCCCAATGTATGTCCACCTTTGGAGGGGTCGTGGCGATCATCGTGCAGCACCCCCTCCGATGAAGGCTTCAAGGTCCGTCAGATAATAGAATCGGCGACCGCCAATTTTAACACTCCTTGGGCCAAGCCCCCGAAAAGCCCAATTGGCGAGAGTTTTTGCAGCTACACCCAAGTATCTGGCTGCACCTGTTCGGTTGACGCGACCGTCCGGGGTAATGGTTACATTGACAACATTCATAATACACTCCAAGAAATTTTCAACTTTTCATCGATTCGCGGTCGATGATTCGGGGTGTATCGGGAAATTCGCGGTGAATAAACCGCTAGTCCTGTAGTTATTATATGCATTCTTACCGCACTTGTTCTGGCTCTTATTGGTGTTATTCCTATGTCTATTAAATTCACTACCCTGACCCGTGCTTCTATTCGTTCGCTCCTGCCGGGCCACAAGCTCGCAGAACATGGCATCACTGCGGAGCGCACAAAAAGCGGGGATATCGTTTACCGCGTCAACATCATGGTGGATGGCGAGCGCATCCACAGAGTCGTCGGTCGTGAAAGCGACGGCGTAACCCGCCAGCAAGCAGAAGACATGATTGCCACCCTCAGAACGAGGGCTAGGGAAGAACGGCTGGACCTGCCCAAGGGCCGTAAGATCGCCATGGCGTTCAAGGAAGCTGCGGACGGCTACATCAAGCGCCTCAAGGAAGAAGGCGGGAAAACAATCGACCGCAAAGAGCGGACGCTGGAACTCTATCTTACGCCCGCGCTCGGCACCAAGCCCCTGTCCAAAATCACTTCATCGGACCTTGCTGTTTACCGCGCCCAGCGCAAAAAGACGGGTGCCAAGGATGCAACAATCAACCGCGAAATGGCTGTAGTGTCGCACTTATACAGCAAGGCGGTTGATTGGGGCTGGGTTGCGGCAAAGCCCAAAATAATCCGCGCCAAAGAAGGCGACGGTCGAATTGCATATCTTACGCCCGACCAATGCGCCCGGATCATTGCGGCGGCTAGGAACGACCTTAGCCCTCATATCCATCCGTTCTGCGTGATCGCCCTATCGACCTCCATGCGTATGTCAGAGGTTTTGAGCATCAAGCCAGAGCATCTGGACTTCGACAAGCGCCGCATCTTTATCCCCAGCGCCAAGGCAGGCCAACGGGAGCAACCCATGACCAAGGGGCTTTCGGATTTCTTGAAAACCCATCTGGAAGGCTTGCCGGGCGATGCTGAATGGCTGTTCCCCAACAGCGCCAGCAAGTCCGGCAGAGTAATGACGATCCGAAAAGCGCACAGACGAGTCGTGAAAGCGGCTGGCCTCAACCCCGATGACGTTCTGCGCCACACCTTCCGCCACACAGCTATTACGCATCTGGTGCAAGCTGGTGTTGACCTACCCACCGTCCAGAAGGTGAGCGGGCATAAAACCCTAGCTATGGTGGCGCGCTATGCTCATGCGAACGGAGAACATATTGATGCTGCCATGGACAACCTTGAGCAGCGCATCGCACTACCCATCTGATCCAATTACACCAAAATTACACACGGGACTGAGCACCGCTCACTCGGTAAATAAAAAATCATTATTTTTCAGTAAGTTATGGTGCCCGGGGACGGAGTCGAACCGCCGACACTGCGATTTTCAGTCGCATGCTCTACCAACTGAGCTACCCGGGCATGGCGGCCGGTGAGGATCACCGGGCCTTTGGTGAGGCGTGCCTATAGGCATCAGGCCGGGGTGCTGTCTACCCCATCCTCGTCACTTTTTTTCATCTCGTCATCGACCGGGCGGCCGGGTACGCGATAGCCCTCGCCCAGCCATTGCAAAAGATCGCGGTCGCGGCAGGCCTTTCCGCAGAAAGGGCGGCTTTCGAGAGCCGAGGGCTGGCCGCAGACGGGGCAGGAGGAAGCTTTAGGAGACATGGCCCGCCGATATGGCGAGCGTCGCGTCCGCCTTCAAGCCGATTGCGCCGCCGCGGCGGCGGGCGAGGGTCTCGATCCAGTCGGTCGCCTTGTGCAGCCGGTCGATGATCGCAGGTGCCGCCGTGATCGTCGCGGGGCCGCCATTGCCGTGGCGTTCGGCGCGGCGCAGCAGCGCCAGCGCCGCCGTTTCGACCGGATCGGCGCGGAGCAGTTCCATGAGGTTCATGCGCTCCCGCCGGCGGATGACCTGGACGAAGCCGAAGCCGTTGACCGCCGTGCGCTCAAAGGGCAGCGGCAGATATTTGTCGATCTGGGCCGAGGCGACGGCGCGCTCGTCCTTGTTGTTCATCGTAGGCAGGTCGATGCCGATCGAGCCGGTCAGCCCCAGGCGGCGGATCGCCAGCGCGGCCAGTTTCGCGCCCTTCGGGCCCAGCTTGGCAGGCGGCATGGAGCCGTCGACGTCTATCAGGATCATCGCAGGCGTGGGGAAGATGCGCAGGGCGGCTTCCTCCGTGCCGATATCGCCGGAGATCGCCTCTTCCATCAATTCGCTCCAGCCATGGGCCTCCAGCCGGTCCTCCTCATGCGCAGGGCATGGAATGATGGGCAGGCCGGTGGCGCGCAGGCGCTGGAGCAGGCTGGGGGCGGGGTGCGCTTTCGAGCCGGGCTGGGCTATGCGGGCCTTGGCAAGCTTTGCGCGCCCTTCCTCCGGGATCGCCTCGCGCAGGATTTCCAGCAGCACGGTGGCGCCCTCTGCAATCTTGGGCGGAATGGGTTCGACCAGCACTTCCTCGCCGGAGATCAGGCGGGCGATGCCGCGCTTCTTGGGGATGACGGTGCGGACCAGCTTGCCCTGGATCATCGCGCCGGCG